>Ga0256405_10002806_pt1 | contig 38031 bp, 28 predicted proteins | sample RumenRJG_02DNA_FD_189096 | JGI IMG/M metagenome (GOLD analysis project Ga0256405, IMG submission 189096) | Bovine rumen microbial communities from Lethbridge, Alberta, Canada - RJG_02 | ecosystem: Host-associated > Mammals > Digestive system > Stomach > Rumen | place: Canada: Alberta...
CGTGGGCAATCCCTGCCGGGTAATCAAGCGTGTAAACGGAGCAAAATGAACTTAATAACCAATATAAAGCTTATGAAGACCAGATCTTTTGCCGTTATGGCGATGGCAGCATTGTCTCTGCTTATGGCAGGCTGCAAGGAGCAGAAAGCTCCCATCAAAGTGTGTATATTCCCGGGTGACTATCCTGATCCCACCATCCTGCGTGACGGCAGTGACTACTACATGACCCATTCCAACTTCACCTATTATCCCGGACTGCTTATCTGGCACTCCACCGATCTGCTTCACTGGGAGCCTATCGCACGTGCGGTGCAGGGGCATGACTATTCAATCTACGCTCCGGACCTCTGCAAGGTTAACGGCAAGTACTACATCTATTATCCCACCAGCAGCGGTGAGAACTTTGTGGTTACCGCCGATAAGCCGGAGGGCCCTTGGAGTGAACCGGTCAAGCTGCGTGTAAGCGGAATAGATCCCGGTCATGCCATTGATGACCAGGGAAACCGCTACCTTTATACCAATGACGGTCATGTGGCTCCGCTGTCTGCCGACGGACTGAGCATCACAGGCCGAAACCAGAAGGTATATGACCCATGGCAGTATCCTGAGGAGTGGGAGACCGAAGGAATGTGGCTTGAATCGCCCAAGATACTCAAGCGCGGTGACTGGTATTATCTGGTAAGCGCCGAGGGCGGCACAGCCGGTCCTGCCACCAGCCACATGTGCGTAGTGGCCCGCAGCAAGTCTGTTACAGGTCCTTGGGAGAACAGCCCCTACAACCCGCTGGTACACACCTATACTATTGATGAGGAGTGGTGGTCAAAAGGTCACGGAACCCTGATTGATGACCCGGAAGGCAACTGGTACATAGTTTATCATGCATATCGCAACGGATTCCACACCCTGGGCCGAAGCACAATAATTGAGAGCGTCAACTGGACCAAGGACGGCTGGCCCGTACTGGCCGAGAAAGACGGTGCCAAATGGGAGAACGGCGGCTTGCAGGATTACGACTACCTGCGCCACTATGAGAATCCTCTCATGTGGGCCAAGTGGGAGCCCGGCTTTGACAACGGCACTCTGATGACCACCACAGCCGTAGATACCAAGTATGAGATTACCGCTAAGTTCAATATCAAGGAGGGTGGCCGTGCAGGACTCTATCTGTTCTATGACGAGCAGGCCTATATAGGTTTACAGGGCAATGACTCCCAACTGGCTATTACGGATATCGCATTACAGCAGCCCAGAATGAATGTACGCTATCCTGTGAATGCAGGCTCAAATCTCTACGTGCGCATACGCAACGACCGCAACAAGGTAACCGTATGGCGCAGCACCGACGGCAGCAACTGGACCGAGGTCTGCAAGGATGTGGATGTATCCACCTACCACCACAACGTATATAAAGGCTTCTTTGCCCTGCGTCCCGCCTACTTCCTGGACGGCGGTGCTACACTTGAGGATTTCAAGTATGTTCCGTTAAACTGATTGACACAAAGGGGACGGTTCTCTGACACAAAGGGGACGGTTCTCTGTGTGTTCTCTCGAAGAAAAAACACACAGAGAACCGTCCCCTTTGTGTCATTCAATCCATCGGATAGACAACACCCCACTTTTGGCGCAGGCTATCCATAACTTTCATGATGTCAAGCGTCTCCTGGTGCGGCATGTAGGGTGATTCCAGCCATCCGTTCTCAAGGGCCTGCTTGCAGGCAATCACCTGATACTCATATCCGGTTATCTGACCGGCGGGCTTGTCAAACACTGCCACGGGCTTGTAATCGTTATATACGGTTATACGCTCGGGGCAGTTTATGTTATCTACGATCAGATAACCCTCAGTACCGCAAATCTGGCCCAACCTGCCGCACAGGCACATGGCGCTGGATTGAATGTTGGCTATGCGGCCGTCACTGTATGACCAGCTTATGGAGTTGTGCATATCCATTCCGGTGCTGCTTTTGATGCAGTTGGATGTCTCGTTTATGATATCGGCCCCGAAGTACATGCGGCAGAAATTGATGCTATAGACACCCAGGTCCAAAAGTGCGCCGCCGCAAAGGTCGGGCCTGAGTATGCGCTCCTTGAATTCCATCATATAGCAGAGGCTTGCGTTGAGCAGACGCGGCTTACCTATGGCACCGCTGTCAAGCAACTCCTTTACTTTCATGGACAGGGGCATATAGCGGGTCCAGATAGCCTCGGTTATGAATATACCTTTCTTGTGAGCCAGGTTGAGCAGGGCATCGGCCTCACGTGCATTGGCCGTGAAAGCCTTCTCGCAAAGCACAGGCTTGCCTGCATTTATTGCCAGGCTGGCATGCTCAAAATGGTGGGAGTGGGGCGTAGTCACATAAACCAGGTCCACATCAGGGTCCTCAACCATCTCCTTGTATGAGCCGTAAGCTTTCTTAAATCCCCAGTGACGTGCAAACTCCTGCGCACGGCCCAGGTCACGTGCAGCAATTGCATACTTCATCGACGGGTCCAGCCCGGTAAGGGTCTCACCCATCTTGTCGGCTATCCAGCCTGCTCCTATAATTCCAATCTTCATATTTATATAAGGTTAGCAATGATTATTTCTTTTGTGCGAATATACAAATACTCCAGCTATATATAAAAATGAGCTTTTGTTTTTCTCAAATAACAGTTTATTTTCATCGATGACTGCTAGTCTGTCGCCTGGGTCGGGATATTTCCAGATTACAAATGAATTGAAGTTTTATATGAACTCCTTTTTGTAGTTCTTTGAATATATGTCCGAAATAATACCATCGTGGTTATGATCAAGAAGGATATATTGGATAATAATAGTATTAATTGTAATGATGAGTAATATTTGTATAGACATCATTATAATAGTCTCACTTATATCATATAATATAGTATTCTTTGTACCTTCGCAAATGACATGAAGAACGCCTTGACATGGAGTTCTAAATACCTTTATTGTTATACCTATTTAAAACAAACATTTTAATGGAATACATAATATACTGTGACGAATCAGTTAGCGATGGCATTTATTATACTGATTTCTTCGGAGGAGTTCTTGTTTGTAATACAGATTATGATGTTATAAAAGATGCATTGAATGCTAAGAAACTTGAACTCAACTTACACGGTGAAATAAAGTGGGTGAAGGTTACTGGTAACTATTTGGATAAATACAAACAAATGATAGACCTGTTCTTCTCATATATCAAAGAGAACAAGTTGAAGGTTCGTATTATGTTCCGTGAAACATCTCAGGTTCCGTCTAACCTCAATCCTGAACAGGTTCATAACAGGTATTCTCTCTTGTATTATCAGTTTGTAAAGCATGCATTTGGCTTGACATATCACGATGCTCCACAAGACAAACCTATTTACTTACGTCTGTATTTTGATGAGATACCATATCCCATTAATCAGCGTGATGCATTCATATCACACATATTTTCATTGCAACAAAATTCGCGTTTCCGTAAAGCCAAAATAAGAATTAGGATGGATGATGTTGTGGAAATAAACTCTAGTAAACACTCCATCCAGCAATGTATGGATATTGTTCTTGGTTCTATTTCATTTATGCTAAACAAGAAAAACTTGATTGTTCCTGATGGAAAGACGTCAAGAGGTCACAGAACAATAGCTAAAGAGCAATTATTCTTTCACATCCTGAAAAGAATACAAGAGTCAAATGGAGTTGAAATATTTGATATAAGCCGAACTACTCCAATAAAGATTCCAAATGATTTTTGGACAATGCCATATAGACACTGGAAATTTACGACAAAGGAATTTAGGAATAAGTAGGGGGATAAAAAGAAAAAAGCCCCGCTTAAGCTACATAAACCGCCTTAGTGGAACTAAGGCCTTCGCTTCCGAGTAGGACCTTTTCTGACGCAAATATATCTACTTTTTTACTTGAAACCAAACAAACATGGAAAAATGTTTGGGAGTCTTAGTCTTTATCCATTTCTGATGGTTTATTCAATAAGCTCAAAGTGCTGGAAGTCCTTGCATGATGTCCAGTCGCCGCCCCATTCAAAGCCTGCCTGGGTGAAGAGACGGAAACAGAGGTCGTTATGGTCTATCTTGTAGGGAAAGGTCTGGGTGCGGTCGCAGTACTGGGCCGCAGTAGCGGGTTGGATAAAGCGCGTGCCGTCAGCGCGGTCCTTGTAATAGGGATTGTACAGCGTGTTGATATCTATAGCCAGCCCGCGGGCGTGTTTGGACAGTTTAGTGCTGCCGGCGATGGCGCGGTAGCAGAAACAGGATGAGTTGTTGTCGCGCATCTGAGTCTCGTCATCAGCATCATAGACATCGGGCAGCAACATCTTCTGGATAGGGTAGCGGGCATCAAAAAGCCTGCGCAGGATACTAGCTACGGTGTCGGCTATCTGAACATTGCAGATCATCTCACCCACATGCATTTGGTTGTCATAGTCCCAGTGCAGAGCGCGGATGTGACGCAGGTCACTGCGGCCTATATAAGGATTTTCCTTATAAGTCTTGTCCTGCATGCGCTGCCACACGCCGTCAGGTATAGGCTCAGCAGCGAAACACCTGTCAATGCCGCCAAAAGCCTCAACAACATCGGCCGTTACGGTTTTGCCTGCCTGCCACTCCCGCAGCACCGTAGTATCAACCTCACTCTGACTGTTTTTGCCCGAGCAGCATAATGTAAGTATTACAGCACCGCATCCAAGTGCAGCACCCAATATCCGTAAGAATGTCCTTTCCATATTATCACAATTCAATTCTATAACGGCAAAGATAATGAATTATGGTCTTTCTTGCCGACAAAAGTGTTTATATGAGAAAAAATTAAAGATTTAGCTTGCAATTTAAAATATTAGCTATATATTTGCATCGTTAACTTAATAAAACAGCTATGGCGGAATCAAATAAACGCATCCAGGAGCTTACCAAGGCCGAACTGGAGATAATGCAGGTGATATGGAGTGTGGGGCGTGAATTCGTGGTTCGCGATATTCATGAGCTGCTGCCTGATCCCAAACCTGCGTATAGTACGGTATCAACAATAGTACGTATTCTTGATACTAAGGGATTCCTCACTCACAAGACCTATGGTCACAGCAATGTCTATAAGGCGGCTGTGAGTAAGGAGGATTACACAGACTCGTTCATGCATGGTGTGCTGAACTCCTTCTTTGGAGGTTCAATCAGCACCCTGGTGAACTATTTCTCATCGCGTAAATCAATCTCCGTGCAGGAGACCGATGAGATTCTTAAGATACTTGACGAAGATAAAAAATGATTGCTATGAGCCCTATCCTTATTTATTTTATTGAAACTCTCCTTTGCAGCGGACTATTCCTGCTGCTGTATCATTGGTTTATTGCCCGTAGGGCAGGTTACGGTTTCTGCCGCAAGTATCTGATCATCACTATGATCCTGGCATCCGTTATTCCTATGCTTAATGTTCCGCTCTATCCGCCGCTTAACACCGACAGTAAGGTGGCTGTGGTAAGTGAGCCGGAAAAGGCAGAAACAGTCGGGACTGTTGCCGAAACTACATCGACAGTATCGTCAGAGCCAGTCTCAGCACAGGTTCCGGAGGTGTCAGCCCCGGCGTCGGAGGTATCGGCCCCGACAGAGGTGGCGATAGTGGAGCAGGCTCAGGCTTCCCCTGTGGCAGTAAGCAACGTTCAGCCGGTATATGTTTTTATTCGTAGTAACGCACTCCTTATTATATATCTTACAGGGGTGGCCGTTTCGTTGCTGGCTATTGCCGGTGGAGCGGTATCTGTGGCCAGAATCAGGCGTAAATCAAATATCACACAGGCCCGGTCATTTGATCTGGCCGAAAGTGAAGGCGTTGAGACTCCGTTCTCATTCTTGCATACCATCTATATTGGTTATGGATATGATGAAAAGGATCGCTGCCATATACTGAGCCATGAGGCCAGTCATGTACGTCATCATCACTCCATAGAGAAACTGTTCATGTCTTTGATGCGGTCACTGTTCTGGTTCAATCCCCTGATGTGGCTTGCCGAGAAGTGCCTGGAGGATGTACAGGAGTGGCAGGCCGATAAGGATGCCCTATCGGACGGTTACAGGCTGGATGAATACAGACAGACTGTAGTGAACCAGCTGTTCGGCTACAACCCGGAGATGGTATCGGGCTTAAAAAGCTCATTTACCAAACGCAGACTGTTGAAAATGAAACAGACCGAATACAAAGGCGGTATAGGGCTCCAGGTTTGCGCTACCTCACTTGTCGCGGCAGTTCTGTTCCTTGCTTTCGGCTGTGGCCGTGCCAAGACGGCAGATACCCCGGCTGATGCCCCGATAGACTATGAGGACCTCTACAATAATAAGAATTATGTAATGACTGCCGATGAGTTCCTGGGCGATTTTTCAGGCACAAGGACCCGTACAGCAAGTTATGTGTTTGAACGTGACGAACAGGGACGCGTAATAAAGGGTGTGGAGATATATGAGAACAAGGATTATACTATTGCTCCGGTAACAATTGCAGTAAACGGCGTGGAAAGGGCTAAATCACCCAGAGACCGTAAACTCAGATGGATAAACAAGAGCACCGTGATAATTATTGGCGGAAAGAAATCCACACGGGCAGACTTCCTTGCACTCAAGGAGGGGGAATATGAAAAGATATACTATTTCCGTCCCAAAGGTGAAAAGGCGGATGAATGCTCGTTTGTTTATGTCTCCACTCCGGAGCACCAGGTTGCACCATACAACTATCCTGTAATAATTGATAACCCCGGATTTGACGCTCCCGATATCATAGATCCTGTAGGAATGAGTTTCTATGAAGAGATGTTCTTGTATCAGGCCGTAAATTACAGTGTTGCCACTCCTGATGCCAAATTCATTTTGGACGGGAATTTTGTAAGTTATGATGTGTTCCAGGATCACATGGTGAATCCTGAGAACCAAATACCTAATCTTCTTGTCTATCGTAATGATGCTGCAAGGAAGTTTTTCGGTGATGATTGCTGGGAGGTGGTTGAATGCAGTAACCGTAAGAACGTGTTTATATGGTTTGACAAGCTGCATGGCGACAAAGTGGTTCCTCAGTTGGGGCGGAACGGAAAGGAGTCCAGTTATGAGGATATTAAAGATGCCATTGCCAATGCAAAAGCATTCAACAAGACAATAGGCGGACCTACGCTGGTTGACCTGCGTGTTCAGAAAGATGTAACAGACAGCCAGGTTAAGGAACTGATAGATAATTGTATTGATGCTGATGATCCGGATGTGTATCTGTATATGCAGAGGACCAGACAGATTATCTCTGAAGACGGTAAAGGAAACAGAACCATACGCTCAGTCTATGAATACAATACCGATAATCTGAGTAAACATGAGTATGTAGACCTGGGCCTTTCGGTTAGATGGGCCACATGTAATGTGGGTGCTTCCAAACCGGAGGATTCCGGAGATTACTATGCCTGGGGTGAGACAGAAACCAAGGATTATTATTCTTGGGATAATTACAAATGGAGTAATGGTGAATACGGATGGAAAGACTCACGTAATCCAATCCTAACCAAATACTGCACAGACAGTGATTGCGGAAAAGATGGATTCACAGACAATAAAATTACCCTTGAACCCAATGATGATGTTGCTCACGTAAAATGGGGCGGCAGTTGGCGTATGCCAACCAATGATGAGATGGCTGAGTTATATAATAACTGTACATGGTCCTTGATTACAATGGGGGATGTCCAGGGTTATTTAGTGAGAAGTAAAATGCCTGGTTATACTGACCGCACAATATTTCTCCCGGCGGCCGGTTGTTATACAGATGTGGTGAATATGCGTAATGAGCCGTATGGTTACTATTGGACTAGTACACTTTGCAAGGATAGTCCCTTCCGTTCTTATCAATTGTATTATCATCAAAATGTTGTTGAATCCGAAACATTCCTGAATCGCTCTACGGGTCGTTCCGTACGTCCCGTCTGCAAATAAATTATTGTCGTCATCATTATAAATAAATATATTTGTGGTGATGAAGCGTATAGTTCTTGCCGCAGCTTTAACGGTTTGGTGCACGGTATTGTTTGCAGACAGTATCAACAAATCCGAATATACAGACAGCTCGATATTCCTGCCTGCTGCAGGACGTTATCTGGCCGAAATGAAGAATGAAACAGGAACCAGAGTCAGCATTGCTACCAGTACGCAATATGTTGAGGATGCAGACGGCGCATATATGCTATATTTTAGCCAGGATGAACGTGAAATAAAGCCCGGCTACCGGGAGTATGGAGTTCCTGTCCGTCCGGTTATGCCCTGATAATAACAGTAAACCGTATAATTATCCGGTATAACATTATTTAATAGAGCGATTGTTGAAAACTTATTCATTCTGATGTGCACGTTTAAGGGAAAAGCAGTACCTTTGCGGCATGTTAAGAAAGAGAGGAAATATTGACTGTTCACCAAAGCATAAACCCACGGGTGGTGATAGTGTTTTCAGTCATTTCATTTCATAAAGGGGGAATTGTTTAAGACATTTTCCCTTTTTTCTTTTTTAATGGAGAAGTAAAGTAATTTGATCAATATAACAGAAAATGACAGTATCACTAGTTTTGGCCGACGGCACCTCATTCAAGGGTGAGTCATTCGGATACAATCAGCCCGTTAGTGGCGAGCTTGTATTCAATACCGCAATGGCCGGTTATCCTGAGATCCTGACTGAGCCCGCATCGCGCGGACAGCTCATTGTTATGACCTATCCGGTGATAGGAAACTACGGCATCCAGCCCATGAGTGCCGATGAGAACGGGCTTCCTACCAACGCGGAGAGCGAGCACGCACAGGCACGCGCCCTGATAGTAAGTGACAAGAGTGATTTCTACAGTCACTGGAACGCTGCTGAATCACTTGAGGAGTGGATGAAGCGTGAGAAGGTGGTTGGCATAGAGGGAGTTGATACCCGTGAGCTTACCAAGCATATCCGCAATCACGGCAGCATGACCGCCAAGATACTGTTTGACGGAAAGCAGAAACCCGCTGAGTATGCATACACCAACATGCTGCCGGAGGTATCGGTCAAGGAGCCTGTTACATACAATGAGGGCGGTTCCAAGACAGTGGTTCTGGTAGACTGCGGCGTGAAGGCCGGTGTGGTACGCTGCCTTATCAATGAGGACCTCAAGGTGGTTCGCGTTCCCTGGAACTATAATTACTCAAAGATCAAGATGGACGGTCTGGTGATATCGGACGGCCCCGGTAACCCCAGTTACTGCAGTGAGGTGGTTACAGCTTTGCAGAAGTTCATGGCTAAGAACGACACCCCGATACTGGGTATAGGTATGGGATGCCTGCTGCTGGGACTTGCCGGCGGTATGGATACATACAAGCTCAAGTTCGGTCATCACACCCAGAACCAGCCGGTACAGCTGGTGGGTACGGACCGCTGCTATATAACCACACAGAACCACAACTACGCAATACGTGAGGATTCTGTAGTAGGTCAGTGGAAGGTATATCTCAAGAACCTGAACGACGGTTCGGTAGAGGGTATCTACAACACCCGCAAGCCCTGGGTGGGCGTGATGTTCCACTCGGAGAGCGATCAGGTAAGCACTGATGCTGAGTTTATATATGATGATTTTGTTTCAAAACTCTAACACCCTAAGGATATGGCATTGAAGAAGTATAAGAAAGTGCTGCTGCTTGGATCGGGCGCACTCAAGATAGGTGAGGCAGGCGAGTTTGATTACTCCGGTTCGCAGGCTCTTAAGGCCCTGAAGGAGGAGGGTATAGAGACCATCCTTATCAACCCCAACATTGCTACGGTTCAGACCAGCGAGGGTGTTGCCGACAGAGTTTATTTCTACCCTGTAACCCCGTTCTTTGTAGAGAAGGTAATTGCTAAGGAGCGTCCCGATGCAATCCTGCTGGCGTTTGGCGGTCAGACCGCACTTAACTGCGGTGTGGCTCTGGAGCAGAGCGGTGTTCTGGCCAAATATAAGGTAAAGGTGCTGGGTACCCAGGTTAAGGCCATTATGGATACTGAGGACCGTGACCTCTTTATCAAGCGCCTTGATGAGATAGGCGTACAGACCATCAAGAGCCACGCTGTTGAGACCATGGACGATGCACGCGCCGCTGCACGTGAGCTGGGTTATCCGGTTATCATACGTTCGGCTTATGCTCTGGGCGGTCTGGGCTCCGGTTTCTGCGACAATGAGGAGGAACTGAACAAACTGGCCGAGAAGTCATTCTCATTCTCACCACAGATTCTTGTGGAGAAGAGCCTCAAGGGCTGGAAAGAGATTGAGTTTGAGTGCGTGAACGATAAGAGCGGCAACTCAATCATAGTCTGCTCAATGGAGAACTTTGACCCGCTGGGCATACATACCGGCGAGAGTATCGTGGTTGCTCCTACACAGACACTTACCCATCACGAGGTGCAGAAGCTGGAGGAGCTGACCATCCGCATTGCCCGTCACGTGGGTATAGTAGGTGAGTGCAACATCCAGTTCGCATTCGATCCCCAGAGCGAGGATTACCGCGTTATTGAGGTTAACGCCCGTCTGAGCCGCTCATCGGCCCTAGCATCAAAGGCTACAGGTTATCCTCTGGCATTCGTGGCCTGCAAGCTGGGTCTGGGCTATAACCTGTATGAGCTTAAGAACTCCATTACCAAGGATACTACCGATTTCTTTGAGCCCTCTGTTGACTACGTGGTCTGCAAGATTCCGCGCTGGGATCTGAGCAAGTTCCACGGTGTGGATCGCGAGATAGGCTCATCAATGAAGTCCGTAGGTGAGGTTATGTCTATAGGCCGCAGCTTTGAGGAGGTTATCCAGAAGGGTATCCGTATGATTGGTCAGGGTATGCACGGATTCGTGGAGAACAAGAGCATTAAGTTTGCCGATCTGGACAAGGCGCTCAAGGAGCCTACCGACAAGCGTCTGTTCGCTATCAGCCAGGCATTCAGCGAGGGATATACCATAGACCGTATCTATGAACTTACCAAAATCGATAAGTGGTTCCTGAACCGCCTGAAGGGTATTGTTGACCTGTCCAAACAGTTGCATAAGGTTAAGGGCGTTGATGCTCTGGGCGAAGGCCTGTTGCGCAAGGCCAAGAAGATGGGATTCAGCGATTTCCAGATTGCACGCGCCATAGGTGAGGAGAAGAAACTGGGCACACAGGTCGGTCTTCTCTCTGTACGTAATAAGCGTAAGAGCCTGGGCATTGTTCCTTATGTTAAGCAGATAGATACCCTGGGCGGTGAGTATCAGGCCAAGGAGAACTACCTGTACATGACTTATAACGGCTGCGCACACGATATACCGTTCTTTGATGACAAGAAGTCTATCATTGTTATCGGCTCGGGTGCATACCGCATAGGTTCATCGGTAGAGTTTGACTGGTGCGGCGTTCAGGCTCTGAATACCGTACGTAAGGAGGGTTACCGCAATATCGTTATCAACTGCAACCCTGAGACAGTAAGTACCGACTACGATGTTACAGACCGTCTGTTCTTTGACGAACTCACATTTGAGCGCGTCATGGATATCATAGAGCTGGAGAATCCTTACGGTGTGATTGTATCAACCGGCGGACAGATTCCCAACAACCTGGCCATGAAGCTTGACGCCATGAACGTGCCTATCCTGGGTACAAGCGCCAAGGATATCGATAATGCCGAGGACCGCGAGAAGTTCTCGGCCATGCTTGACCGCATAGGCGTGGACCAGCCCGAGTGGAGTGAGCTTACCTCAATGAAGGAGATTGGCAAGTTCATTGACAAGGTGGGATTCCCAGTACTGGTACGTCCCTCATACGTGCTCTCAGGTGCTGCCATGAACGTTTGCAGCAACCAGGAGGAGCTGGAACGTTTCCTGCAGCTTGCTGCCGAGGTGTCAAAGGAGCATCCGGTTGTGGTAAGCCGCTTTATCGAGAACGCCAAGGAGGTTGAGATGGATGCCGTTGCCAAGGACGGTGAAATCATTGCATATGCCATCAGTGAGCATATTGAATTTGCCGGTGTACACTCAGGTGACGCTACCATCCAGTTCCCGCCGCAGAAACTTTATGTTGAGACAGTTAAGCGTATCAAGCGCATCAGCCGTCAGATTGCCAAAGAGCTGCATATAAGCGGACCGTTCAACATCCAGTATCTGGCCCGTGAGAACGACATCAAGGTAATTGAGTGTAACCTGCGCGCTTCACGTTCATTCCCGTTCGTAAGCAAGGTGCTCAAGATCAACCTTATTGAGATAGCAACCAAGATCATGCTTGGAATTCCTGTAGAGGCACCCGAGAAGAGCCTGTTCGATATCGATTACGTTGGTATCAAGGCCTCACAGTTCTCGTTCAACCGTCTGCAGAAGGCCGATCCCGTGCTTGGCGTTGATATGGCATCGACCGGTGAGGTAGGCTGTTTAGGTGATGACCAGCGCTACGCTATCCTGGAGTCAATGCTCTCGGTTGGTTACCGCATCCCCAAGAAGAATATACTGCTCTCAACCGGTACGGCTAAGCAGAAGGCCGCCATGCTGGATGCCGCCAAGATGCTGGTATCAAAGGGGTACAACCTCTTTGCTACCGGCGGTACATCCAAGTACCTGGAGGAGAACGGTATAAAGAATACCCGCGTATATTGGCCCAGCGAGGAGGGACAGCAGCCGCAGGCCCTTGACATGCTGCATAACAAGCAGATTGATATGGTAGTGAACATCCCTAAAGATCTGACTCAGCATGAGCTTACCAACGGTTACAAAATCCGTCGTGCCGCCATTGACCTGAACATTCCGCTGATTACCAACGCACGCCTGGCCAGCTCGTTCATCAATGCCTTCTGCACCGTCGATATCGACGACATACCAATCAAGAGTTGGGACAGCTTCAAATGATACAATTGGGGACAGACCCCTTTTGTACTATTTTGTAAAAATAGCCTCTAGACTATACTCTGGAGGCTATTTATATTTTTGAACTGACTTTGATTTTGGTGGAAAATAGTACAAAAGGGGTCTGTCCCCAATTGTATCATTTCTGCCACTTGAGGATGATGCCGGATTGGGCAGGGACGGTCACTCGGATGGGAGTGTCGGGATGGATGTTGGCCTTGAAGGTTTGGCCGGACAGGAGTTCCTTGGCAGTGACGCCATCCTTTTCCTTAAGTTCAATGTAGTCAAAGGCGTGCTGCGGGATGTTGACGGCAGTGTAAAGCGGCTGGTCGCAGAAGTTTGTCACAACCAGTATTGCGTCATTTCCGTCGGAGCGCAGGAATGCGTACTGGCGGTGCGGGTTGAAATCCGATGACTGCGGATTGACGTACATCAGGTCAAAGAACTTGCCGTTACGTATGCAGTTCTCCTTTTTGCAGATACCCAGCAGAGTGGAGTAGAATTGTCTCAACTCACGCTCATCGGCTGTCAGGCGCTCATCATTCCATTTCCCGTCATTGTACAGGCGGGTAAGAGTATCGGGAGCCCAGTAATCAAATATTGTGGTGCGTCCGTCAAGCCCGCTGAATCCTTCCCGGTCCATGCCTGGCTCAGCGACCTCCTGGCCAGCATACACCATTACGGGACAACAGTCCATTAGGGCCGAAACAATCATAGCCGGACGTCCTTTCTGCCCGTTTCCACCGAAGAATCGGGAAGCTATGCGCTGCTCGTCGTGGTTCTCCATGAAGTGAAGCATTTTCGGGCCTATCTGACCGTTCTGCTGCCAGCAGCGCGTTATTGCGGTGGCCGATTCACGTGACTCCACTACAGCGCGAAGCGTGTCATAAAGACCTACCTTATCATATATATAGTCGAACCCGCCCCAATCTACATAACTGCTGTAAGAACCGGGGTTGTAAATCTCGGCAATGAACTGAATGTCAGGATGCGACTGCTTAACCTGTCTTACTGCCCAATGCCAGAAATCCACAGGTACCATCTCGGCCATATCGCAACGGAATGCATCCACGCCTTTCGATGCCCAGTAAAGCATTATGTGGAGCATCTTTTTCCAGGTGTCCGGAATAGGGTCGAAACAGTGTCTTCCACCGCCAGTGTAATCAACACCGTAGTTTAGTTTTACGGTTTCATACCAATCTGAGTATGAAGGAGTTGCTGTGAATTGGTCATTGCCTGTGGCTCGTGCCGGATACTCCTTGTAATCACCCCAATCCACTTCTCCGCCAAGTTTCTGTCCGGGCATGTAATAGAAGTTGTTCTGCGGCGAGAAATGCATGCTTACATCATCATCCTGTCCCAGGTCTTTCACGCCTCTGGGCTTTTTGACTGAATGATACTGGCGGGCCACATGGTTGGGCACGAAATCCATGATGAATTTCATACCGGCGGCATGGACGCGATCCACCAGAGCCTGGAACTCTGTCATTCGGTCCGGAACAGACACTGCCAGGTCCGGATCTATGTCATAATAGTCACGGATAGCGTAGGGCGAACCTGCACAACCTTTTACGGTCTTGGGGTTTGATTCCGGAATCCTGAACTTCCTGTAGCTGGTGCAGGATGCGTGGGCTATCAGTCCGGTGAACCAGATATGAGTAACTCCCATCGCCTTGATGTTATCAAGTACGGTGGGAGTGAAACTGTTCAGTTTGCCTGAGCCGTTGGTGCTGATGTCACCGCCAGTTACGTTCTGACCGCCGCTGTTGCAGCAGACTCTAGTGAAAACCTGGTAGATGACGGCTTTTTCCATTTAGCCTCTGATTCTTTTGATGAGACCAGTCAGAACGGCACCTGGACCACATTCTGTGAACTCCTCGGCTCCATCGGCAATCATGTTGAGAACGCTTTGAGTCCAGCGTACCGGTGAGTTGAGCTGGGTTACCAGATTTGCCTTGATTTCATCGGGGTTTACGTGCGGTTTGGCATCCACGTTCTGGTAGATGGGGCAGACGGGTGTATTGAACTGTGTCTCGCTTATGGCCTGTGCAAGCTCCTCCTTGGCGGGAGTCATGAGGGGTGAGTGGAAAGCACCGCCTACTACGAGCGGCAGGGCACGTTTGGCGCCGGCCTCTGTCATGAGCGGGCAGGCGGCGGCAATAGCTTCCTTGGAGCCTGAGATGACAACCTGTCCGGGGCTGTTGTAGTTGGCGGGAACAACCACCATGCCTTTGGCATTCAGGTCGGCGCAGATGGCTTCAATCTTATCATCGGCCAGACCAATGATTGCGGCCATCGTGCCGGGAACCTTCTCACAGCACTTCTGCATGGCACCGGCACGTTTGGCAACCAGCTTGAGGCCGCTCTCAAATGAGAGGGCGCCACATGCTACCAGGGCCGAAAACTCACCCAGGGAGTGTCCTGCCACCATATCGGGCTTGAAATCAGCACCGTGCGACTTGGCTACTGCCACTGAATGGATGAATACTGCAGGCTGTGTAATATCTGTACGGCGCAGGTCTTCATCACTGCCGCTGAACATTATGTCAGAAATCTTGAAACCAAGAATGGAATCGGCCTCTGCAAACAACTCTTTTGCCCAGTCAAACTGGTCATACAGGTCTTTACCCATGCCCGAAAACTGGGCACCCTGTCCGGGAAATACGTATGCTTTCATATCTGGAATAATTAGTATGTACAAATTTTAATAGTTACCTTTGTGGGCTATCTGAGCAACATGTATTGATTTGATGCGCACTTTTTAATAACTTGTGCAAAAGTAGTCATCATTTCTTATGCCTACCGAGGCACACAGAACTTTTTTTTATGACTCTACACAATTATTGTTTTTTGTGCGCGTTTATTTATAAACGAGATTTTGATGCTTAATTATAAAATTCAGAATTATACTAAAGCCGGATATATGGAGCATTCCGATGCGATGGGAATAACACAACGCTCAATTAAGAGGCTTTTTGATATTGTATTCTCATTGGTCGGGCTGGTCGTATTATCTCCGTTATTTCTTGTGTTCTCCATTATCCTGCTGTTCAGTAAAGGTCCTGTGATATTCAGGCAGGAGAGAATAGGCTATAAGGGAAAGCCTTTCACTATCTACAAATTCAGGACGATGAGCATCGATGCCGAAACAGACGGCATTCCACGCCTTGAGGCGGAGCGGAACAGGTATCTTACTCCTTTCGGGCGTTTTCTCCGCGCACATCACCTTGATGAACTGCCCCAGTTGTGGAATGTCCTCAAAGGTGATATGTCTTTTGTCGGACCACGTCCCGAACGCCAGTATTTTATCGATCAGATAAACCGCGAGACAGATGACTACCGTTACATATATCTTATGCGTCCGGGAGTTACATCGTATGCTACTATCTACAACGGTTATACGGATACCATGGACAAGATGCTCAAACGTCTTGAGTATGACCTGGATTATCTTGACAACCGTAATATATTCACTGACCTTGGGATAATCTTCAAAACGGTTTTCTCGGTTTTCAGTGGAAAGAAATTCTGACTTTCTCCCCGTCATTTTCATTGCTATGAGAAAAATCTTCTTTTTGTCATTATTCTTGTTGGCTGGTATTACCGCCTCTGCCCAGATGACAGAGGATCAGATAATAAAATATGTACAGGAGCAACAGGCCAAAGGCGTTTCCCAGGAACAGATAGTATTTGACCTTAACAAGAGGGGTGTGACGCTTCAGCAACTTCAGCAGATGCGTGAAAAATATGAGAAGCAGCAATCAACCGGTGTCTTGGGCAATACACTCCCTTCGCAGAATCAGGCATCACAGGATTCACGTAACCGGAATGTGGGGCAGCCGTTCAATCAGCATAAGGCCCAGACCGGTTTTTATGACACTGAACTGGACAATGATACCCGTGACAAAGCCAGAATGCAGGAGATGTATAATGAGTCGATGTTCCTGTTTGTTGACTCCATTTATCTGCTTAGACAGTCATTGCTACCCGGAAAGAAGGAAATATACGGTCACAACATATTCAAAAACCGTAACATGACTTTTGAATCCAGCGCCAACATCGCTACCCCTCAGAACTATAAGCTGGGACCTGGAGATGAGGTGATCATTGACGTCTGGGGCGCTTCGCAGAATTCCATACAGCAGGTCATTTCGCCGGACGGAAATATCATGGTTGAGGACTTGGGGCCAGTATATCTGAACGGTAAGACAGTTCAGGAGGCCAATGAGTATATTAAGAAGGTGTTCGCTCAGATTTACTCCGGACTGGATGGTGACAATTCCAATTCAAGCATAAGGCTATCCCTCGGTCAGAACCGTTCCGTGCTTGTGAACGTTATGGGTGAGGTGGAGAATCCCGGAACCTATCAGGTCTCGTCGTTCTCTACGGTATTCAATGCTATATATATGGCAGGTGGCGTGACAGAGATCGGTTCACTCAGGGATATAAGACTGTATCGAAACAACAAGGAGGTTGCCAAGGTGGATATGTATGATTACATCATGAACGGTCGCGTTCAGGATGATATACGCCTTGAGGATAATGATGCAGTAATAGTCTCCCCGCATTCTATTCTGGTCAATATCGACGGTCGTGTCCGCCGTCCCATGTTCTATGAAATGAAAGAGGATGAGAGCCTGGACAAGCTGATAGGTTATGCAGGAGGTCTTGAGTCAGATGCATACCGTAAGGATGTCAGGGTGATCAGGATGGGTGAATTCCAGCGTCAGATATTTACTGTAACCAAGGAACAGCAGCAGTCATTCATGCTTTCGGATGGCGATTCGGTTTATGTTGATTCCATCCAACTGTCTTTCAGTAATATGGCCGAGGTGCGCGGTGCAGTCTACCGTGCCGGCAAGTTCCAGATTGACGGTGGTATAACAACCGTCAGGGATCTTATAGAAGCTGCCGGTGGCCTTAAGGAGGAGGCGTTCCCATCCAGGGCTCTGCTGAGCAGGACCAACCCTGACAAGACTCTGACAAACCTTTCTTTAGACATTATTGGCCTGATGGAAGGACGTGTCCGGGATGAGCCTTTGCGCAACAATGATATACTGTTCATACCAAGCCTGTTTGATGTGGGTGAGGTCAAGACATTCAGCGTCTATGGTGAGGTGCTTTTCCCCGGCGATTACCGATATGCGGACAATACCAGTATAGAAGACCTGATACTTCAGGCCGGCGGCCTTAAGGAGGATGCATCAATTGCAAAGGTTGATGTGGTGCGCCACAGTCGCGACAAGAATGCATTGGAGAGGTCTGACTCCATTACCAAGACATTCTCTTTCAAGATTGATGAGAATCTGTCCATTCTGGATAACGATTTCCGGCTGATGCCGTTTGATGAGGTTTATGTACGCCGCAGCCCGGGCTATTCTGTAAACCGCCGTGTGGTGGTGGACGGTGAAGTTACATTCCCCGGCTACTACTCACTCCAGACCAGTACTGACCGTCTGAGCGATATCATGTCAAGGGTAGGAGACCTGAGTCCGGAGGCTTATCCCGAGGGCGCCCGTCTGGAGCGTCTGATTACAGCCGAGGAGAGAAAACATATGCAGAGTATTGCCGAATCATTGTCAACCAATGACTCGATAACGCTTCAGAGAGTACTTCGCAAACTTGCAGAATCAACCACTTATGACGTCGGCATCGACCTTAAGGATGCCATCGATAATCCCGGAAGCGCATCTGATATAGTGCTGCGTGAAGGAGACCGCATCTACATTCCGGTATTCAACAATACCGTTAAGATAAACGGTGAGGTCATGTTCTCCAATACCACACCGTACGTTAAAGGCAAGAAATATAAATACTATATAGACAGAGCCGGAGGTTTTTCACAGAATGCCCGCCGAAGGAACGTATATATAGTATATGTGAACGGTTCGGTGGCCAAAGGAAAGCGCTATTCTTCCAAACAGGTTCAACCCGGCTGTGAGATTATTGTTCCGGCCAAAAAGGAACGTGACGGTCTGAAGACTACTGAAATACTGAGCCTGGGTTCGACATCAGCATCATTGGCAACGGTGGTACTGGCACTCATGAATCTCTTAAAGTGACGGTCATGGATAAAAGCAAATATGAAATAAAAGGCTCTTCCGATTTTCTGGGATTGCTGAAACTGCTTTGGGACCATCGTGTCCGTATAATACTCAACTGCATATACGGCGGACTGATTTCAATCATCGTGGCATTCAGCATCCCCAAGGAGTATACATCAGAAGTTGTAATTGCTCCTGAGGTGTCAGGCTTAGGTGGCATATCAGGAGGCTTGGGCGCGCTGGCATCAATGGCCGGTATCAATATGGATTCCGAAGAGGAGGCTATTTATCCCCAGTTGTATCCCAAGATCGTATCAACGTCTCCTTTCCTCTGCGATCTGGCATCTCTCAGTGTTGATGGCATATACAGAAAAGACTCCATTTCAACCAGTCTATACAACTATCTTGTCAGGTATCAGAGGGAACCTTGGTGGAATAAGGTGTTGTCGGCTCCGTTCAAACTGATAAAGAAGGAACGCAAGGAACTTCTTGGTGAGGGAATAACGCTTGATGCCAAAAGGCTGAACAGACAGCAGCAAAAGGTTCTTAAGGCTCTTTCTGACAGGATATCGGTAGAACTGGACAAACAGACCAGTGCCATTTACGTCAGAGTGAAAATGCAGGATGCCGGTATTGCGTCGACAGTTGCAGATGCGGTAACCGGGAATCTTGAGAAATATGTAGTGGATTACCGTACCGCCAAAGCCAGAAAGGATCTGGAGAACACCCAGAGAATGTTTGACGAGGCCCGTGAAAACTACTTCAAGGCACAGAAAGCATATGCGGAATACAGTGATCAGCATATGGGCGTTACCAAACTGCAGTATCTCATGGAGCAGGAACGCCTGGAGAATGAGAAGAATGTGGCATATAACCTGTATAGCCAACTGGCCCAACAGATGGATATGTGCAGGACTAAACTGCTTGAAAAGACCCCTGTCGTGGTTTTGCTTCAACCCTCAACCATACCCTATAAGGCAACAACGCCCAGAAAGATAATGATAGGACTTCTGTTTGTGTTTCTGGCGTTTTTCGGTACAGCTGCATGGATTCTGATGCAGGAGTTTGTATTTGCTGAAAGAGCGTGATGGAATTCCTGTTTGTCCTGACCTTGCTGATTGAGTCCGGGGTCCTGATGTATCTGGAATACAAAGCCTGGAGATCAATCTTTACACCTATGTCTTTTTTGCTGTTGCCGTATCTGGTGGTGCTGATTGTGTCAATAGCGATGTCAGGAAAGATGGGTTTTGTGGAATTCTACTATCCGAGCATATTCATTTGGATAGTAGGATTATTCTTTTTTGCCATACCGGATTTTCTCTTGGCCGGATATGCAGGTAAATACGGGTATACTGACCTTAAGTCCGGGATTGACGATTCCCCAGCGGGCATGCCTCGTGTCTTTGTCCTGATCGGAATAGCTTTGTTGCTGCTGTTCTCATACCGGCTTTTTGTAACCATCCGTAGTTCACAGTATCTGATCGGTTCCGATCAGTTTGCCGAAGAATTTGCAGGATTTGGCTTTTGGGGCCATCTGAAGCGTTTCTGCAGCGTCATGCTGATGCTCTTTATCTACTATCTGGACAAGAATAGAAGATGGTTGTGGCTGCTCATTGTAGGCTTGTTCCTGATCAATATCATCAATATGGTCAAGGGAACCATGATTATTCCATGCGTCACAGGTGTTATGCTCAGATTGGCATCGGGTAAGATGAAGATAACAGGTGCTTTTGTCGGGTGGCTGATTCTGAGTTCTGTCGCAGTCTTTTTCGTTACATTCTTACTTGCCATAGTGGTTGTCAACAAGATGGAGGTGAATGACAAGATCATAGTGTGGATATTCCAGCGTTTTGTACATTATTTCTCCAGCGGCACACTTGGACTCAGTGTAGATATGGAACTTGGTTTTCCCGATTCTGGACCGTTTCAGGTTATCTGGACACCATTCATAAATCTGATAAACCAGATCAGCGGCAACGGCGAGATACTCTCTCCTGTAAACCCGATATTCCACTTTACAGGAATAAGTCTGACCAATGTTAGGACAATGTTCGGAACACTATTCATATACACCAATTATCTCCAGTTCTGCCTCTACACGATGGGGCTGAGCTTTATCTGCTATTCGCTGAAAATAATAACCGTCAGACTGACCAATGTCTACATCAATACTGTTCTGTACTATCTGTGTGCCCTGTTGGCAATGGGTTGGTTTGAATTCTATTTCTTTCACCTGGATATAATTGAGATACCGGTAATGATCCTGATACTTCATGTTATAGATTGGGTGTCAAGGATTTCTGTAACTGATGCAAGAACTGTAAGAACGATATGACTGCCATAATTCTGATAAACTGGAACGGTGCCGATGATACCATCGCATGCCTTAAATCGCTTGATAAGGCACATGGCGATTTCCTTGTGGTGGTGGCTGACAACGGCTCTACTGATGACAGTCTCAAGCGGATAGGGGATTGCGTGCAGGAACTTTCCATAAAAGTTGATTTACTGCCGTTGGACCGTAACTGGGGCTTTGCTGTGGGGAATAACAAGGGAATAGCACATGCCATGAGGTACAATCCCGATTCATATATGCTTCTGAATAATGACACCGAGGTCGAACCGGATTTCCTGAGCCGTATTGAGGATTGCAGGAGGAAACATCCCGAGATAAAGGTTTTCGGTCCACTGATATTGTATTGGTCCGACAGGGGGCGTATCTGGTCATGCGGAGGAAAACTGACATTCGGATCACGTAAGGCATATTACAGGAACCGTCCGGTCTCTGATGTCAGATTGGGTGAAATATTCCCTGTTTCGTTCATCTCAGGGTGTGCGCTGTTTGCGGATTCTTCGTTGGTGCAAGACAACGGACAGTTGCTTACGGAGAGGTTCTTTTTCGGCGAGGAGGATTATGAGTTTGCTCACAGGATGCGGATTGCCGCCCGGAGGATGGCAGTTGTCCCGGATTCGGTCATATATCACAAGGTTAGTGCATCTTCACGTAATGCCACAGAAAAGTTCAGGCTTGGGCGTGACTATATCTATTACCTTGGCAGGTTGATAGTGGTCCGTGAATACTACAGCCGATTGTCATCCTTATTGGTCCGGATATTGAGTTTCCCGCTTTGTGTACACTATTTCAGACTTGACGGGCTTGACTTCAGGAAAGCATTCAGACTATCATGCAGGCTGATGTCTGACGCAAAGAGAAAGCATGGCATCTCATATGATGATTTCAAGGCTATAACTATAGACGGCTCTTATTTCAACAACTGATGGAGAAAAAAATAAGACAGGTTGTATTGCTGTATTCAGCGACTTTTATGGGCGCTGTACTGAATTTTATTGCTTCAAAGGTCAATACAGACTTTCTTACACCTTCAGAATACGGTGATGTCAGATATGTCCTGAATTTCATACAACTGATTTCATGGGTGGTGCTTTTCGGCTGGTTTATGTCAGGAAGCCGCCTGCTTGCTTTGTCAGATCACAAGAGTAACAGTGCAAGGATCAGAGGCGCGCTGATCATTTGCCTGGCTGTTTCGGCAGTCATGCTGATGCTGTCTACGTTAGTGGTAGGTCTGTTCCATAGGGATAATCCTGAACTCAGACATCTGTTTTTCATTGCCATGCCGGTTGCGGTTTATCCGCTATTGACAAACTACATGAATACTACCGCTCAGGGTGACAATCATATCGGAAGACTGGCCTTAGCCAGAGTCCTGCCGGTACTGTGCTATATTCCTGTCGCACTGATGCTGTACAGGTTGTATGGCGCCGATTCCAAGATGGTCATATTGCTCCATTGGGGCGTATGCTCTATAGTCATGATGTTGATCGTAATCTCAACCGGACCGTCATTCAAGAGGTTGAAACCGCATTTTGCGGCACTTAATGAGGAGAATAAGAGATACGGAATAAAACTATATTGGGGGTCATTGGCAATGGTTGCCACAAACTATCTTGCCGGAGTGACATTGGGATGGTTCAATGAAGATAATTCAAATGTGGGGTTCTATACTCTGGCATTGTCTCTGGCGCAGCCGTTGTCATATCTTCCCGGAATTGTCGGTACCACCTATTTCAGACACTTCACACATGAATCCTGCATACCGGGTAAGGTTTTTGTATATACACTCATAATAACTCTGGTGTCATGTCTGGGCTTCATATTATTGATAGGACCGGTTGTAAGTCTCTATGATAATTCTTACGGCATTGTGGCAAGATATGCGTCTCTCCTTGCTGTCGGTTTCAGCATACATGGAATAGGAGATATGATTAACCGTTATCTGGGCTCCCACGGTCAGGGAATAACCATCAGGAACTGCAGTTTTGCATGCGGAGCAGTCAAGATCGCAGGCTCCCTGCTGTTTGTCTGGCTATGGAATGTGAATGGAGCGGTACTGACTCTGATAATCAGTTCGATGGTTTATTCTTTATCACTTTATATCGGATACAGATCTTTCATTAAAGTAAAATGACTTATCTTTGTTGAAATAAACCAAGCAGGTCATCAGATAATGAAACGGTCACTTCTGTTCTTAGGCGCATTGGACTATCCGAATGTCCCGCAGGCAGGTGATGCCATAAAGAACCGTTTTATTGTTGACTTTTTCAGAAGAGAATTAAAGGGTGTTGATTATGTCGATACCCAGCGTTGGAAAAAGAATCCTCTGATCCTGATCCGGGTCATCCGCTATCTGCTGACACGCAGGTATGACAATATAGTCATTTCAACGTCCAACGTCAGCGCCTACAGGTTGATACGTCTGACAACATCACTTCATCTCAAAAGCCGTATCTACTATTTCATGATCGGAGGTTATACTCCCGTAAAGATTAAGAACGGGATATACGGACCGGAGCCGTTCAGGAAACTGGAGCGTATAATTGTTGAGGCGGATAAGGTGTGTCAACTGTACAGTGAGGTAGGGATATACAACACTTACCGCATGTACAATTTCAAACCTGTCCTTTATGTCCCTGATATCAGCACACCTCATACAGGACGCGTCAGGTTTGTATTCCTGTCAAGACTCACAAGGCTGAAGGGTGTATTCAATATCATCAATTCGGTAAGGATATTGAATGCGGAGGGTTTGTCGGATCGTTTTCAGGTGGATTTTTACGGCAGGATCGATGCAGATATAAGGGAATCTTTCATGAGAGATGCCGATGATCTTCCTAATGTCTCATACAAGGGCTTCCTTAATCTGGACAGGCCCGAAGGCTATAGGATACTGTCTGAATACGATGTTATGCTGTTCCCCACAATGCATATTACAGAGGGTTTCCCCGGCGTTATTGCAGATGCAGCTATGGCGGCATTGCCGGTGTTGGCTTCTGATTGGCAGTACGCCAGGGAGATAATCGGCGATGGCCGGTGCGGTATCCTGTTCCCGATGGGTGATGACAAAGCTCTGACTGGATATATGAAAAAGCTGATAGAGAACCGTCAGATACTTGAACCCATGAGAAAGAATGCGTTGGAACGCAGCAACGAATATAATGTAGACAAAGTACTCACCAGGGATCTGATAACCCTGCTGGGAATGGATAAACCGATAACAGACTGATATGTTTATAAAAGATATCATCAAAAGGATCGCATCATTCATAGGAGGGAGAAATCCCGAACTGATTGTAAGGATACGTTACAGACTCCGTTTCCATAAAAGGATTGATCTGGATAACCCTAAAACCCTGAATGAGAAGATCCAGTATCTGTCACTCCGGACTGATACCACCGAATGGTCCCGTCTGGCCGATAAGTATGCCGTAAGGGAATATGTCAGTGATTGTGGTCTGGCCGATACATTGAATACCTTATATGCCGTATGGGAAGATGCCGATGAGATTGATTTTGAGAAACTTCCTGACCGGTTCATCCTTAAGACGACCAGTGGCTCCGGAAACTGTGTCATTGTCAAGGATAAGAGTCAGATTGATAAGGATGGCATCCGGAAATACTTTAAAAAGATGCTTAATACCGTTTACGGTCTCTCTGAAGGCAACCCTCATTACTCCAGGATAAAACCGCGCGTCATAGCCGAGGCACTGATACTGAATGATCCCGAGTCGGCAAAGCATTCCACATCACTTATTGATTACAAGATATGGTGCTTCAACGGCAAGGCTTATTATATATGGGTCTGCACAAACAGGACCCATAGCGGTACCAATGTCCTGGTATATGATACAGACTGGACCGTACATCCCGAGCATTGCAATTTTACCAGGTACTATTCGGAAGGTAAAGTGGTCCCCAAACCCAAAAACCTAGACTTGATGCTCTCCATGGCCGAAAAACTTGCAGCTCCGTTCCCTGTTGTCAGGGTGGATATGTACAACATAGACGGTCGCATCTATTTCGGCGAGTTGACATTTACAGCCGTAGGGGCACTTATGAACTGCTATTCGGAGGAATTCCTTCTTCACACAGGTCAACTTATTAAACTGTAACTGTATTTGCTGCAAGACTCTCCTTGCTTTTTTTTGCTTATGTTGCCATAGAAGATTGTAATAATACTATCTTTGCAGGGCAATGAAGGAGGGTTTGGTTTCAATAATAACTACTCTGTATGATTCAGGCGATTATATAGCCCGAACCATAGAGTCGGTCCTGCGTCAGACATACACCGACTGGGAGCTTGTCATTACTGATGACTGCTCAATCGACAACGGACCGGCAATAGTGGAGTCATACGCCTCCAAAGATTCCAGAATACGTCTGCTCAGACTTAAGGAGAACGGAGGTCCAGGAATTGCCAGGAACAACTCAATAAGGAACTCACAGGGGCAGTACATAGCATTCCTTGACAGTGATGACTTGTGGAGCCCGGACAAACTGGAGCGCCAACTGGCCCTGATGAAAGAGAAAGGCTGCGGAGTGGTATATTCCAGTTATAAGATATGTGATGAGTCAGACAAGGTCACCGGCCTGATCAGATGCAGAGGGAAAATACCATATTGGCGCATTGTCTGTGACAATGCCATTGGTTTTCTGACAATGATGTATGATACCCGTGTTACAGGCGTGGAATATCTTCCGGAGTTGCGTAAGCGTCAGGACTGGGGCCTGAACATAATTCTACTCAAGAAATGCCGTGTGGCATACGGAGTCAAGGAACCTCTGGCCTGTTACAGGATCCGTAAGGGCTCAGTATCGCGTGACAAGTTATCACTCATCAAATACAATGTAGCCATATATCACGAGATAATGGAGTATTCCAAAGTAAGGGCAGTGCTGACATTCATTCTCATATTCCTGCCATTCTATTCCGGAAAGAAGATTCTCAATTATCTGATGACTCTTTTTTATCGGAACAGATGACCAATAATTTAACTTTCCTCTATCCGGATACTATTATTACTGACTATAATTACGCAATTCATATAATTAACAGAATGAAGAAAGTATTGTTTACAGCAGTTCTGGCCCTCGTAGCAGCAGGTGCCAGCGCACAGGAGCCCAATTTCACAATGGGTGGAGGTTTTGGAGGTTTTGGCGGCTTTGGCGGCCAGCAGCAGACCAATGTTAAGTTTGATGAGTATGTAGCAGCTCCCGATGGTTTTGACAAGGAGCGTGACGGCATCAAGAAGGGAACCGTAAAACTCATTGAGTATCAGTCAGAGTCAGTTGGTACAACCCGCAAGGCAAACGTTTATCTTCCTGCAAGTTATGACGGCAAGAAAAAGTTCAGCGTTCTCTACCTGCTTCACGGAATCGGTGGTGACGAGTGGGAATGGATGAATGACGGTGGTGTACCCAATATCATCATGGATAACCTTTATGCAGATGGTAAGGTGGCCGATATGATTATCGTTATGCCTAACGGCCGTGCTGCTGTGAATGATTCACGTGAGGGCGGTTACGGTTCAGCCGGTGCATTCGGTGTATTTGACAAGGACCTTATCGGTAGCCTTATCCCTTACATTGAGAAGAACTTCAGCGTATATACTGACAAGGATCACCGCGCTATCGCCGGTCTGTCAATGGGTGGCGGCCAGTCTCTGAACTTCGGTCTTGCCAATCTGGACAAGTTCGCTTACATAGGCGGTTTCTCATCAGCTCCCAATACACAGCGTGCAGCTCAGCTTATTCCTGATGTTGAGAAGGTTAAGAAAGAGAACAAGCTTCTGTGGATGGTATGCGGCAGCCGCGACGGTCTGATCGGCAACAGCACTCAGCTCAAGGCATTCTGCGACGAGAACGGAATTCCCTGCACACTGATCAGTTATCCTGACGGTGAGCACAACTTTGTTGTCTGGAAATATGGTCTCTACAAATTCGCTCAGCTGATATTCAAATAATCCAGGGCGGTTATAACGCTATAAGGACGGTTCTTGCTGTGTGGAGATATTGCACAGAAAGAACCGTCTTTGTTGTGTTATTCCGTTTTTTCTGCCTATTTTTGAGAATTGTATAAAATCAAATCACTCCAGAGGATGCAAAACAAGTTTTTAAGGACAGTTTGTACAACGGTTATCCTTACATTCATACCATTGTGCATGTCCGCTCAGGACTATGACCTTCTTCTGGGCTTTGAGTCAGCAGGATCGTTCGGCAAAGGCACTTATGCTCCATTCTGGCATACATCCAACCGCCAGGGATTGTCATCAACAGACAGGGAGAGCGGGCTGATGCATTTGTCAGCGTTAGGCGATATCTCGTTGCCTAACGGAATAGGAGTGGATTACGGACTTGATTTCGGGGCGCAGGCAAGCACCCGTTCAGGTCTGTTCCTGCATCAGTTGTACATTGATCTGAGTTATAAATGGATCGGCTTGGACGCCGGGATGCAGGAACGGTGGGGAGAACTTAAGAACAGGACTTTGAGTACCGGCGGCCTGACCTGGTCAGGTAACAGCAGTCCGATTCCTCAGGTAAGGCTGGGAATACCATACTTTACACGTATTCCCGTTTTAGGCCGATGGTTCTCCCTTAAAGGTCATATAGGTTACGGACGTTTTACCGATGATAAATGGAGAAAGAGTCAGGCAGAAAAGGCAGTAAAGGCAGTAAACGTTAACCGATATACTGATGAACTCCTGTTTCACAGTAAAGCCTTCTTTTTAAGGTTGGGGGATGCCAACCGTTTTCCTTGGGAGGCTACCATAGGGCTTGAAATGTATTCGGTATTCGGAGGTACACTTCATAACAGGCAACTCTATTCGAATGATATTATTGATGAACATAGACTCCCTTCGGGTCCTGATGCATATCTGACCGCCTTCCTGCCGTTCAATAAGGTAGGGAACCAGGGAAAGGAGAACGGCAATATCCTGGGCAGTTGGCATCTCTCCTTTGATTACCATGCCGAAGAATGGGGTGTAAGGGCATATTATGAGCATTTCTACGAGGACCATTCCAGTATGCTGGGTATAGAATACAAGAACGATCAGCAGGGAAAGAAGGATTTTGTGTTCTATGGGTTCAGACGTAACTGGTTTGACGCTCTTTGGGGTATTGAGGTTAATTTAAGAAAGAGTGTACCTGTCAGTAATGTAGTGTTGGAGGTGCTGAATACCCGTGGTCAGTGCGGTCCTGTCTACAAGGCACCGTTTTATCCTGTAGTTGAGGGAGTTGACGGCTGTGATGGTATGTACAATCATGAATTATATGATTCATACAGTATGTCGGGTTATGGTATAGGCAGCCCGATACTCATCTCTCCTGTTTATAATAAGGACAACAGCCAACGTTTGCAGAGCAACCGCGTTCTGATGTATCATCTGGGTATTGACGGCACATTCGGACCAAAATGGTATTACAGGACGTTATTTACGAATACAACCCATTGGGGTACATATGAGGACCCGTTCAATCAGGTTCAGAAGGTTACCTCACTGCTTCTGGAAGGGTCTTATCGTCTGGGTGATGCTTACAGTTGGAATGTGGGCGTTTCTTTCGGCTTTGATTTCAATGAAGGCGGTATGATAGGCAATAACAGCGGAATAATGGTCACACTGTCAAAAAAATGGAAAATCCTATGAGAAAGACCTGCAATATCATCATAATAATCCTGTTGACGTTGACAGCGTACTCTTGTGAGAACGTCTTTCATAATGATGAGCTTGATTTCATGTGGCGGCTGGATAGCGTGGAGTTCATCGATGGTGTTGATTTTGATGGAAATCCATGTACTGTGGCAACAAAGGAGGGGCTATGGCTCAGTTTTGCAAGGGATCTGGTCAAAGTTGATGACAGGAACAGTTATACTTCGGCAATCGGTATTCTGACTGACAACGGAAAACAGGTCAGTTTTGATTTTTCTATGTATGAGGAACCTGAATGGCCTGGCACAGATACGCTTCTGAAGTCAATGGGAATAAATACCAGGTTGTCAACTTTCAGCATCACTATGCTTGACAATAAGAAACTTATTCTTACCGGCGACAAAACGATACTGAGGTTGACCAAATGGTAATGTGTAATATATCACATGCGCAGCATCTTCAGGAAGTCACGTTCTGTGCGGAGCGTGGCTTCTTCTTTTCCCTTGACGTTCTGGGTCTCGGGGAACAGCAGCATGGTAGAGAAGTCTGACTCGGGCATGTGGATGCGCTCGTAAAGGTGGCGGAATGAACGTCCTGCGTGTGTCTCGCTGTCACGTGGTCCTACTATCATTAGCAGATGGTCCTCCTTTAGCCCGCTTATTACCCAGTGCATATCGGCCGTCTCACTGACCTCGTTGTATGTTACCCTGCCGCTTGAGAAATTCAGACCTGTACCTCGGACGGCCGACATGGGTTGGTCTTTTCCATAGAACTCGGTGCCGCATCCGATAGCCATGGTGATGCGGTAGATGCTATCCATGCACTTCTCAAAGGCTTCGTCCTGTATTACCGGACCGGGAACCAGTACCACTATACGGCGGATGGTATTCATGGGCGTTACAAAACGCTGCAGGACTATCTGACCGTGGAATCCGTCATTCAGGGGGCTGATTATGTTGTCCAGATAAGGCAGGTCGATACTGTGCCTGAGCGGCAGACCCATCAGCATGCGGTCGGCCGAGAATTCATTGGAGGCGTGCAGTATGCTGTCAATGATGTTGTTGCCCAACCGGTTGTGTGTTATGAAAGGTATATCGGCCGATGCCGCTATCCTGGACGCCTCCTCCAGACGTCCCTTGCCGTCCTGTAGATATTTTGGCGCATGCTCTCCGCTGATTGTCACATACAGCCCGACCAATTCAGGACCGTTCTTGTCATAGAGAGTTATAGCCGTGTCCATGAGAGCCTGGAGGGTGTTGGAGCCTGTAAGGATTGCCATAAGGCGTGACTCCGGCGCCGTAATATCGGAGATCTGGTCCTGATGCAGTGAGTCAGCAGCATTTTCTGTGATTATATTGCTCAGGATGCACGAGAACAGGACTATCAGGATGGTGGCGCTGAGTGTGGTGTTGTCCATCAGACCGCCTTCATAAGCGCCCATTGCTATAGCCAGGGCTCCTGCTGCGTGTGATGCGCTAAGTCCGAATATCACACGACGGTCATTACGCATGAAACCGTTTGCTTTCTGGACAACCAGGGCTGCAAGCCATTTGCCGAATGTCCCGACAATGAAAAGGATTGCAAATGCGGTCAGAAACAGCCAGTTGCCGGTCATACCCTTAAGGTCAATCATCAGGCCGGTGCCCAGCAGAAAAAGCGGTACGAAAAGCGTGTTGCCCACAAAATCAAGACGGTTCATCAGAGGTGATGACTTTGGTATGTAACGGTTCAGCACGATACCTGCCAGGAACGCACCGACAATTGAATCAAGCCCTGTCAATTGCGCAAGACCGCAACAGAGTGCCAGCAGAATCATCACGAAAAGGAAATGTGAGAAACTGTTTGTAACCCTATGAAAGAAATGGCGAGCCATGCGTGGGTAGACAATTATCACTGCGGTGATGTAGACGGCAATCTTCACGAAAAACCAGAGCGGGTTGAAATCAGAATTACCGTTGGTTGACATCATCACGGCGTATACCACCAATGCCAGCAGTATGGCAACCAAGGCTCCAGCCACTGAAATTGTGACACTCTTGCGTCTGGCAAGACCGAATCGGCTTATTATCGGATAGGATATTAGGGTGTGTGACCCCATGATACAAGCCAATATGGCCGATGTATGTACCGGGAGTTCCAGCAGCCATGTGCAGGACAGGTAACAGAGCACCCATGGTACCGCAAAGGTCAGTACTCCGAACAGGATACCCCATACCTTGTTGCGTTTCATCTCCTCCAGGTCAATTCCAAGTCCCGCAAAGAACATGATGAACAGCAGTCCCATGCGGCTGAAAAACTGGATTTCGGGGGTAATATGAAGCATATTAAGCAGTCCCGGTCCGATGAGCACGCCGGTAACGATGAGTCCTGCTATCTGCGGAAACCTTAAGCGTTTGCAGAGTATAGGCACAAACAAAACCAGCGTCAGGACCGCGAAGCAGATCCAGATGCTGTCGGTTAGCGGGAACAGTTGTTGAAAACTCATCATCTCTTAATGCGGTACGAAGTTAATTATAATTCCCTGATTTTGTAAATTCGCATTCGCAAAAGATTGTCTATGATTGATTACCAAAAGGAACTGAATCCCAGCCAGTGTGACGCCGTACTGTATACCGACGGTGACAGTATGGTAATTGCCGGTGCCGGTTCCGGAAAAACACGTGTACTCACGTATAAGATCGCCCACCTGCTGGAGGAGGGAGTGGAGCCATGGTCCATATTGGCGCTGACCTTTACCAACAAGGCGGCAGGAGAGATGAAACAGCGCATTGCAGCGCGAGTGGGAGAGAACCGTGCCCGTTATCTCTGGATGGGTACATTCCATAGTATTTTCAGCCGCATTCTCCGGTCGGAGGCCGATAAGATAGGCTACACCTCCAACTTTACCATCTATGACCAGCAGGATAGCCAGAACCTGATCAAGTCCATTGTCAAGGATATGCAGCTGGATGACAAGACCTACAAGGCCAGTGTTGTCCAGAACCGTATCAGCAATGCCAAGAACCGTCTGATAACGGCATCGGGCTACCTGCAGAATGCCGATATCTACAAGCATGACCAGTTCAAGCGTATTCCGATGGTGGGAAAGATATACGAGCGTTATGAGCAGCGCTGCCGCCAGAGTGACGCCATGGATTTTGATGACCTGCTGCTCAATACGTTCATACTTTTCCGTGACCACCCGGATGTATTGGAGCGTTACGGAACCTCATTCAAGTACATTCTGGTAGACGAGTATCAGGATACCAACTACGCCCAGCATTGCATAGTATGGCAGCTTACGCGTAACGGCGCCAGGGTGTGTGTGGTAGGTGACGATGCCCAGAGCATCTACTCGTTCCGCGGAGCCAATCTGGACAATATGCTCAAGTTCTCCAAGCTGTACCCTGATTCCAAACTGTTCAAGCTGGAGCAGAACTACCGCTCCACACAGACCATAGTTGAGGCTGCCGGCAGTCTGATATGCAAGAACCATGCCCAGATACCCAAGAAAGTGTTCTCGGAGAATGAGCAGGGTGACAAGATAAAGGTACTGTGCGCACACTCAGACCTTGAGGAGAGTGAGATGGTGGCAAACTGCATGCTTGACCTGCATACATTCAAGGACGTACCATGGAGCCAGATAGCAATACTTTACCGCACCAACGCCCAGTCGCGTCCGCTTGAGGAGGCCCTGCGCAAGCGCGGCCTGCCATATAAGATTTACGGCGGTCTTTCATTCTATCAGCGCAAGGAGATAAAGGACGTTATAGCTTATTTCCGTATGAGCGTGAATCCAAATGATGAGGAGGCGTTCAAGCGTATAATAAACTATCCGGCACGCGGGATAGGGCAGACCACTGTAGGCAAGATCCTTTCTGTGGCAATGGAGAACGGAGTAAGCCTGTGGAGCGTTATAAGCAATCCTGCCGATTACCGTCTGGATGTGAATTCCGGTACTGCAGCCAAGTTGTCGGCATTTAAGACAATGCTGGAGAGTTTCATTGCCGATGCTGCAACAGTTGATGCAGAGCAGTTGGCGGAGCGGATCGTGAATGAAACGGGTATCATGCGTGAACTCAATGCCGATACCACCGTTGAGGGCATAGGCCGTAAAGAGAATGTTGAAGAACTGCTTGCCAATATCACCCAGTTCTGTCTGGATCGCAAGGAGGAGGGCAATGAGCGTTGTTTCATGACCGATTATCTGAGTGAGGTGTCGCTTATGACAGATCAGGACAATGAGACCGATGAAGATGTGGAGAAGGTCACTCTAATGACCGTTCATGCCGCAAAGGGCCTGGAGTTTGACGCAGTATTCATTGTAGGCCTGGAAGAGAACCTTTTCCCCAGCGACATGAGCGGTGACAGCGAGCGTGAGATAGAGGAGGAGCGCCGCCTGATGTACGTTGCCATGACCCGCGCCCGTAAATATCTGACGCTGCTTTTTGCAACCACCCGTTTCAAATACGGCAGTGTGGATTTCTGTACTCCCAGCCGGTTCCTCAAGGATATTGATGCTCGGTACCTTAGTGCACCTGGGGGGAATTTGGGGAATTTGGGGTCAGTCCCCTTTTGTTCCGGGAAGAGTTTTCATATCAGTAAGCCTGGGTTGGAACAAAAGGGGACAGACCCCGGCTCGTTATTTGAGCGTAAGACTGGATTTGGAGGAGGGACAGAGCCCGGCTCTCGATTTGAGCGTAAGACTGGATTTGAGAGAAAGCCTGAACGCAAGCCGTGGGATCAGGGTAAGTTCCAGAAGGTTACGGAGAATATGCTGAAGGATACGGCCCCAGCCCAGTCATCGGCCCTTAAAGCGGGTAACGTGATTGAACACGAGCGTTTCGGGATAGGAAGCGTACTTGAAGTGGAGGGCTCGGGTGACAACACAAAGGCCCGTATCAGGTTCCTGAATGTAGGAGAGAAGACCCTCTTGCTCAAGTTCGCCCGCTACAAACTACTCAAATAAAACCTTACTTGAATTTATAGCTCCGCTCCCAATGGAATGATTTGCCGGTGTAGGTTGCCAGTATTCCCGCTCCGCCTTTCATGTTGTGAAGGATTGTGACCGGTTCCGACAGGAATGATATCTCTTCGGCGTCACCGTAGTCTTTAACAGACTTGTGATAATAGTAATATGCACCGGACAGTACATACAACTTGACATCCAAAGTGTATATCACCTCGTCCTTTATCTTGTCGGCAATGGAGTGGGGCTCACTGCCGCTCTCCAGGTTTTTTTCATCAAAGGTGTATATCCATCCCAGGGTGTCAGGTTTCTCCATCACGAATTCAAAACTGAGCTTGTTGCCGTCCCTGATATACAGGTCATCAAATATGTAACTCTGCTTTCTGTATTCAAACTGGCTGTCGGCCTCGGTGTCTTCAAGAATAGCTGTTGTAGCGTCTGTCTGTCCAAGGAACACTTTTGTTTCGGCAGGAATCCTGTAATGGATGTCCTTTACCAGGGTGTCATAACGCTCTTCATAGTCATCGTACATGAACCATGTCATCCGGGGCTCTATTGTGATTATGTAATAATCGGTTTTGTCACTGTTTCCCAGTATGTCAAGATCCGTTACCCAGACTGAATCCACGGATTCCTGATCCAGGTCATAAACGTAATCATCAAACAGTTCACTCATGGTCTTGGCCGGAACGAATTCCCTGGTGCGTTCCGAAAAGGTTATCTCCTGCGCATACGGAACGGTATCCGATGCCGTAACGGTGCCGTAATCGGGATGGGATGCGATGACCGATATGATATCACCTTCTTTGATGGCTCTTCCGTCGGTAAAACCATACAGACTGTCAGAATACGTTGCGGAGCGTGTCTCTCCATTGATGTCAAGGTGTACTGTCACTCCGCTTTTAATGGCATTGCCGCGGTAATATGAATCCAGAAAGAATGCGCTGTGACTGACTTTAAGGACCGGTACGTCGCCGGATCCGGTTATGCTGTTCACTATAAGCATACGTTCGCTGTCAGGGCCTTTGTACTCTATGTCCTTGGTACATGCGGTTGTCAGAACGGCAGCCATTATGATTATACTGTACTTTTTCATAATTTAAAATGATATTGAGTAACTGAGGGTGGGGAGTATGGGGAACAGGGTAAGCTGGCGCAATGTGCGCTCTTCGACCCACTCATCACCTCTGTAATAACTGTCGGTGTAAACGTATACCAGGAACGGGTTACGGTTGTTGTATGCGTTATAAATACTCAGGTTCAGAGTCCTGTTGACCCTCTCACTTAACTTGCGGTGCCAGTTGAAACTCAGGTCCAGACGGTGAGTAGGGTTGAGACGGAAATTATTGCGGTTCTCATAATAGCCCAGTGTCGTGGTGTATTGGTATTGCTCATCTTTCTGATCTGCAAGTAGTTCGGAGTCATAATACTGGGTATATATGGTGCCGCAGTTACCTGTCTCGAAGAGCCATGTGGCCGACATGTCAAACCTGTCACTGAACTTGTAGTTGCAGGTTATGTCCAGTTTGTGACGGCGGTCATACTTGGCATCGAAAGTACGTCCGCCGTTTATGACCATACCGGGGCGGTCAAACCTGCGTTGTGACTTGTTCCAGGTGTAGGCAATCCAGCCATTGAGCCTTCCTACAGAACGCTGTGCCATGAGTTCCAAACCGTAGCTCCAGCCCTTTCCCATGGCCACCTTGTTCTGCCAGTCGGTGTCGCCCGACATGTAGGTCGAGCCCTCTTTGTACTCCAGCAGGTTGTCCATCTGCTTGTAGTAACCCTCAAGCGTGAAATCGGCAAGGCCCTCTATGCTGTAGGCGGCTCCCAAAGCCCACTGGTGAGAGTGCTCAGGCTCAACCTTGTCTGTAACCGGAACCCAAAGGTCTGTGGGCAGGTTGATGACATTGTTTGACAGCAGATGCACATACTGGGTCATATAGGCATATCCGGTCTTTACCGACAGTTCATCGGTTACCAGGAAACGGGCACTGAGTCTTGGCTCCAATGAGTTGTAATAGCGGTTGTTTACGCTGAAACCGGCATATCCGGCGCCTATGTTGAACTTTATCACATCGGTAAGTTCGATATCATCTTCGGCATACAGCTGATATTCATGAGCCAGAATATGCTTTGAGCCGAACGTCTGGTTGAAATCATTGGTCTGGACCGAATCGTTGTCCATTGTCTCCCTGCTGTTCATTGAGAGTTCCATCACATCGGGGTTGAATTTGTGATGAGTGTAACTGCCACCGAACCTGACATCCTGTTTGGGAGTGGGTGACCAATGGAAATCACTTCTGAAAGAGGCGTCATAAATACCGGATTTCATGTTTATCCCCATGCTGCCCTTATAATTGTTTGCCTTGTCATCCTCCTTGATGTGGATACCCATCTTATGGCGGTATTGTGTGTAGTTGGCGCTCAGGTCCATAAAGAGCTTGGGGCCCAGAACATGGTTCCATCTGATCGCTGCCACCGTGTTGCCCCATCGCCAATTAAGTCTTGTCTTCTCCTTGTATGCTCCGCCTGAACTCCTGTAATTGAAGTAGATGTCATCATCGCCGCTGTACCAGCTCACGTAGAGACGGTCATTGTCATTGAATTTGTGGTTCAGTTTCACATTCAGGTCATAAAAGTAATAACCCATGCTAAGGTCATCAGTGTTGGCAAAATCGAACTGTTTGTTAAGCCAGATGGCAGAGTTGAGCAAAATGTCGGAGTATGTACGGCGGGCTGAGATGTTGAATGATGTCTTACCTTTTATAATAGGTCCTTCAAGATTGATCTTGGATGAGACAAGTCCGATAGACGCGTTTCCGTGGTATTGGTTCAGGTCACCATCCTTCATGCGGATATCCACTACCGATGACAGGCGGCCGTAGTAATGGGCAGGGAAGCTGCCCTTGTAAAGAGTCACGTTCTTGATGGCATCGGGATTGAACACCGAGAACATACCGAACATGTGGTTAACGTTGTAAACAGGGACACCGTCCAGCAGCAACAGGTTCTCATCGGGATTACCTCCGCGTACATACAGGCCTGCGGTAGCTTCGGTGCCGGCCTGGACTCCTGGCAGCAGTTGCAATGCCTTGAGCACATCGGTCTCACCGAACATGGCGGGAACGGCCTTGATCTGTTCTATCGGGATATCGATGGCGCTCATCTGTGACCCGCGTACACCCAGGACTTCGCGGTTTCCGAAAATGGTAACCTCATTGAGCGCGTCGATTGTAGGAATATCAATATTTATAATGGTGTCCTTATATAGCGTGAACGGAATGACAACGGGCTTGTAGCCTACATATCCGGTCCTGAACTCAACCGGACCGTCAGGAAGGGTGATTGAGTAGAATCCGTATTCATTGGTTATTGTTCCGCGGCCGCTTTTCTGGTCCAGGATTGTGGCACCGATCATGGTCTCCTTGCTTGATTGGTCAGTGATGTAACCGCTGATGGTATGCCTGCTCTGGGCTTGCAAACATAGTACTGACCATACAGACAGTAGGAATGTCGTAGTTCTTTTCATTAGTTATTCAACAAAAAAAGCAGCCTTTCCTGTTATAGACAAGCTGCTTGGTAATTCTGATAATGGAGCGGCAAACGAGACTCGAACTCGCGACCCCGACCTTGGCAAGGTCGTGCTCTACCAACTGAGCTATTGCCGCAGATAAAATTTTCTCTGGAAAATTTTATCTGCGGCGATTATCTCCGCGCCTCGGCAAAGTGAAAACAAGCTTTCCCTTTGCTCTCGGCTTGTGCGATAATTGCCTCCGTGCGTTTTGAAACCTTATCAGGTATTCACGCAGGTGAGAGATACATTTTCCAGAAATTTCAATGAACTTTGGTGAAGAGAATGAGACTCGAACTCACACGACATAATTGTCACTACCCCCTCAAAGTAGCGCGTCTACCAATTCCGCCATCTCTCCAGAGAAGTGCCCAGAACAGGACTCGAACCTGCACACCTCGCGGCACACGCACCTGAAACGTGCGCGTCTACCAATTCCGCCACCTGGGCATTTCTAAATAAAACAAAGATCTGTTTTTGAGCGGCAAACGAGACTCGAACTCGCGACCCCGACCTTGGCAAGGTCGTGCTCTACCAACTGAGCTATTGCCGCAGATAAAATTTTCTCTGGAAAATTTTATCTGCGGCGATTAT
>Ga0256405_10002807_pt1 | contig 38020 bp, 27 predicted proteins | sample RumenRJG_02DNA_FD_189096 | JGI IMG/M metagenome (GOLD analysis project Ga0256405, IMG submission 189096) | Bovine rumen microbial communities from Lethbridge, Alberta, Canada - RJG_02 | ecosystem: Host-associated > Mammals > Digestive system > Stomach > Rumen | place: Canada: Alberta...
CATGACCTACATGAGCGCCGACGGCTTCCGGCTCCGCTACAATGCCCTGCAGGTTGAGTCCCGGGAAACCGGCGACCACAGCGCGGCGTTCGTGCTCCTCGATGAAGCGTCCGGCGCGAATAAGGTGACCGTGAGCTGGATAGCCGACAAGCAGCCCGAGGAAGTGCTCTATGAGGTGACCTCCGCCTGGGGCGAGCAGACCGACATTCTCCGGACCGAGGGCATTTTCCCCGGCACGGATGACAAATGGGGCTACTGGAGAACCTTCACGGACGGCAGCCTGACGAAATGCGCCATCGCCGGTGAGTATAACGGCGGCGTCCTGCTGTTCAAGATCGACGCTCTCCTGACCGGCGACGAGGAAAAGGACATGGCCGTGAGCGACACCCTTGCGGAGATCGTTGATTCCGTGACCTACTTCGATTTCGCCGAGCAGACCATGTACGCCTATATCCCAGGCGTCTACACCTCCGAGGCTGAGGACGGCGAAAAGTATCAGGTGATCCTGAACGCGGACCACACCGGCACCCTGTGCTTCCATGATACCGTGGAGATTCTCTGGGGCAGCACGGAGCTGATCGCTTCGGACACAAAATACGCCTATACCGTGGAGGGCGACAACCTGTATGTGGAACTCGATGGCGTCTGGACCGAATTCGCGAGAGAGATTGCCGAATAAGCTGTGACATCAAACCCCGGCTCTGGTTGGTTATCATCCCGAGGCCGGTTTTTTTCAGCCGGGATAAACACTCTGATGCGGGAATCCGGAAGCGTGACCGCCTGACCATCAAAGCTATGATCTCAAAAGCACAGGAATTCGGGGAAATCAAGTATCTCGTCAACGCAGCGGGGGTCTCCCCCTCCCATGCTCCGATCGAAGCGATTTTGAAGGTCGCTCTTTTCAGGCTCATCGCATCCCCCTCCTGCTGGCGGGAGCTGAGAAAGCAAGACGCTCTTCTACGCACTTAAGCCGCGCCGTGCAGAAGAGTTTCCCTATTGCACTTCCCGATCGGAGTGCCGGAACAGCGCCTCATTTTTCCGGCAAACAAATTAACCACTCCCATATCGATACACCCGAAAAGACTCGCACAGGCAGGATACCGCAGTATCCCCGACCCGCGCGAGTCTCTTTTTTGTGGCGGTACGATTAATCCGTTAGGCGCGTTCCCGCACGATCGATGTATGGAAGGCCGGTCACGCAGTGAGCGGGCAGCTTCCCCACCGATCAGTACCTGTTTTTGTCGTCCGGATCGCAGGTTTTTTCATCAACCGGAGGTACATTGTCGAGCAGTCCCCCTCCGGCAACTTTGTCGAGGTCATCCGCATCCAGTTTCTGAATCGCAGAATCAAGCGCTTCGTCTGACTTTTCGACTTATTCCTTCGCCTTTTTCTGCGCGGCGAGGGTCTTCTTGTTTTTCGGGATCTTCTTTTCCATGTTTTTCTCCTTTCGAATGTCGTCAATTCATTTCATTGGTACTGTTCCGCGCCTTCCCTTTCTCGTAAGAAAGGGTGGACACGGCTGTTTGACGGGAAACCTGCTCTGCTTCCATGGTCTGCCGTAAAAGCTCCTGTTCGGCCGCGTTATACCGCAACAGCATTGTCGCAACCTGAGCGCGGGATGCCATGCCCTTCGGAGAGAGCTTATTGTTTCCCGTACCCGGCCCGATTTCGATCTCGGGAAGATATACCTCCGTCTCTTGCGCGGCGAATGCCTGCGTCGGCACCATGCCGATCAGCATCGTGAGTGCCAGAGCCGTGCTCAGAAGTCGTTTCAGGGTCTGCTTCTTATTTTTGCTTCCTCCTTGGAGCGGGTTGGGGGTGATATTCAGAACCTTTTGGGGCATGAATACATATGAATGGAGATGTTTTTTTGGAGCTTCGGCCTGAGCGCCGAACCGCAGAGGCCCGGTTTGGATTGTTAATGGAGAAAACGCGCTCTTCGCGTACTGTCCTGAGCAAAGACTGCCTGGCCGAATGCTGCCGCTCCGGCTGAACCGATCCGCACCTACTCGGAAAGCGCGATCCGTCAACATCCGCCTCTTTCCAAAAAAGACAACACTTCGCTTCATTATATCATCAATACGCCCCTTTTGGAAAGATGTGTTCGAAATATCCAAAAGCCATTAACGCATTGTATGTGGTTTGTTCACGATTTGAAAGGAATGCTCCGCAGTATTCTTGCCGTCACCTGAGGCAGTCCTTCTCACCGGCGTCGATGTCCGGTTCTCAAATAACGAACAAAACATGACCGGAGCTCGCATAAATGAAGCGCATTTATTTGTTTTCAAATTACAGAAAACGATTTTGAACAGAACACAGTACTGTGATATCGGGGGCTTACACTTCGGAAGGAGCTTTTTCAGATGCAGATTCGTCCTTTACCTGCATATCCGTTATACCGGTCAGCAGGGTGAAATAACGCTGGCGAACACGACTATACAATGCGTCATATTCCTCGTCTCCTCCGGCATGAAGTCTTTCAAAGTAGAGGTGCTCGTGATCTGCCAGTTCCGGATATACGCGAACCAACGTGGCTATTCCGATATTCGAGCAAACTTCTGCGATTTGTTGAAGATCGGTCAAAAGGTTTGAAAACGTAGCGTCGGCATAGATATTGTCTTCTCCCGTTACCATGCGTTTCAGGTGGTTGCGTTTCAAGACCGTAATCATTTCACCGATCACCTGTACCAGAGGTTCGATCTTGCGCGCCGCATCAACATCACGCTTGCGGAAGGTTTGTTCCGTTTCATCCAGAATATTGATGACAGCGCTTTCAATAACGGCCAGTTCGGAACGCACCGCATTGGAAAGAATTGTATTGCTCCCGCAAAGCGCGGCTGCATACCCCGCTATGTTTACGGCGTGGTCACCCAGCCGTTCAAATTCGGAAGCTGTTTTATAATATTGGTCCATAATAGCTACATGAACTTCACTCTGCAGATGAGGAACCAGCCCCACCATGTATTTGCTTACAAGGTCGGTCATATGGTCGATCTCCGTTTCTTCGGACTGTATTTCATCATGAAGAATCGGGTCATATTCCTTCATCAGCTGAAAGGCGCTTTCAATATTGGTTCTTGAAGCTTTGAATACGGAAAGCAGAAGCTGATAGCAGCTCTGAAAAGCAAGGGCCGGAGTATTGAAGAAAACCGGATTCAGGGCGTCGATCACAGTCTTGTATTTGCTTTCCCGGACAGGTTCATCCTTCACGATAACGCGGCTGAGTTTCTCATACACGCGAAGCATCGGGAAGAGAGCCAGAGCGCACGTCAGATTGAAGACGGTATTGGTGTTGGCAATGATCCCGGAATTGACGGTTCGCTCCCAAAGCCCGTCCAGCAGGCCCATCCTGTGCGCGATCGCAACACCGGTCAGCACAAGCACCGTTTCACTGAGATTGAAAAGAATATTGACAATGCCAACGCGGCGCGCTTCAGATTTTGATCCGATGGAACAGACGATTGCGGTCGTAACGCAATCGCCGAGATAGATACCGACTATGATCGCATAGATGGATTTGAAGGCGAGCAGGCCTGTAGCTGAAAATGCCTGCAGAATACCGATGGTCGCGGATGAACTCTGCAAAACGAAAGCTACGCCGGCGCCGACAAGGTAACCCAGCACGGGATTGCTGCCCAGACCGGAAAACAGGTTTTCGATCATACCGGACTGAGTCAGGCTGTTGACCGCTCCGGTCATATTGAGAAGCCCGGAAAACAAAATGCCGAACCCGATCGCGATATTACCGACGGAGCGGGCATTCTTGAAAAAGCTTCCCATGATCAGCACGATTCCGATAATCAGGGCTATGGGGGCGAGTGTGGAGGGCTGGAAGAAGCGCAGTACCGCAGAGCCCGACCCGTCAATGTCAAGAAGGCGGATGATCTGCCCCGTGACAGTTGTGCCGACATTTGCCCCTATGATAATGCCCAGAGACTGGTGAAGAGTCAGAATACCTGCGCTTACCAAACCGGCGGTGATCACGATTGTGGCGGTGGATGACTGAATAAGAGCCGTAACAAGAACGCCGAGCGCGAAAGCTTTGAACGCGTTGTCGGTTACGCGGCCCATTACCGCTTTCAGCGTACCGGATGAATTCTCTTTCAAAGAGTCACCCATAAGCCGCATCCCATACAGGAACATGGCAAGACCGCCCAGCAGGGAAATGATATTAAATATATCCATATTGGGACTCCTGATTTGCGCCGCATATGGAAGAGAGATGAGCTTTTTTCTGCGGAATGACGAAATTCGCCGTATCCATTCTTCTTTCTCTTGCTTCTTCAGCCGCTGCGCCTGTTTGTTAATCGCAGATCATAATTGTTTCTCCGGCGTGTACCTGCCTGCGCGCGGTTCCGCCCTCCGTTTCAGCTGTCCAGCTCAGGGTTCGTTCTGTTCTGTTTGTCAGCGTGCTCTTTCTCTTCCCTTCATGACGAAGATCCATAAATCCACCCCACAGAGGGAAACCGGTGACTTCCGACCATTCTCCGTCTGCCGCTGCGCTCCGTGTCCTTACCTCGGATTTTTCCGCGTCAGCCGAAATCCCCATGTATCCGCAGAACAACGCTTCGACGGCGGCATAGGACACCTCGGGATAGTCCCTCCGTTTGTAGTCCTCCGCCGTCATCTTCAGCCAGATCCGCATGGCCTCCCCATCCCATCCGTACTTCCAAAGCACGGCGGGGTAATAGGAGCGCAGTTCGACGATCGTATCCGGCTCAGTCGACAGGAGATAGCGGATCTGCCCCGCAATCTGCGCGGGATCCCGAATGATTCCGCACCGCAGCGGCGTCATGGCGTTATCGTCGCTTTGTTTCGGACTGAAGGAGCCGTCCTTCATGCGGAACTCATAAAAACGCGCTTCTTGCTCCGTCCACCATTCCCGGCAGAAGATTTCCCGCAATCTGTCCGCTCTTTCAAGATACTCCGACGCTTTCTCCGGTTCTTTTTTCAGCAGAGCCATGCGCGCTGCCGCCAGATATGCCCGGAACTCCAGAGCCAGCGCGTCTGCGGCAGCGCTGTAGCCGGTCGTTCCGTTCTCCTCATAGGACGCGATCCCGCGCCTTCCATCGCTGTCCACCCTGTCCACGATACCGTCTCCGTCACGATCCCACCGCGGGATGTATTTCTCCACCGTGAGCCGGAAGAAGTTCTCCATTTCCGGAGAGAGCAGATACCATGCGTCACCGGTGAGATCGTACAACCGTGAGGCCGTATCCATGATGTCGAAATTCGCGGGAAGGTTGTACCAGAAATCGCTATCGCTCGAATAATCCACCGGCGCGGGTTTCCCTTCGAACGTGATTTCCCACCAGCTGCACCAGTCCTTTGCTTCGCTGATGTTCCGCGCAAAAGCCCCCATCATGTTTCTGTTGTGCTCCGTCAGTCCCAGACAGTGCGCGCCCCCGGACTGATGAGACATATCACGCATACAGAAAGCGTCACGGCCGGGGAGGGCTGCTTCGTAACACGGCCCCATTCCGGCGTCATCATGTACAAATGTTTCCGCCTGTGCCTTCGCCCACTCGAATCCCTTCCGCAGCTCCGGATTGTTTGAATCAAAATCTATTGAACTTCTGCCCAAAACCCATTCCTCCTGCTCTTCGGCTTGTATTCCGCTTGAACTATTATACACTGTTATTATACACTGTCCAAGTACGGTTTTCAAGAGGATAACGGCCCAAATTATCGGTTGTCCCATCTTATGTCGACGTGAAGAAAGCGGGACACCGTGCAGCAGCAGAATTGGCTGCGCGGATACTGCCGGCGCCGGAAAGAAGCATCACCCTCGATCACGTTGACCGGAGGAAACGAAGCGTATTAGGGCAACTGTAGATTTTGAAAAGAAGAGTTTATCTTGGAGAAACGTGATACAGCCCAACTTTGGCGTGCATTTTCCCCCGTGAACGTGTTATAATCAACCTGTCATTGCAGAGAGAAAAGGAGCATTTCCCGACACATGGCCGTTTCATTTCTTGTCTTTGCGGATCTGCATCACGAACCAAAGGTGTTCCCGCATGACGCAAAGCGCTTCCTCGATGAGATTATTGCGAGAGGGATAAACGCAAAGGTACCGAAGATGATTTGTACGGGTACGTGAGCTACTGGTCAACCGCTATCGACTCCTATCTGCCGGCGTTTGATATTCAGGTGGTCAAGCGCGGCGAGGACGGATGGCTTGCATTCACCATGAATACCGAAAGAATGGTGAGCGCGCTTGAGAAGATGCAGTCCCTGTTCTTTGACGGAAGTAATTCCGCCATGATGACCGCGACAATTAACGTCCAGAAAATCTTCCAGGAAGACAGAGCGCTTTTCTACGCAAACGATCTGCGCTCTTCGGCGCTTTTGCGGGATATGGAAACAGACTACGGAATTGTTCCGTACCCCAAATTTGACAGCGCTCAGGCAAAATACTACTCGACTTCCACGGATGATTTCTCCCTGATCCTTTTCCCCTCAACCGTTACGGATCTTGACTTTGTCGGCTGTATAACAGAGGCTATGTGCGCTGTGAACTCCGCCGTCGTCGTCCCGGCCTATTACGACATCGCTCTGAAAGATAAATACAATAGAGATCAGCAAAGCGCCGAGATGCTTGACATCATCCGGGAAAACCTGATATTTGATGTGGGATACCTCAACAGTTATGCGCTGAATTCGGCAGGACACCTGTTTGTTCAGCTCGTGCGGGAAGGTCAGATCGATTTTGCTTCATCGTATACCCGGAATGAGAAGATCTACAAAAAGATGCTCCAGAAGATGCACGCGGCTTACGAGGACTGACGGGCGTTCGGGTTCGGCCGGTATATCGGCAGATACCGGTTATTCCGCTGCGGCCTCAAAGCCTGCAGGCACAGCCGCCGTTCATATTCGGGGCGCTGCAAGTTTATACATTATCCCCTTGACATATCCAACTTCAAATGGTATAATCAACCCGAACATTATGCGGAACTTTTCCGGGGAGCGGCCATGACCGGATTCCTGCTGCGCGTGATCGCAATGCTGACGATGCTTATAGATCATCTTGGCTTTGGCTTTGTCGAAACGGCGGCCTGGATGAGAGTCGTCGGAAGGTGTGCGTTCATTCTGTATGCCTTCCTCATGGCGGAGAGCTATTATCATCTTCAGAATGAGCCGGATCGACTCCGGAACCATGTCGTAAAGCTGGCGGTCCTCGCCGTTGTTTCAGAAGTGCCTTACGATCTGTTTTGCGAAAAAACATTCTTTGACTGGAATACGCAGAACGTGGTACGGGAACCGGATCCGCATGGACCTCGACGTCTGGAGCTGGTGGACCCATTCCCGCAGGGAGGGCAGAGCCGTCATCGTGCCGGACCTGTTCTCACGCGGCGAAAGCGACCGGAATGTCCTGTGCAGAACAAACAGAGAGCGCCCCTTCATCGACGCAGACGGACGGTTGGTGCATTGTATGGCTCTTTCGGGCGGATCCCCCGCATTCGGCCTTCTCTGGGGAAACGTTTACGGAGGGGACGATCTGCGGGAACTGTTCACCGATTCGGCCTTTCTCAGGGAAGTGCGGTGTACCTGCGGAAAATTCAAGGAAGCGCACGAAGAATGCCGCGGGTGCCGATGGAGGGATCGCTGCGGTACCGGCTGCCGTGCCGAAGCGGTTGCCCAGAGCGGGGATCTGCACGGACTTGACCGGAGGATCTGCCTGTTCTACAACGAAGGCTGTTACGAAAAACTTCTCGGAATTGCGGACAAATACAGCCTGAAGGTACATCCGTAAACAAGCAGCCTTATCGACGTTTCATTTTTGATTTTCTCACATAAAGCCGCTTCTTCTGCGAAATAACCGGTGACTGTACAGGGCAATCCGTCAATCGCCCGTTGAAGCGTGATAATCATGTCAGCATTGTTTTTCCATTTTACGGCCAGTGCGGCCCCCGACAGACAGGCTTATTTCTGTTCTCAACCCGCCTTCCCGCATTTGAAAGGAATCTGAACCATGAAAAAACTGTTCTCCCTCTTTCTTGCTGTGATGATGCTCCTCCCTGCCCTCATGTCCTGCGGCGAATCAAAGGAGAATACCGATGCCGCCGAGAATCCTGCGGGCAGTGAGGCAGGCACAAACCCGACCGTCCAAACGGAACCGGAAACGGAGGAGGATCCGCTGTCCGACGGTCTGCCGGATACCGACCTTGCCGGTTACGATTTCCGCATCTACTCCATGCTCTGGACTGACGGCGTGGAAACCGCGGCGCGCATGATTTCGGATGAGTTTACGGGCGACGCCATCAACGACGCTCTGAGAGAATCCACTCTGAGTGTGGAGGATCGATTCAATTGTTCGATCCGCATGATCGAAGGCGGAGATGTCTGGCATATCGCCGCGAACGTTACGAACAGCATTCAGGCCGGAGACGATGCTTTTGAGATCGTCGGCGGGCACGACGGGACCATGACAAACCTGATGAATCAGGGACTGTTCTACAACATCAGGAAAGTCCCGCAGTTCAATTTCGACAAGGCCTGGTGGGGTCCCTCAAAGGTGCTGGAAATCAACGGGAAGATGTATCTCGCTTCCTCTTACCTCTCCTATACGGGTTTGCACTGGACAAGAGCTCTGATGACCAACAAGCGCATTTTCGACGACCTCGGCCTGGAGATCCCCTATGAAACGGTACGGGAAGAGGCATGGACGCTCGACAAGATGATCGCCCTGACGGAGAATACCTATGTTGATTTGAACGGGAACGGGAGAAAGGACATTAAGGATCAGATCGGACTCTGCACCGGCGTTGAGACGCTTTACTGCCTGCAGGAATCGCTGGACATTTCCCCCTACCACAGGAACAATGACGGAACCATTACGATGGATTTCGACATCGAGCGCATGGATACCGTCGTGAACAAGCTCCGGGCCCTCAACAAGACGGACGGCTTCACCTACAAGAGCGATTCCGCTTTTACCTCTGAGATTTTCAAGACTGACGTATCCATGATGGTCCTCGGTCAGATTGCGGACGCCTACGAGGTTTACCGCGACTGCGAATTTCCCTACGGCTTCCTGCCCTGTCCGAAGTATGATGAGAACCAGAAAGACTATATCAGCGGCTGTACCGATCTGCCGTGGGCAATCCCGAAGACCGCGACGGACGCGCAGATCGATATCATCGGCACCGTGGTGGAGGCTCTTTCGGCGAAGAATTACGCGGGCGTCCTTCCGGTCTATTTCGAGACGGTCATGAAGGCCCGGATCGCGGATTCTCCCGACGACGCGGAAATGCTCCAGATCATCGCCGACGGACGCACGATTTCCTTTGCGATGCAGTATGGTCTGGAATACTACAACACGCTGAAAGAACTGATCGTCGGCAATAAAGAAGTAGCTTCCTATTATCAGGGAAAAGCGGAAGCCGCGCAGAACAAACTGGATACGCTGATCGAATCGTTCGACGAATGGCAGTGAGGAGACATATCTGGCGTGCGGCGGAAGGCGGTCAACAGTCAGCCAATGCCGGATGGACACCTCATTCAAGGATAGTTTTCTTTCGCTCAGTTCCCTTTTCGATCTGATACGGGAAAGGACCGCGGGCTATCTTCCGCAGCCCCAAAAGAATATGGGGCTGTCGCATTAACTCCACGAGAAGGAGAAATGCGACAGCCCTATTGTGATTCAAAAGTGTTCGTCCTTCTTTTTCTCCTTTATCGAGGAGCCGCGCATAAATGCGCAAAAAGAAGCAAAAAGAGGAACTCCTTTGACGTCCTGGGTATTCCGGACTCTGCGGAGTCCGGGTCAGGGCGCCGCCCCGACACCCTGCGCCCTTTTTGGAAAAGGTCGATCAAAACTTTCAGACTGTTTTGCGACAGCCCCTTTTCCATGTCTATATCCGAAGCGGTTCCTCGCGGCAGACAAAAACCTCAAAATTATGTTCGCCTCATGCCGTCTAAACTCTGAAAGCCTTTGAAATACAAGGTTTTCCGGAAACGAAAAATCCCCCGAAACCGGCACCGACCTCCAAATCGACCTCCAAACCTCAAATCGCGTTCAAACCCTTGTCCCGCAATCATTTATGCCGGCGTGATGGAATTGGCAGACGTGTTGGACTCAAAATGTCTCACGCCTCACACCGTTCAAAACGCGGAAACCCTTGTGGCACAAGGGTTTTCCAAAATAAAAAATCTCCGATTTTTGCGATTGGCCTCCATTTTGGCCTCCAAATTCCGTAAAGTATCCGAAAGCACCTTTTACCCTGGCAAACATTTGCCGGTGTGGTGGAATTGGCAGACGCCCTGGATTCAAAATCCAGTGTCCGCAAGGACGTGCGGGTTCGACCCCCGCCACCGGCACCATCCGAAAGTCCCGAAAGCCTTGATTTAACTGGGTTTTCGGGACTTTCTCTGTTCATTCCCGAAGATGGTACCTGTGTGCCTGAAACGGTGAAAAAAGCTAAAATCTCGTTTCTCTGGAAATCCGAATCCCGAAAAGCCTTGTGCCGCAAGGGCTTTCAGGCACTTGGAGGCCAATCAGGAGGCCTATTTTATTCCTGGCCGGGGAAATATCCCAGAATTTTGTTGGCGGAAGCCACTTTGGAGTTGTAGTCCAGATGGGTGTAGATGTTGCTGGTCGTGGACATCACTTATCCGCACATGTTTTTGTCGGTTTTCTCCCTGTTTTCCTCCGCGACGCGCTTGTCGAGGAGCTTGTAGTAGATGTGAATCTCGCGGGGTTCCTTGCTGTACTTTCCCGGACACTTATCCACGGTGACGAATTCGATGAGCTCCATGCACATCTCCCGCGTCAGTTCCGTGGGATCGCCGTAGGCTTTCAGGCGGCGGATGAATTCTTCCACGTCCGCCCGGTTCTTCTCCGCGTCGGCGATCCGGGTTTCAGCCTCGGCGATTTCTCCTTTCAGCGCAAGCCTTTCCTCCTGATACTTTGTGAGAAGGTTGACGCAGATCTCCTCGGGGATCCGTCCGATGACCTTGTCCTCGTATGCCGCCGCAATGAGCTTGTCCAGTTCCTCCAGACGCCTCTTTCCCTGTGCGATCATACGTTTGTCTGCGGATGTGACTGTCTCCTGATTCTGCTCGCTCCAGCGAAGAAATTCTTCCCTTGCCGCTTTCTCGTTAAACCGTACCGTTTGAATCTTGTTGCGGATATCGGTGAGCACAATCTGATCGAGAAGTTTGATGCTGATATAGTGGCTCTCGCATGCTCTCCTCCCGAATTTCGCATACGTCACGCAGTTGTAATTCTGACGGTACTGCGTCCGGGGACCGCCGCGTTTATGCCGGGTGTTGTTCCATCCCACATACAGCTTCGCGCCGCAGTCCGCGCACACGACCAATCCGGACAGCGGCTGGATCACGCCGTCGCGCATATACTTCCCGCGGCTTACGGACTTCTCCATCTCCCGGCACTTGTCCCACAGCTCCTGACTGACGATGGCTTCGTGCGTATTGTAGATCGTCACCATTTCGTCGGGATCCTTCTTCCGTCTGGTTTTGTTCTTGTAGGATACCGTTGTGGTTCGCTGCTGGACGAGATGACCGAGATACGTCGGATTTTTCAGGACTTGATTCACTACGGAACAAGACCACAGATGACGTGACTTCCGGGTATTGACAAACCCGAATTTCTGCTCCTTGTAGTCGGCGGGCGGGAGAATGCCTTCGTCGTTGAGCGTGTTGGCGATCTGCTGCGGGCTGATGCCGCTTGCCCTCATCTCGAACATGCGCAGGACGGTACTCGCCGCGGGCTCGTCCCTGATGGGGAGCCTGAATTCATCCTCGCCTTTGACATATCCGTAGGGAGCTTCTCCCGCTTTGTACTTCCCCGCTTTGGCGTTCGCCTCGAAGACTTCCCGAAGCTTCTTCGACGTGCTCGCGGCGTGCCATTCGTTGAAGACATTGACTACGGGAAGCATATTGATCCCGCCCGTCTCGTCTTTCGCGGAGTCGTGGTTGTCGCTGACGGCGATGAGCCGGATGTTGTAGGTCGGGAAGATATAGTCCGTGTACTGTCCAACCTCGATGTAGTTCCGTCCGAAGCGGCTCATGTCCTTCACGATGATGGCGTTGATCCGCCCGCTTTTCGCATCTTCGAACATCCTCTGTACGCCGGGACGGTTGAAATTCGTTCCGCTGTACCCGTCGTCGACGTACTCGTCCACGATCTCGAAGCCGTTCTCGCGTGCAAACTTTTCGACAATGAGTTTTTGATTCTCGATGGACAGCGACTCGCCGGACCGCTCGTCCTCCTGTGAGAGCCTGTAATACAGACCCGCCTTGGTGTTGTTGATTTGCTTTGACATTGATTTTTTACCTCCGTTTCCGTCAAAGCAGCCGACCGTACGCACGGACACAATACCGCATCCTGCGCGTACAATCGGCTTGTTTTGTTGGATATTCCGATAACTTTCGGATAACTTTTTCACGACCGGGACAAGCCGAAGTCGGTATATGCCCGCTGTTCGGCAAGCTCGGTTATGACCTTGTCGATATCCTTTTTGCCCGTATAGTGACTGACGACGACATACCGGATACCGTCGATTTCGTAAGCGTTTTGCGACGTCGGCGCGTCCTTGAACCTTTCCTTCAGGTCGTTCAGGGACTTCGTCGCGGGGGTATTGGGATGGGTTGCCGTGCTGACCGTATCGATAGCATACCTGCCTTTCTGCGTGGGTCATAGAAAAGGGATCGGACTGTGATCGCCCGATCCTCTTTCCGTGATCTGTGTGTCGACATGCTTAATACCTCTTTTCTGTAAATATGTTGTGCGCAGGACGTTCCTGCGATGGGGAATCTGTGTCAGACCATTCTAACTGTATGTCTCGGCATCGCCTCCTTTTTTGTAACGGTTTTTACCAGAGCTTCATTTGGAAGTCGTGACTGTCGTCCTCGTCCTGGTCGTCGTGCTGGTCATCGTCCGGGTCGAAATCATCGTCTTCGTCGTACACCTCCTCTCCGTCGTCATCGTAACCGTAATCGGGTTCATCATCCTCGTCGAGATTGTCCGCTTCCTCGTCATCGTAACCGTACACAACAGATTCGGCGGGAGTAGGAGCGACAGCAGGACGGGCGTGCGCGAAGACATCCCGCACGTCATCGAGCTCGTCTGCCTTTGCTTTTTGGATCAACAGCATGACCACTGCGAGTGGAATCCCAAGTGCCGCGCTGATGTTTTTGGCTTCACGTTCCGCGTCGATCTCGCGCTGTACCTCCTCGCGCGTCTTTCCCTTCAGCGAAGGACGAGGAAACAGACCAGCGAGAAGATCAACGTACCGAGGAACAGCGTCCAGCCAAGCATCGCCGTCAGCCTCTGCGTCACGCGCTCGATCATCTTCGTGTTCTTCATGACCTCGATCCGCAGATTGTCCATGGTATTTTCCACAGAGCTTTTCGCGCGAAACCTCCCATCCGGTATCTGCTGCTCCTGCCGCTGATCCAGACGGGATTTCAGTTCCGCGATCTGTTGTGACTGCGCCCGGAATAAATCCATCAGCTCCGCGTTCATAGACTCCAACCGTCTGAGTACTTCGTCCTGCAAGGTCGAGCGCGGGATCGTCGGCGCGTTCATCCGCGTCAGCTCGTCCATGCTCAATCTCCGCGAGGATCCGTTTTCGTATTGCGAACTCATTTTCCATCGCCTCCTTCAGATACTTCGTGTCGGACAGACTTCTGTCACGACACTTTTTCAGCTTGCCGTCCTTGTTCGGCGGCTCGTTCATACAGATATAGGTGATGTGCTTCCGGTCCGCACGCCACACCGTTTCGTATCCGTATTCGTGCATCCGGAGACAGAATTGTTCCGGCGTCCAGCACATCTCCATGCACTCTGTTATCGCGTTGCGCAGACGGAACTTCCAAGACTCCGAACGCACCGCTGCACGGTATTCGCCGTTCTTGACATCACGGATGCCGGGCTTCTTCTCGTACGGTTTCAGCACCGACAGACCGTGAGCAGAACAGATCTCGTCACTGAGTTGTCGTAACGATTGCAGCGTTTTCGGAGACTGTCGCAGTTTCATACCGGTCTCATGGTTTACGCTGTTGATCACGAAGTGGTTATGCACATGAGCACGATCGATGTGCGTAGCGACCAGTACCTCGTGACCGGGCCATGCGCGGGATGCGAACTCCACGCCGATCTCGTTCACCTCCTGCGGTGTGACCGCTTCGTCCGGCGCGAACGACTGGACATAGTGATAGAAAAATGTGCCAGTGCATTTTCCCCACGCCTGCTTCGTCGCCATGAACTGATCGAGCGCGTATGCGGGAACGCAGTCCACACCCGACGTGCAGAACGCGTTCTCGCCCACCTGTGTCTTGTGCGGCTGGAGACAGTAGTCGATCACACGGCTCAGCGCAGACCGCGAACTGTTCCCGCCCTTCTTGTACTTGATATACGTCACCGTTGCGATAGATCGCTAACCTCCTTTTTAATTGCATACAGACCGACGGTAATCGTGCCGAGCTGCTCGTTGATTTCGTTCAGCCCGACGACATAGACCTCGCCGCTGTTGGCCTTCCGCGTGAACTGGTTGACATTATTTCCGATCCGTCGCAGTTCCGACAACATCGGCTTCAGATCGTCGAGGATGACAATCGGCTTGTCCACCCCAGCGCTTACAAGATACTCCGTGCGGTTCATGTGTGCTTTCTTGGCGTTCGCGTCGATCACAGACAGTTCGTGATCTGAGAACCGGACTGGGACGACACGGTTTCGTTTTCTCATAAACATTCCTCCGTTTTTTCGTGATTTGGGGGCTGTGGATCGTCCTCAAAGGGGTGCGGGTTCTCCCGCCGAGCGGTGGCCGGGGATAGCCGGACGCTCTGCTCGCCTTCCACAGCCCCCTCGTAATCCCTTCCAAAAGATGGAAAAGACGGCACTTTGAGGGCATGCCGATTTCGGGCGCAGGGGACTGGCAATCACCACTATGAAATCGGTCATTCGTACGGTCGCACCCCCACGTCGTAAACCGGGACTGTGCAGCTCCGTCTGCAACTGCTCGCTCGCCCGTCAAAAGAAAAAAGCCCTCACGGGAGGAGAAGAGGCGATTGCTAAACTCACGAGGCGCATCGGGATTCCTCCGCGTCGCTCGAGTCGGACGGAAGAAGAATACAGCCCGACGGGCTGACACCGAGCGCAGTGCGGATCTCATCCACCCATCCTGAGTCCATTTCGTCCGCGCGAGAACCACTTGCGTCACTGCGGCAACTTGCGTCACTGTTCTCAGACGTGCTAACCGACGCATCGGGATGTGCCTCAACACCAATCATATCAACGGTTTCAGAGGTATCACGCGATCCGATTTCGTCACCGTCAGGGACGCAAGTGCCGCATGTTTCGGACGTCGGATCGCTTGCGTCACTTCCGTCACTTGCGTCACGCCCATCCGTTTCACGCTCCGGCTCATGGTACTCGACGCGGATAAACCGCTGACCGTTGCTCCGCGTGTCCATGAAAAAGACACCGAGCTTTTCCAGTTCATAGCGGTACCGGTTCATCTTCTGCTTCAGAGACTTCGGCGCGAGCGACAAAGACGCGAAGGAATTGAACCGTTCCGTCAGTTCGGTATTATTCCCGTCGTAGACTTTCTGACCGCGCATGTACTCGACGAGCTTTGTCACCTCCTCCGGCAGACTGTGATCTTCTTCGTCCATCGAATCTTTCAGAAACGTCCACGTGAAATTCTTCCCGTCCAGTTCGAGATCGAGCTTGCGGTCTTCGATGTCACGCCCCGTGCACATCAGTACCGCGTTTGCATCCCCACGCTTACGATCCAGAACGAACACCGCGTCCATCGCGCCGGTCAGACCCGTGGAGCCGGACAACCTGTTCAGCGGATCGCTGTCACCTGCCTTGCGAAGATGATGGAGCAATAGGATTGTCAGCCCGTGCGCGTCCGCGATCTCTTTCAGCTGCCGCACCTCGCCGTAGTCAGCGGCATAGGTGACGTCCGTCGATCCGCCCCGCACGATCTGGAAGGTGTCGATCACCACGAGCACCGTGTCGGGATACTTTTTGAGGAAGGACAGGATCTGTTGGCAGAGACCTTCCCCCAGTTTGTTTGCCTGCACCGCGACGTGGGCGCTGGGACTCATCTCGTCTGTGATGGTGTAGAGGCGGGACTGAACGCGCTTGAACCGATCCTCGAGCGCGAGGTACAGCGTCGTCCCCTGTCTCGTTCTCTGATTCCAGAAGCGCTCCCCCTTCGCAACCTTCATGCAGAGATCGAGCGCGAGCCAGGACTTGCCCACCTTCGGCGCGCCGCCGAGAACGCAGATGCCTGCGGGAATCAGCGTCTCCACGCAGAACTCCGTTTCCGGGAACCGTATGTCCCCGAGTGTGACCGTATCGAATTCGACAAGGTCGTGAATTTTATCAGCCATGTGATTCCTCCTTTCGGCTGATGGAAATAGAAAACTGCCCCCGACGAAAAAAAAGTGGGAGCAGTATCTATGTTCCGATTTTTGATTTTGAGGAGATCCCTCTATATATACCCCGACAGAAGAACCGCGTTTTATTCCGTCGGCAACAAAATTCTTTTGTGAATTTTTTATGACCGATCGCGTAGGAATTTACGGAACTTTTCCTCGAGCTTGTTCAGCCGCTTCGACACCGCACCCTGGGATTTGTATCCGAGCCGGTCAGCGATTTCCTTTTGGTCTTTTCCCCTTGCTCTCAGGAGGAAGATCTCTCTGTCCCTGCCGTCGAGCGTGTCCGCGAAGAGACGGATGATCGTATCTTCGTCGTCACACCGCAGAGACATTTCTTCGGAGGGTATGTCCGTCTGTCCGGCCGCCTCTTGTTTTTTCAGCTCGTCCAACGACAGCATCGCGCCCGTCTTCGTCCGCGTATGATCCCACTTCCGTTCGAAGTCGATCTTGTCGCGGTTGTCTTTTGCGCTTTCGCTGAAATCCTCGTGCGCGGGTATCTGTTTGGTGATCCCGAGTATCTCTGGGACGTTCTGTGCTTTCAGGAGCAGTCCCATCATGTGGGAGAGGAATTTGTCGGCGAGCTTTTCAAAGATCCTCTCCGCGGCTACGGTTTTTTCTTCATGAGCCACAGTTTCCACTGCGACTTCCTCCGCTCGGGACAGCATCGCTGTTGTTCCGGCGTCCATGTACTGATCGAGGAGTTCCGGGTCATCCATGATCCGCATAACGACTCCGGCGACAAAATTGCTTTCCGAATCCTCGAGTACCTTCAGAGGATAGTCCGCGCCGAAATTTTTACCGCCTCTGTATCCGAGCTTTTTCAGTTCCTTTTCCCACGCCTCCACGAAAAGCTGCTTGACGTGCATGTAGAGGCTTTGTTTTTCCGCGGGCTGGCGTGTGAGATCGTACCCGGAGTCGGCGGCGGAGAAGTCGTCGGACTGAAACTGACGCTTCTAATCGTCCATTGTGATCGGGTCGGTTTTGTCGAGCAGGGTTCCGGTCTTTGCGTTTCGGGTGTCGTCTTTCATGCAGCATTCACGTCCTCACATCAAAATATCGGTCTTTCTGTATCGTGATGGTATTTTATCATGGAATCGAATTCTTGTCAAGAGTTTTGATGAGTTTTCATTTGATATTCTATTTCTATCAGCCCATTGCAACGAGCATTCATCATTTCATCTATTCTTCCATTCTCTTCAATAGAAGACAAGACGGATCTGTGGACGAGGAGGAGAGAGAAAGGGGGAGCGGTTTGATTGAGGAAGAGGAGACACCTCCGGTGAGTCCGACGCTGTGTTCGCTCACAGCGGCGTTGTGGGCGGTCTTTCGCTGGGAGGAGCAGTTTTCCCTGCCTGACCACACACGCCCGCCAAGTCGTCCGGACGGGGCGGACAGGGCGGTTTTTCCGTCAGTTCGCCTGAGACGGTTTTCCTCTGTCTGTTTTCTGTGTCTCAAATACGACCTCGCAAACGACGAGGGCGTTTTAGGCGTTGTCTTTATTAACTTTGAGGCCACCGAACGAATCGTTCCTCCGTCTCCGTTTATCTGATCCAATCTATGAGGAATCTAGGGGTTTTGTTACTGATGCTCCCCTAGCCAAATTGATGCTCTTGACTGAATCTTCTTCGCGCACTCCTCAGGAGTGCCCATTCCGGCAAGATATGCGGATATTTCTTCCTGCATGATTTCATCTAACTCTTCCGGGAATGCGTTTGTGAATGGTTCGCCCGCACTGTCGATCCAACTGCGGAGATAGGAGAGTTCATCCGGATCGAACGGTTCGAGATACCAGGGGGTGCCCTGCGCGTCGTGTTCCATCTGGGATTCTGCATATGCAGAATCTTCTCCATCCCGGAAGAAGATTGGGAGAGCATCGCGAACAATTTTACCGACCGGTCTTTTGCTCAGCGCATCCATTTCCGCGTCGTACATCGACTTCAGAGCAGGAAGTCCCGCCCCTGTGCTGCTGTTCCATCGATTCGTGTCGATGAGCCCATGTTCGTTCAGACACGCGTGTATAAACGTCCAGCACTCATCCGGGTATTTCGATCCCGTCAGCACGACCATCCCCGTATCTGATGAAAGCTCGACCCCGGAGCCGGTCTCGGAGGGACGTCCGATCAGCGCGTAGTCTTTCCCGCCGGTCGTTCGTATATCCTGACTAATAACGTCCTTTATATTTCCCATTCCGCCCGAGCACAGGGCGAGTCTGCCTTCGTTGATGTACGGGATAAGAGGCCATTGTCCGTATCCATGCGTCTCGCCCTCCCCTCCCGGACGTGACCACGAATCAACAGCCGGCAGGTTTTCGCGCCAGGTCAGATACCGGTAGAACAACGGCGAATCAAAGGAACAGGTTCCCGCCTCCCGATCGATGAAAGCATTGAAATCTGGATGAAGCTCGCCGGGCCATTCCCGCACCGAGTAAAGATAGATCGCACAGTCAGAGGGAAGGTTCTCCGCAAAATCCAGAAATTCCGCTGTCGTCCAGTGACCTTTTTCTGCATAAGAGCCAAGTGTTTTCTGTGACGACGCATAGAAGCTCAGCGAAAACGTTGGGCAGATCCCCCACAGTTTGCCGTCCCAATCCGTGAAGCTCGTTCTCACGCAGCCGAAGAGATCGCCGTCCAGTCCGTCCCCGGCAAGATACGACGTAAGATCCAGCGCAAGTCCGTGCTTCTGCATATCGAGCAGGGGACCGTCCGGCACACCGCCTGTCAGCATGTCCGACGTGCTTCCGATGAGCATGTCGGGGGAAACAAGCCCCGTGATGACGTCTAATGTCAGCTGCTTCGCTCCTGCCAGCGGGTCGTCGGCGGTATTGTATTTCGAATAGTCCAGCGTCGTGACGCGGAGTTCCGTGTGTGCTCTATTGAACTGCGTGATCTCCCACGCCAGATTCTGTGGGATCGCCTGCCAGTGCGCGATCTGGATCTCTTTCACGGACGAGAGCGCGAGGTCTTTTCCTTTCCGATAGAGAACCGGGAGATAGCGGAACCGTCCGTCCGAACCTCTGCTCCACTCGGTCATGACAAAGACGTCCGGAGAGAGCGCGGCGGAGAGCTGGATCGTGTCCTCCGAGGGGAAGAGCGTCGCATTATAGTTCACATTGGAGTTGACGAAGGTCATCAGCTCTTCGGAAACTGGCTGACTGTTTTCGTCCTCTCTGACGCCGCAGATCCCGTTCGGTCCGTTGTAATAGAAGCGGTATCCTCCGTCCGCTTCACCCGGTACGGCGTTTACTGCGTTGTCCCAAAGCGTCACGGCGTCCGCATACTGTCCGGTTTCCAGATCGAGCCGCGCGATGCCCCTTCCCGAAGCGAGATTAGACACAGCCCAGACCGACCCGTCCGGAAGAGCCGCCAGATCGAGAGCATTCAGCTTGAACTGGTTGATCCACGCCCGCTCCGGAGAGATCACGACCACCTTCACGCTGTCGCTCAGCCAGATATTGCCCTTCGCGTCCGTAATCAACTTTCGCGGTGAAGTTTGTCCCGCCCATCCGCGAATGCTTCCCATCTCCGTCTCGGACAGGAGCGTGCCGGAGGAGGTGTCCCATTCGAGAAGCCGCCCGCCGCCGGACTGTGTGAGGCTGCAGAAGGCCCAGACGCGTTCCGACGAGACTGCGGCAACGCGCGGTTCATTGTTGTCCGTGTCTTCGAGCCTCACTTCCCGCACGGCGGCTCCAGTCTCGTCATAGACCATCAGGCGAAGCTCCGCTTTCCACGTGACGACTCCGTCCTCCGCCGTGACCTCTTCGCTTTTCTGTGTGAGAATGAGGATTTCGCCGGTTTCTGGATCCGTTCCGATCTGCGCTGTATCCGCGAGGGTGAACCCATCCGGGAGGGTAAGGGGTGTCGGCTCGTAGATCCCCGTCAGCGTTCCGCGGTCATTAACGGCCATTTGTGCTCCTGATATGGATTCCATGCTAGTTTGCTTTCTACACCCGGACAGGATTGTGAGGAACATGCTGACTATCAGACACAGAGAATACATACTTTTTTTCATAACTATAATTTGCCTTTCCGCTAAAAGGCACCGACGGGGTTATGAAACCGGCGGGCTTCCGCTGAATAAAGTTTTGTGGCACAATAGGTTCCTTCAAAATCTGGTTCATCCTATAAATCTTCAAATTCATCGGGTTCGGCGCGTTCTGCCATGCAATGTCCGAGCTCGTGCCAGAGATCGTAGAAGAAGAGCGCTTTGCGGGTGTCTGTACATCTCCACCTGACGGATGATGATGCCGCCATGAGGGAAAACCGGAAGGTATTCCATGTAGAATTCATCTTCGTTGGGGGAAGACTCGTGCTAAAGCCTTCTTCACTTCAATCCGGTTGTTCTCTCTGTAGCTTTCAAGATGGTTCGGGTAGATCATGTTCACCCCTCCAGCCCTCAAATGAGAATGATCTCATGTTTATAAAAGTCCAAAAATATTATACCATGTCCCGTCTGCTTTTGCAATCGCAAGAGCCATTTTTTACCAAGGAGAAAGGTTTTTATATACTTGTTGCTCTCTCCAAGACAAGTCAAGACATGAATAATTTACAACACCGTTTCCTGTCCCTGTCTCCGGTAAAACGACCGACCCGCCGTGATCTTTTCCACCGCCAAAGCGGCGCAGCGCGCAGGCTTCAGCCTGTGGGAAAGTCCAGCGGGGATATCGTCTTTTCAGTCCAGTCATTGTGCCCCCCCCACGTCGTAAATCCAAACTGTCCCCCTCTTGCATCCTCTCAGAAAATCGGGTATAATAGTGTATCAACATCTGTAAGCAGGAGTACCGCCCATGCGTATTGCCGTCATCGACGACCGGCCCGCCGACCGAGAAACCATCGCCGCCCTCGTCTCTCGCTGGGCGAAGGATCGGGCCGAGACCGCTGTCTCCGTTCCGTTTCCCTCCGCGGAAGCGTTTCTGTTCGCGTACTCCGAGGATCGGGATTTTGACATCCTCCTGCTCGATATCGAAATGTCCGGCGAGGACGGGATCACGCTGGCGAAGCGGCTGCGGCAGGAAGGATGCGCCGCGGAGATCGTCTTCGTCACCTCCCATTTCGAGCTGGCGGGCGAGGGTTACGAGGTGGACGCGCTTCATTATCTCGTCAAGCCCGTATCGCAGGAAAAGCTCTCCGCCGTACTGACGAAAGCCGCGGATCGATTGAAAGCCGCGCCGCCGTCAGTCGTGATATCGTCAGAGGGAGAGACCGTCCGGCTCGCGGAATACGAACTCTTGTATGTGGAAGCGTTCCTTCACTATCTCGTACTTCATACGGAAGAGCGGGACTATCGGATCAAGGAGACCCTCGGCGAATTTGCCGGGAGACTGTCGGAGGATTTCTTCCGCATTCATCGGAGCGTGCTTGTGAACCTTCGGCGGATCGTGAAGATCACGCGGACGGACGTGACACTGGACTCCGGGGACGTTCTGCCCGTGGCGCGGGGAAAGTACGACGCCGTCAACCGCGCGTTCATCGAAAGGGTGACATAAATGAGAAAACGAACCTTTCTGAAACTGGCGCAGTGGCAGGCGGAGCTTACCGAACAACATCTCGGCGAGGTCCGCGCGATCCACCGGGAAATGCGCGGCTACAAGCACGACTTCCACCACCATCTGGAGCTGCTCAAATCCTATCTCGAAGCGGGGGACACCGAACGCGCCCTCGCGTATGTGAATGAACTGGACTCCACGCTCCGGAACGTGGATACCCTCTATAAAACCGGGAACGTCTCCCTCGACGCCATCCTTTCGGCCAAGCTCAGCCAGGCGAAGGAAAAGGGGATCGCGGTCACCGTAAAGGCGACGGTCCCGGAAGGACTGACGCTCACGGACACCGAGCTCTGCGCCGTCGTCGCGAATCTGCTTGACAACGCCGTCGAAGCCTGCGGGAAAGCCGATGGGGAGAAGTTCATCCGCCTGTACATGACCATGAAGGGGAAAATGCTCTATTTCTCCATGCTCAATACGGCGGGAGAAAAGCGGGAGAAGGCGAAAGGGCTGTTCCGGACGGAGAAGAGCGGCGTCCACGGCTTCGGTCTGCGCCGCGCGGAGTCGATCCTCTCCGCCCACGACGGCTGGATGAAGGTCAACAGCGAGGAAGGGGCGTTTACGACGGAGTTTCTTGTCCCCGCATTGCCCGCGGAAAACGCTTGACAACGCTTTCGGTTTATGCTATAATCCATACAGAACGAATACAGAACAAATTCGGAGGACATGATGAGCGATCAGGTTTTGATTCAATTTCGTGCGGACAGAAAGCTGAAACAGGACGTGACGGAGCTCTACGAGAGTCTCGGCATGGATCTGCCGACCGCGCTGAGGATGTTCATGAGCATGAGCCGCATGAAGCGCGGGATCCCGTTTGAAGTCGCCGTACCGGAGAATGCGGAAATCACGCCGCAGGAAAAGACCGTCACGCACGCGGACGCGCTCGAAGCCTTTGAACGGTTACGGGCGGACGCCGCGGATCTGCCGGAAATGACGCTCGACGAAATCAACGCGGAAATCGCGGCGGCAAGGGCGGAGAGAAAGCGGAACAAAACATGAGATTCTACGTTGTCGTCGATACGAATGTTCTGGTGTCCGCGCTTCTCTCAAAGCACGATGATTCTGCAACAGTAAAGATTCTACGCTCTTTGCTCGGCGGACTGATAACGCCTCTGTATCACCCCGATATTCTGGCGGAATACGATGAAGTACTCCACAGGAAAAAGTTTTCATTTGGAGAAGATGATATTCAGGTGATATTTGACACCGTCCGGCAGTACGGCCTTGCAATAGAGCCGACACCGACGGGCGAGATCCTCCCGGACGCGGACGATCAGATTTTCTACGAGGTCACGATGGAGAAGCGGGACGAGGACGCGCGGCTTGTGACCGGGAATCTGAAGCACTATCCTCCCCGTTCGTTCATCGTCACCCCCGCGGAGATGCTCGCCATTCTCGAAGAAAACGGGATCCTGCCCGCCTCAAATCCATAAATCTGCAATTCGTGCACGCCGGAGAACGTTTCGTGCACGAATTTCCTTTTTCTAGGGATTTCATGCTATACTGGAGGTGTATCCTGAAAGGAGGGATGAACGTGAAAAAAGAAAAGACGTCCGTGAAGAAACCGTCGCATTCGGTTGCGTCGAATATCGTATGGTCCGTTCGGAAGCTGCTCCATTATGCCCCGGCTGCATTTGTGATCTTTGCCCTGTATATTCCGGTTCACATTGCGTCAAGGTATTTGGGCATTGTTTTCCCGGCCCGCGTTCTGGAAGAAGTGACGGCGGGAAATCCATGGGCACAAGCCGTCGTTCCCGTCGGACGGCTCCTGTTGTTCATGCTGCTGGCAGATTTGTCTTCCCGTGTGCTTGAAATTATTTCGCGGGATGCCGCCGGACGATACCGTTACAAAGTGACGGATCTTTGGGTCAGAAAAACTCTCAGCTTATTCTATGAGGATTATGAGAAAAAACCTGTCCGGGATCTGGCGGAAAGAGCCTCTGAAGCCACACAGCAGTCAGATGGGGATCAGCCTTTGACCGATATGGTCAGAGGTGCGTTCAGTATGACGGAAAACGTCATCGGCTATCTGCTCTTCGGGACGGTGATCTCCTTTGCCTCTCCGTGGCTCGTGCCGATCCTCACCGTGTCCCCTGTGGCAAACTGGCTTGCCGGACGCGCATACAACCGCTGGGATCACGCGCACCGGAAAAAACTGAGCGATCTTGAAACCAAGCAGGCCTGCGTGCGGAAGCTGCCGGATGATTTCAAAAGTGCGAAGGATATCCGCATCTATTCGATGGCCGGATGGATCCGGGATATTTACCGCGATCTGACCGGACAGTTGGTCATGGAGAACCGAAAGAAGGTTTCCCGCAGATTCCTGTCCCGGACTGCCGATTTGTTTGTCATTCTTCTTCGGGACGGCGGCGCGTATCTTCTGCTTATCTCCATGTTCCTCCGGGGAGAGATCGACGCAGCGCAGTTTGTCCTCTATTTTGCGGCTGTCTCCTCCTTCGCGGAATGGATCGGCGGTATCGTGGACGCATGGAATACCCTGCACGCATCCAGTATGCGCGTCTGCGATTTCAGGGAGTATCTCGATTATCCCGACTTTGAGGGGACGGGCGAAGCATCCGACGACAGCATCGGGGATCATGCGCCGGAGGTCGTCTTCGATCACGTCTCATTCCGTTACGACAGGGCGGAGGACTGCACGATCCGGGATCTCAGCTTCACGATGAAATCCGGCGAAAGACTGGCTCTCGTCGGACTGAACGGTGCGGGCAAAACGACCCTCGTCAAGCTGCTCTGCGGACTGTACCGCCCGACCTCCGGCGAAATCCGGATAAACGGGATTCCGCAAAGCAAATTCAGGCGGCGGGACTACTATAAGCTGATCGCCCCGGTCTTTCAGGATGTGCGGACGGCGTTCTATTCCCTCGCCGAGACGGTCTCCTGCACGGACGGGGAACACACTGACCGCCAAAAAGCCGAAAACGCGCTGAAACGGGCGGGCCTATGGGAGAAGATCGAAGCCCTCCCGGACGGCATGGACACGAAGCTCGACAAGAAGGTCAACAAAAACGGCACGGAGCTTTCCGGCGGCGAGGCACAGAAGCTGATGCTGGCCCGCGCGCTCTGCAAGGATGCGCCGATCCTCGTGCTCGACGAGCCGACCGCCGCGCTCGATCCCATCGCGGAAGCAAGGCTGTACGGCGAATACGGACGCATGACGGCGGGAAAGACCTCCCTGTTCGTCTCCCACCGGCTGGCGACGACCGCCTTCTGCGACCGGGTGATCCTGCTCGAAGACGGGCGGATCGCCGAAGAAGGAACCCACGCGGAGCTGATAGCCCTTGAAGGAAAATATAAAGAACTTTACGAAATTCAAAGCCAGTGGTACAGAGAAAACGGAAAGGTGGCGAGTGCATGAACGGGCAAAAGGAAAGAATGTCTCTGCGAGAACATTTCGCCATATCCAAACGAGCGGTACGGCTCCTGTACACCCTGAACCCGCGGTATATCGTCTGTATGTTTGTCACAACGATTCTTACCGCCGTCTCAGGTTACATTCCCGTCTATTTCTCGGCGAAGCTGGTGGACGCGCTGATCTCCCATGAGCGGGTCGAAACGCTGATCCTGTATGCCGCCCTGGCTGTCCTGCCCGTCTTTCTGATTTCCATGATCTGCGCATGGTGCGGCGCGGTGGAAAGCACGGAATCCTATCTCAGCTATATCCGGCAGGATTGGATGTACTCTGAAAAAGCGATGGAGCTTCCGTACAAGGCTCTTGAAGACCCTGAAATCGAACGGCAGAAGGCAAGAGTCAAAATGGAATCGCGTACAGGGTACAATGTTTACCATGCCATTTATATGGTTCGGCGGTTTGCCCGGAGCACGGTGTCCATTCTCTCCTCCGCCGCCCTGACCGCTTCCTTTTTCGCGCTGCCGTCCATCCCGCTGTGGCAAAAACTTCTGCTTGTCTTCGGATTGGCTCTCAGCATCACCGTTTCGCTTCTGTCTACGAAACGTCAGCTCGCGATCGATCGGAAAGTGCGCTCCGAGGAATCCTATGTCGACGTGAACGTATATGCGGACGCTCTGGGTGAATTCATGGAGGATTACAGCGGATCAAAAGACATCCGGCTCTATGAAATGGAAGACCTTGTCGCAGACGAATATCAGGAAAAACAGGCTCTCCTGTACGAGGGCATGAGAAAGGCCTCCTATCTCAAAGCGGCGTGGAGCGTCCCGGGGACCGTCGTATCGTATCTACTCCTTTTCGCCGGATACGCAATCATGATGCTGTCCGCGCTGAACGGAGGAATCACTCCCGGTTCCATTGCGAAGTACGTCGCCTGTATCACGATGATGATCGGAGCCGTCACGGAACTCACGACGGCGTTTGAGCAATCCTTTGAAAACCATCACTACTTGAAACGCTACTTCTCCTATTTCGACATTCCGAACGACATGGTGAAGGGCTCGCTGACGGTGGAGAAGCGGGACGACAACGAATATGACGTGGAGTTCCGGGACGTGTCCTTCCGCTATCCCGGTACGGAAGCATGGGCGCTCAGGCACGTCAGCCTGAAATTCAAGATCGGGGAAAAGCTGGCCATCGTCGGGGAGAACGGCTCCGGCAAGACGACCTTCATCAAGCTGCTCTGCCGTCTGTACGATCCCACGGAGGGAGAAATCCTCCTAAACGGCGTGAACATTCAGAAGTACGATTACGACGAATACATGTCCGTCTTTTCCGTGGTCTTTCAGGACTTCACGCTCTTCCCGTTCCGGCTCGGGGAGGTCGTGGCGTCGAAGAGAGATTTCGATGTCGTGCGGGTGCGGGAATGCCTTGAAAAAGCGACCTTCGACACGAGGCTCGAAACCCTGCCGCACGGCGTGGATACCTATATCGGCAAGCAGTTTGACAAGGACGGTGTGGAGTTCTCCGGCGGCGAGGGACAGAAGATCGCTCTGGCCCGCGCACTGTACAAGGATTCCCCGTTCATTCTGCTGGACGAACCGACCGCAGCCCTCGACCCGGTTTCGGAATACGAGGTGTATTCCAATTTCAACGCGATTTCCGGCGACAAGACGACCGTGTACATCAGCCACCGTCTCGCCTCCTGCCGGTTCTGCGACAAGATCGCCGTGTTCGACCGCGGGCAGATCGTCCAGACGGGCGGACATGAGGAACTGCTTTTGGAGGAGGGCGGGAAGTACGCGGAGCTGTGGCACGCGCAGGCGCAGTTTTATACGGAGGAATAGGGCGGCTGAGATTCGCGGCATCATTTCAGAAGATATTACAGAACTGCTCTCATGATGTGGGGGCAGTTTTCGTCATACCCCAATGTCGTAAATCAAACGCGATCCCTCTTGTGGCTTCAAGAGAAATCTGGTAAAATCAGCAAAGAAGTGAGAACCGGGAATCGTCTGTTTCCCGAGGGATCGGAAACAAAACCCGCCGAGAATAAACTTCCTGTTAAAACGGTTCGTCGCAGAAAAAACACAGCAATTTCGAAAAATCACCTATCCAAACAGATTTTTTGGCACTATAAGGGCGTAAATGCATTTACATCCCAGCGAAAGGAGGGAAAACCGTGGATCAAAACGAGATCCTGAAATACGTCGAACCGATCCTGCGCTTCTGTCAGAAACGGCTGAGCAACAGACACGATGCCGAAGACCTTGCAAGCGAGATCATTGAGCACATACTTTCTGGCATGAAAAAGTACGAGATCAAATCGCTTGACGCATGGGTATGGCGCGTCGCGCACAACAGATACGCGAGATTCATCAATGCACAGCACAAAAGCATTACGATCCTGTCGGGTGACGAATTCATGTTTGACATTGCCGATCCGCATGATGGCAAGGCGGACTGCGAGGAAGCCGACACGTATCAAACGGTGTTTCGGTATCTCCACACGCTTGCATCCGAGTATAAAAACCTCTTCGTAGACTATTATCTCGGTGAAAAAAGTATCCGTGAGCTGTCCGCCAAGTATTCCCTCCCCGAATCAACTGTCAAGTGGCGGCTGAACGTAAGCCGTCAACGGATCAGAAACAGGATAGGAGATAACATCATGGAACAGATTTACAAACGCATCAACTGGAATACCGGCACCTGCAACGGAAGCATGGATTCGGACCGCTATCTGCATTCTCAACTCGCCCGCGCGATCTGCCTGGCCGCTTATGAAAAACCTCTTTCCGTTGAAGAAATCAGTATGGTTACGGGTATCCCCACCATGTATATCGAAGATGAACTCCCGCGGCTCGAATTCGGCGATGCGATTCGTAGAATCGGCAGCAAGTACGCGACTGACTTCATCATTCTGAATTTGGACCAGAGAAGCAGACTTGAAAGCATTTCCGCAAATACTGTCGGTTCTCTCGCAGATTTCTTTGAAAGGCGTTTCTCGGAAGAGGCTGACGCCGTTGCAACGCTTGATTTTTACGGAAACGACTTCGGAATGAAGCGCCTCGGGTATATTGTAGCACCATATATCCTGAGAAATCTAATCAGGAAAATCAAATCCCGACTCTGCTTTGAAGACGGTGCATTTCCCATCAGAAAAGACGGCGGATATGGTTGGTTCATCGTGGAAGAGACCGCCGACGAACGTGAAAACATCTCCAAATACGCCTCCGGGTGCAATGTCGCCGGAGATGACAGCGGCAGCGCCTGTTCGGAAGGAGGTCAAATTTACTATTACTGGATCGGCAAGTATTTCGATCAAAACGTTTATCACGGGCGCGGAGCACGTTGGCTCTGCGCGGAGGGCATTCCGCAGAATAGCAAAGGAGGCAGGATCAACGCCGATTTGAGCGATGAAGACGCCGCGCGGCTGATCGAAAACAATCTGATATACAAAAGCGGAGATGCGTACAACCTCAATTTCGCCTGTTTCGGAAGCAAGACATTCGGGGACTTCGTCTCGAAATTCGAATGCGGCGACCCGGAAACGGAAAAGACGCTTTCCGATTGGATCGCGGCTTTGCGAAAGGAATTTCAATCCTTCGTTCCGAAGCGTCTCGACTCGCAGATCAACCAGTGGGTAACCTATTTTGCGAACCAGATCGTCGGGTTTGTTTCGGAAGAGCTTATCCGGCGCGGCGTCATGGAAAAGCCCGGAGAGGACTGCCCGCTGACGAACGGCGTCTTCTATGTGGAAGGCAGGTATATTCCCAATATCTGAGCAATATCCAAGACTTCAGAACTGCTTCTGATATTTAGGCGAACATCGTTTCCTGTGACAGCATAACGATATCCCCGGATGCGGGTCGGGCTGAGTGAGCCTGGACGCCGTATCCGGGGATTGCTTTTTTCGTAAGCGTGGGGTATAATATAGGCAAACCTCATCAAAAAAGGAGCCCACGCCCATGCGCATTGCCGTTATCGACGACCAACCCGCCGACCGGGACTATATCGCCGCCCTCGTCTCTCGCTGGGCGAAGGACCGGGACACAGCCGTGACCGCCGTTCCGTTTCCCTCCGCGGAAGCGTTCCTGTTCGATTACTCCGAGGACAAGAATTTTGACATTCTGCTCCTTGATATAGAAATGGGTGCGATCAACGGCGTGGAGCTGGCGAAAACGGTCAGAGCGGAGAACGACGCCGTGCAGATGGTCTTCATCACCGGATTCCCGGATTTCATCGCCGAGGGGTACGAAGTCTCCGCGCTCCACTATCTCATGAAGCCCGTGGACCGGGACAAGCTGTTCTCCGTGCTCGACCGTGCGGCGGCGAATCTCGGGAAGGCCGAACGCCGTCTGCGCGTAACCTTCGAGCGGCGCACGGACTATGTGCCGTTCTCCAAGATCCTCTATCTCGAGGCGCAGAAGCAGTACGTCCGCATCGTAACCGAGGGGGAGGAATACCGCATGAAAGCGTCCCTTGCCGAAACCGCCGCGCAGCTTGACGAGTTTTTCTTCCCCTGTCAGCGGTCATTCATCGTGAATCTGCGGCACGTGGCGCGCATCCTGCCGGACCGGGTCGTCTTGAAAAACGGCACGGAGGTCCCCATCAGCCGGGGGATGGCGGAGAAGATCGGACGTGAAATCATACGGTTATTCTGAGGTGCTTATGTTCTGGGACAAGTGGATCGACAGGCGGATCGAAGCGTATCAAAGCGACCTGATCCGGAAATACTGCGACGAAGTGGAGTCCATGTACGCCAAAATGCGCGGCTGGCGGCACGATTACCACAACCATATTCAGGCGATGCAGGCGTCCATGTCGCTGGGACGGTACGACGAGGTGAATGCCTATCTGCGGGAACTGAACGACGATCTGACACAGGTGGACACGGCGGTCAAAACCGGGCGGGTCATGGTGGACGCCATTCTGAACGGCAAGCTGAACGTCGCCGCGCAGAACAAAATCCCCGTCAACGTCAAGGCGCGGATCCCGGACGGGACGCCCTGCACGGACGTGGATCTCTGCGTCATCCTCGGCAACCTGCTCGACAACGCGGTGGAAGAAAACGCGAAGTTGCCGGAGACCGACCGTTTCCTCCGAATCTACCTCGGGCAAAAGAACACGCAGATGTATCTTGCCGTCACCAACGCCGCCGGGAAGAAGCGGGAGAAGCGGGCGGGCCTGTTCGCCTCCGGCAAGGGGACGGAACACGGCTTCGGACTGGCGCGGGTGCGAAGCGCGGTTCAGAAATACGGCGGTCTTTTCTCCGCGGACAGCGAGGACGGCGGCTTCACGGCGGAGATTCTGATCCCCCTCGGCGCGTCATAAAACCGGAAAACTGCATTTCGTTCACCGAAAACGACGTTTCGTTCACCGAATGCAGTTTTTTTCTCGCCTTTGTGCTATACTCGAGGCAGACCGGAAAGGAGGTCCGACATGGCAAAGAAAGAAAAAAAGAAGAAGGAACCGAAGCGGAAGCCGAAATACGGGCTGTTCTCCTGCGTCGGGTATATCTACAAGCTGATGTGGGAGTATGAGCGCAGTCTGGTGTTCACGGCCGTTCTCATCGTCCCGGTGTCGCTGATCCTGTCCGCCATCGGGCTTTACACCTCGCCCGCCATCCTTCGCGTGCTGGAGACGTCGGATACGTTCTCCTATATCGCACTCGTGATTGTCGGTCTGCTCGGGGCGAAGCTGGTGTTTGATCTGGCAAATAATGTTATTTCAAATATGATTCGTTTTTCGGAAATGCAGATATCAGAAATCTTAATGTATCTATTCCTGAAAAAACAACGACAGGACATGGACTGGTATATGCGTTATGATCGAGAAGTAACAGAGCTTCGCATGAGAGCGGCCAATGCTTCCAGAAGCAGCCTTACAGCGGCTGTTCATTTTCCTATGGATTTTTCAGGGATTCTTACCTCTGTACTAAAATTTCTCCTGTTCGGGACGGTTATATCAGTTCTGAATCCCCTGATCCTTGCGCTTCTGATTGCAGGCTGTATGATGGATTATGCGATGGGATCATGGCAGAGAAAGAAGCGTTACCAAGATCGGGACAGCATGAGTCAGATTGACAAAAAGCTCTCATATATCGGACATCCCGTATCAGAAATGGCAGAATTTGCAAAGGATATCCGGCTTTACAGTATGAAGGATGTTCTTCATCGTTTGTACGATAATCTGATTTCAGCGAAAAAGACGGTTCAGAAACGATGGAATCGCTGGGATCTGCTCAACACCTTTGTCAGCCTCTTTGTGATACTCCTTCGGGACGGGACAGCATATACGTTTTTAATCCATCAAGCTGTTTCTGGGCAAATTGATGCTGCCTCGTTCGTTTTATACTTTTCTGCGATTACTTCTATGTCCGGTTTTGTCATGGATATTCTCGGAACATGGGGGAAAGTAATGGATGGTGCGCTTCAGGTTTCCGACTTCCGGGAATATCTCAATCTTGAAGGTAAACTGAATCATGGAGAAGGCCTTTCTCTGCCAGTCGTCCCTTTTTCCATCGAATTCAAGAACGTGAGTTATCAGTATCCGGAGGGTGAAAAGAAGGTTCTGGATCATATCTCCTTCAAGATCGAAGCGGGAGAAAAAATAGCGCTTGTCGGTGTGAACGGTGCGGGAAAGACTACGATTACCATGCTCATGTGCGGGCTTTTGATCCCGGACGAAGGGGAGGTCCTGTTGGACGGACATTCCGTCTTGGAATACAACCGGGATGAGATGTACACGCTGTTCGGGGTGGGCCCGCAGACCTATCATCTGCTCCCGGTATCCCTTGCCCGGAACATCGCCGCGGCGGATCGGAACGAGGAAATCGACTGGGACAGGCTGAACCGCTGTATTGATATCGCCGGTCTGGCGGAGAAGATCGCCTCCCTGCCGGACGGTGCGGAAACGCCCCTCGACCGCACCGTGAATGATAACGGAATCGAGCTTTCCGGCGGGGAGACGCAGAAGCTGCTGCTGGCGCGGCTGTTATATCGGGATCCGCTCTGTATTATTCTTGACGAGCCCACCGCTGCCCTCGATCCGATTGCAGAGGACAGGATGTATCATCAATATAACGATATTGCCGCGCACGCAACCTCCGTCTTTATCTCCCACCGCCTTGCATCCACGCGGTTCTGCGACAGGATCTATCTGCTCGACGGAGCGCGGTTCGCGGAGATCGGTACGCACGATGAACTGATGGCGGCACATGGCAAATACCGGGAACTATTCGAAGTACAGAGCAAATACTACCGGGAAGGAGCGATCGAAGATGGAGAATAACGAAAAAAGGTCCCTGAGAGAGGACTGGCGGCTCATCAAACGGGCCATCAGCATTTGGAATGAAATTGCTCCGCATTACTGGTTTTGGCAAATACTGTGCGTTTTCGCCGATGTCTTCATCCCCTACTTCGGGATATATATGTCGGCAGCGCTGGTGACGGAGCTGGGCGGGGACTGCAATTCGAAGCGGCTGACAGTCCTTGCAGCAGTCACGGTTGTCGGTGCGTTCCTGCTGAATTATCTCAAACGTGTGATTTATCTGAGAAAAGAACTTGATGCCGACAGCTTTCAGTATTCTCATCTTGCATATATACATGATCATCAGATGCAAATGCAATACAAGCATATCGAGAACCCAGACGTGCTCCTGCGAAAGGAAGAAATCTTAACTTGGTTCTCTTCCTTCGGGGGAGGCCTTGTGAAGGTTCAATGGTGTGTACCCGATCTTCTGGAAGCCATCATGAATATTCTGTTTTCAGTGGCGCTTACAGTGTCAATGTTTCGTATGAGAGCTGATATTTATGATGGTGGTTGGAGAGGATTTGTTAACTCACCTCTCTCTGCATCGATTATTGCAATAACAATTGTTGTAAACACTTTTCTCTCAATCAGAATATCAACGGCCCGCATTCACAAGCAGTCGGAAGCATTAGATGGGCTTGCAAAAGCAAATACTTGGATCAGAGCGTTCATAAAACGTCCATGCATCGATTCGGTCATATTCGGATTGAATCACATTGTGATGAATGAATACAAAAGGGGGCATATACGTTCTGAGTGGGCAAGAGAGTATAATCGTGTTGGCAGACACTACGGGATGCTGTCGATTCTTCTGAACGCGGCTGTCAACATCGTGATTTTCCTCTTTGTCGCTGCGAAGGTCTATATCGGCGTGTTCGGCCTCGGCAGTTTCCTCCTGTATCAGGCGACCATCGCCCGTTTTGTGTCCGCTGTAAGCAGTTTCGCAAGCGAGTTCGGCAACCTGCGGTTCAACAATCAATACCTGATCAAGGTATATGAATTTCTCGACCTCCCGAACGAAATGTACAAAGGCACCCTCGCCGTGGAAAAGAGGGACGATATCGACTATGAAATCGAATTCCGGGACGTGAGCTTCAAATACCCCCGGACAGAGACCTGGGCTCTGCGGCATGTGAATATGAAGTTCAAAATCGGGGACAAGCTCGCCATCGTCGGCGAGAACGGCTCCGGCAAGACGACGTTCATCAAGCTGCTCTGCCGCCTGTACGATCCGACGGAGGGAAAGATCCTTCTGAACGGGATCGACATCACACGGTACCGGTACGACGAATATATGGCCCTGTTCTCGGTGGTCTTTCAGGATTACGCCCTGTTCCAGTTCCCGCTGGCAGCGAACGTCGCGGCTTCTTTTGATTGGGACGCGGAGCGCGTGCGGGACTGCCTCGTCCGGGCCGGACTGGAAGAAAAGCTCGACGGGCTTGAGCTCGGGATCGAAACTCCCATCGGACGGGATTACGATTCGGACGGTGTGGATTTCTCCGGCGGCGAAATGCAGAAGATCGCCCTGGCCCGCGCGCTGTACAAGGATGCGCCCTTCGTGATCCTCGACGAGCCGACCGCCGCCCTCGACCCCATCGCGGAAGCCGCGGTTTACGAGAATTTCAACACCCTGACACAGAACAAGACGTCGGTGTTCATTTCCCACCGTCTATCCTCCTGCCGGTTCTGTGACGAGATCGCCGTGTTTGATCACGGGATGCTCGTACAGGAGGGGACGCACGACGCGCTGGTCGGGGAGACCGGCGGGAAGTATGCCGAGCTGTGGTCAGCGCAGGCGAAGTATTATGAGGGGGAGAGTACCCATTCGGTATTCTCTTGAGGCGCAACACTCTACAGCAGAATCATTCCCTGTGGCGCTTGACATTTCAAAGAGAAAGTGATATAATAATAAAACAATCATGCTAAGGCATTTTGCTATTTGTTTGCTTGTTGGCAAATTGGCTGTGCTGTTTCGACATTCATCGTAATCCTTCACCGAACTCAAAGAAACGCTGTGAGAAGAAATTCAAAATTCACGTTGAGAAAGGGAGGATGATTATGGCATTCACTAACACACTCATGATGGTTCAGGCGGGATTCCCTACAGGTGTATGCGAGGTTCGTAGCCGCAGGAACGATTAATGAAAAAGCCAAGGAAACAACGAGCGATAAACAATAGGGCAACACCTAGAGGCCGTCCCTCTGAACCTCGTTTTTTTCAAAAAACCAATCAAGCCATATGAGAGTCTCATTATCTATTTCTCGAACAGGCTTGATGATTTCTTCCAATAGCTTGGATATCACAATTCAAGCTATTTTTCATTCAACGTTTTCCTGAAAGTATATCTCGTTTATTCTTTCAATATACGAATCTCTTGCGTTTTCCCAAGCGTTTGTGGTTAATGGTTGAATCCCAAACATACCCTCCAATTGTTCTTTTAGAATATTGAGCCTGTATTTATCCGTTGTTCTAAACCATACAGGTTGTTTATCCAGAAGTCCACCGATTTTCCCATAATCAAATGATGGGGCAAGGATTTCTTGATATCGACCGCTACTTGCCCAGATTGCTCCTGCTTCATTTAGACATGCCTGGCTCTCAAAATAATTATCAGTATACCATAAGATATAGAAAATGTGATAATGACTCTGGAAATACCGCTTGATTTCGTCTAAATTTCTTTCTCCATTTTGAATATAACACGCAGGGTGAGATGTACAAAAAATAGAATTCTCTTTATTGATTACAGTTGGATGCGGGATGCCTATGCTGTATAATAAGTCAATAAAGAGTTCAACCTGTTTCTTGTCTTTCTCACGATGGCTTATAAAGATTTTATCATATTTGTTTTTGAATAAATCATGTTTCAGTTCTACAACAGTATTCTTTATCATCGTTGCTTCACTTAAATTCACAGTAAATGGGCGTCCATTAAAGTGGAGATAATCCAAGATGACATATGGCGCAAATTCATTGTTCCTTAAATTTTGATTCTGATGAAAGAACAAGCTGATTTTGTCTTTGTACTCCTCATAATGGGCATTTCCGTTGCTTATTGAACCGAAATGATGAATATCCTCAATAAACATGTCGCACAAATTGATGATGTGGTTAATATCCGCAATTGAAGTGGGCATAATTGTTTTCCTTTCTTACTATTTTTCCAATACGAACTCACATTTTGTAAAGATGGCATATTCCGGGCACAACAATCTATTCGAAATGCTTTGCTTTACCGATCCCCCCCGAATAAACAGAAGGAAGCCCATCAGTTGTTTGCAATACTTTGAAAACAGATCTGCTTTGAGCAATCTTCCAAAGAATAGTTCTCTTTGATGAATTGGTAATATTATACCATTTAATTATCAATTTTTCAATCCTCTTAGGAAATTTTTGTATCAGTCATGAAATAGCAATATTTTTTGCTGTCCAATGCTTGTCTCATCACATAGGAGACGCATCCTTATAGAAAACATCTTTTTTGTCGATCGGCTGCTTGTGGTTTAGTTAGGATTTCTGATATCCACGGTCGTGGCCATGTCCGAGTGGCCTAACCAGTCCTGGATCATCTTCATGGGAACTTTGTTTGACAACAGTAGGGATGCTACGCTGTGCCCCTATGGTATAATATAGACAAGCTCGGAAACTCAATAAAGAAGCGGTTTCTGAGGCATCGCGGTTTTGATCCCGGCCCTTTTCCATGTCGGATTTTGACTGCGAATCATGTCGAATCATAGGAGGTGTTTCGTTATGGACAAAAACTGGAGCGTTGCCGAAAATGCTCCGGTTTTCCATTGAAACACGGAAGGAGGCGCAAATGTCAGCCGAAACCATCACCCGGATTCCCCTGAAAGATCTCCGTCCCTCGCCGCTTTCCCCCTACGCCGTCCGAGACGACGAAGCCATGCGGATGCTTGCCGAGAGCGTCAGGACCTGCGGCGTCCTCACCCCGGCGATTGTCCGGCCGCTCGAAAACGGATTTGAAATCGTCTCCGGACACCGCCGCAAATACGCCTGCGAGCTCGCCGGATTTGATGAACTGCCATGCATCGTCCGGGAACTGGACGACGACGAAGCCGTCATTCAAATGGTGGACGCCAACGCGCAGCGGGAAGAAGTTCTCCCGAGCGAACGGGCAAAAGCGTACCAGCTCCGTCTGGAAGCGATCAAACGGCAGGGGCAGCGCACGGACCTCACTTCTGACGAATCGTTCAGCAAGCTGAACCGTTCGGCGAAGTTCCGGAGCGACGACCGGATCGGGGCGGAGTGCGGCGTCAGCGGCGATACGGTTCGGAACACCATCAAGCTGAACAATCTCATTCCCCCGCTCTTGCGGATGGTGGACGAGAAGAAGATCTCCCCCACCCCCGCCTATCAGATTGCGGACCTCACCGAACACGAACAGGAACTGCTTGTGGAGACCATCGACAGCGAACAGGCGACGCCCTCCGTGTCCCAGGCACAGCGGATGAAGAAGCTGAGCCGGGACGGAGAACTGAACGAGGACACCATGCTCGAGATCCTCTCCGCGCAGAAGAAACCGGAATCCATGAACGTCGTCCTGTCCGGGAAGAAGCTCGAAGCCTACTTCCCCCGGAGCTGGACGCCCGCGAAGATCGAAGCGACGATCTACCGTCTGCTGGACGCATGGCAGAGAAACAGACAGAGAAAGAGCGGATGAAAAACATCCGCTTTTGCGTATTGCAAAGTCTTTTCAACTATGATATAATATCATTGAGCGTGAAGGGGAAATCCCCCGGAGGAAGATATGACAGAAGAACACCGCGTTATCCGTCCCGATTACGCCCGGAGAATCGAAGCGTTCAGACTTCTTGACGACACTTTCCTGTCCACCGTTTTCGACAACAGACCGAAGCTCGCGGAAAAGATGCTCCGGATCGTGCTCGGACGCGACGACATCGAGGTACTGGACGTCAAAGCTCAGGTGCGAATCCCGAATCTGCTGGATCACGATCTCGTGCTGGATATTCTCGCACAGGACGCAAACGGCAAGGAATACGACATTGAAGTTCAGCGCAGCAGCGCGGGCGCTTCCCCGCAGAGAGCGCGATACCACCTCGCTCTGATCGACGCCCGCTCTCTGACAAAGGGCAGTCCGTTTACGGACCTGCGGGAAAACTATGTGATCTTTTTTACCGAAGAGGACACGAGACAGAAGAATCTGCCGCTGTCCGAAGTCAGCCGTCTTTGGACCGACACAAAGGAACCGTTTGGCGACGGTTCTCATATCCTTTACGTCAACGGCGCGTATCAGCCGGAAACGGGAGAAGAAACCGAGTTGACAAAGCTCATCCACGATTTCCGGTGTACAGCTCCGGAGGAGATGCAGATCCCGGAGATTGCGGAACAGGTATTTTACTACAAGCGA
>Ga0256405_10002808_pt1 | contig 38018 bp, 31 predicted proteins | sample RumenRJG_02DNA_FD_189096 | JGI IMG/M metagenome (GOLD analysis project Ga0256405, IMG submission 189096) | Bovine rumen microbial communities from Lethbridge, Alberta, Canada - RJG_02 | ecosystem: Host-associated > Mammals > Digestive system > Stomach > Rumen | place: Canada: Alberta...
TACTACAACAACGATAGAATCAAACTGAGGCTAAAAGGAAAGAGCCCGGTTCAATACCGAGCTCTATTCCAATCATAAGCCTCCAAAATAATGTTAAACCGTCCAACTTTTGGGGGTCACATCAAAATCAGCTCCCTTTATTATTCCTGAACAGCTTACGATTACTGCTGAGCTGGAATCTCAGGTTTTCCCTCAGGATATTTAGGGGAAGGACCATAAGCGTTTGGACCCTCGCTGTCCTGTACACAGAATACTATCAGGATAATAGCTACAACAAGAGCACCAATTCCAACAATTGTAGAAAGAATACCTGTAGTGGCAGCCAAACCAAGAGCTAAGCTTTTTGCAGCATAGTAAGTTACTATACTAAGGACAATCATCAGAACAAAGAGAATCACGTAAGCCTTTACGAGACCGTCACTCTTTCCTGCATCATGCAGACGGCGCATCATCAGAGGTACTGATACGCATACAACTGCAATGTTAACCAGAGACTTCAGCCAAATTCCGATACCAGGGATGATGCCGAGAATAAAGCCAACAATACCTCCACCAACACCTACTGCAAGCATAGCCCACCAGAACTCAGACCTGCGAGAACGTCCTTTGGTGTCTTTTAAGCGACTGTAAGCAAGCTTTACAGCCTGCATGAAATCCAATTGAGGAACAACTTGTGCCATAATAGTTGATTTTTAGGTTAGTATAAATAGTTTAATAAAATTCAGGTTACAAACTGCTATCAGTTCTTTACAAAGTTATGTTTTATTCTTCAAACTTCCAACAAAAAGTTTTGAGGAATTTCACTCCCGAATCAGTTTCCGTTCTTTCCAGCCTGGAATTTCTTCAAGCAAAATCCGCTTTGAAGCAACCTCTTCAGTTGGTGTATGCTTTGTATATTCTTCAATTTCAACGATGCGGTAATCAGTTTCCTTCAATCCGAAAGGCCTTACTGCAATGGCAGCTGAATCAGCAAGTTTCAATTCAACTTCAGAATCAAAGGTGTCATCTGAAAGCTCCTTTCCGGTGAAAGTCTCCGTAAACCATCCGGAATCAACCGGACGGCTTCCCTCCAGACGGTAGAATATCCAATTCTGCTCCCTGTTGAACTGGCTTTCGTAAATCTCATAGAATTCCAGAAGGTAACCTCCCTCTACAACCTCATAATCCATCCTGTCGTGCCACTTGGCCCCCAGGCAGTTGAGACTGTCTCCGGCAAAAGAGAAAACAGCCATCGACCACGGTCCGCGGCTTATGAACAACTCGTCCCGACTGTCTTTGTCTATGTCGTAGAAGAGATATTTAAGGGTTGGAGAATCTTCCTCACCCATCCAGCCTTCCGGATATGCCAAATTCCAGGCCTCAAGCAAAGTTGCCGTCGTATCTTCAATCAACGGTTTGGTGGAAATCTCTCCCGCCTTGAAGTATTTGCAAGAGGAAACTGAAAGGAGGATCGCGATGATAAACGAGGCGGAAATAAACAAATGTTTCATAAGCAGTATTTTTTACTCGCGTAAAGTTACAAAAAAGGCGGGGTTGCTCCCCGCCTCTCTAACTTTAAGCTTCATCCTACTTGAACACAACTGTCTTGAGGATTGGGAAGAGCTGCTTCTCCCAATTGTCAGTCTGTTCCTGAGGGCAAGTTATGCTTCCCATTACGCCTACACGGTCTTCCTTGAGCATAGTGTAGTCTATTCTGCCCCTTCCATCTACGGTAGATTTCAGATAAACGACATTTCCGTCAACGACAGGCTCACCGATGGTAGCTTCCTGGTCCAAAGCGTGAACCATTGCCTTGTAATTCTCTCCGGTAGTCTTCAGCTGGCTCTTGGTAGGACCTCCCTCCATAAAATTGATGGCAAAGAGAGAACCGTCCTCAGCAGTGGCGTTGACAGTGTTGTCATAACGGAAAGACTCTTCCATTCCCTGAGGAACCATTACAGAGTACTTCTCAGTTTCCAGAGTCACTCCGTCCTTGATTGGCTCTACATTTGATGAACTTCCGCCGTTTCCACCACAAGCGGCAAAGAACAAAGTTGCAGCCGCCATAACAAATAATTTCTTCATAGTAAATGCTTTAATTAGATTAATTATAATGTTTTAACAAAATCAGTCTATAGGCTTCCACTGTCCTCTCATAGGGGCACATCCAACATAGAATGCAGGACAGTTGCTGACAAGGTAATAGTCTGAATCATACGGCTTTACCACTTCAGCTCCTCTCCAGTTCTGACTCCATCCCTCGCTGTTTACCTGAAGATAAAGCACCGTTCCTCCAAGAATCTGGCTCTCCTTGTATTCCACCGCAGGATTTACCCTCAGAGATATTGTGTAAGGCTTTCTCGGCTGGTATCCGTTTGAAGGGCTTGCTCCAACCATCAGAGCCGCAACTATATAAGGCTGGGCGTAGCCGGGATCCTTTCCAAGCTTCTCCTTGAGCTGACGGAGACAGTCGTTGAAATTGGTCTGAGTATTGTTGGCCCTGATTGCCTCAGTTCCAACAGTTTTGTCCCTGCGGTACATTTCAAAGGCAATCACCTGGAGGGCGATGGCTCCCTGAGGTTCCACACCAAGTTTCTCCTGAAGCTCCAGAAACTCCTCCAAAGTTTCAGGAATGCGGGAAAACGACACGGTAGCGGTCTGCGTCTTGTCATAATCATCGTGGTTGATTCTCCCCGTCATGACATAATTTACACCGCCGGCTGTACCTTTTACGCCTACCTCATTTGTCGGTTTGTTGTTGTTCAAAGTTTTGTTGTTGCCAATCTTTCCGATAATCTTGCCAAACTGGGCAGACGCCACAGAAGGCAACATAAAAGCGGCAATCAAAAAAGCAACGATAGATTTTGTCTTCATATCCAAAAGTTTAAGTTATACATTGTTCATAGTGCCAATTCGCGAAAACAAATATAACAAAAACTTTTTCCTTCTCAAAGCCGCAACTCTTCAAAGCAACCCCTGTCAAGGCTTCAGAATATAGAAGCTGCCTCTCAAGAATTTTTCAGGAGTACAACTTAAAAGACTTTCTTGCGTATAAGATAGAGTCCGTCACGGATTTCCACAAAACGGCTCTCCACCCTGGGATCTTCCTCAACCATCCTGTTGAACTCCACAATCCCTGCTGTCTTCTTCTGTTTTCCACCGGCAGAACCCCTGCCGCTGGGCTGCTTTGCAGCATCATCCTGACCAGCAAGAATCTCGGCTTCTTTAGCCTTGCCGTACCAGGAGACATTGTCTGCCAGGATATATCCTCCAGGCCTTACCAGTGGAAATACAAGCTCGTAATATTGAGGGTATTGCCTCTTGTCAGCATCTATGAATACCATATCATATTGCTCAGCGATGCCAGAGTTGGCCAGAAGCTCAACCGCATCGCCGAAGAAAACTTTCACCAGGGAATCAACCCCTGCCCTTTCCAGACCTTCATAGATTATATAGTCAAGTTCCTTGTTTATCTCGATGGCATCCACATAGACATCTACAGAACGCTCCGCCCTGAACTGCTGATCCCAAAATGGCTGCGATGCCACTCCTCCGGCAGTACAGGATCTTGAACCATCCGCCAAGCAGGCAAGCGAATAGCCGGTGAATGTACCTATCTCCAAAACCCTGCCGGAGAATGTCCTGCGGACGAACTCCCTCAGGAAAAGACCTTCCCTGAGCCCCACCAGCATCTGTGCGTGGTTGGTTCTGGTATGAGTCTGTCTTTCAATCCAGTTCAGGGCAGGAAGAAGCTTTGATGGCTTGTACTTCCGGTCATAAGGCAGGTTTTTGAGAGTCACATCCACCTCATAAAGAACATCATCAGCGAGTTCCTTCAGACCAAGTCCATCAGTCCAGTTATGATTGTCTTCCAGTGCCATGAACGCTTTTACGGATTCCAAAAATGATTGTTCTAATAGAATACAAGACGGCTCATGCGGCTGCGGCTGAGGATTTCCTTTGCCACTTCCTGGATTTCTTCCGCCGTTACGGCCTCTATCTCGCTGCGGATTTTCTCAAGGGAGGTCACGTTTCCGGTAAGCAGCAGGCTTTTCCCCACCGTAAGGCTCTTTGCCTCAGCGTTATCTCCGGATATTGCCAGCTGGCCCACCATCTGCTTCTTGGCTGCGGCGAGCACCCTCGGAGTAAGCGGCTCGGCGACAAACTTGTCCAGCTCCTTCCACATCAGCTTCATGCACTTGTCGAGATATTTCTTGTCGCACCCGAAGTAGATGCAGAACAGTCCGGTGTCTTTGTATGATACGCAGCTCGCGTCTATGTGATAAACGAGGGCATGTTTTTCCCTCAGGCTCAGACTCAGCCTGGAATTGGACGCCGGGCCACCCAGCATATTGGAAATCAGGGAGAGAGCAGCACGCTTGCGGCGCTCATAGTATGAGTATGCGGTACATCCCACAACGCAGTGGGCCTGCCGGAGTTTCTTGTCTTCGCAACGGTCAAACTTCTTGCCTTCCAGGAATTCCAGTTTGCTTTCCCCTTCCCCGTCCAGAAGTTTTCCGGCAAAGCCCCGGCTGGTCATAGGCACCTTGCCATAATTCTGGCTGAGTTTTGCCCCGGGGCACCAAGTCTCAAGTTCCTTCTGCACGATGGCTTCAATCTCCTCCTGCCCGAAATCCCCTGCCACTGTAAAAGTCATGTTGCCAGGCACAAAGAATTTGTCACGGTTCTTTGCAAGCACTTGGGAAGTCACGGGATCCAGCGTCTTCTTGTCGCCGAGAATAGCATAACCCAAAGGGGTTCCTTCAAACAGTTCAGATTCGAAAGTATCGAACAGCAGCTCGGACGGAGAGTCCTGGTAGGTTATGATCTCATCGTAGATCACCTCTTTCTCCTTTTTCAGCTCCTCTTCCGGGAATGTGGATTTGAACGCAAGCTCAAAAATCAGCCCCACCGCCTTTTTCACATCCTCCTTCAAAGTGGTGGAATACAACACTATACGCTCCTTGGTAGTAAAGGCGTTGAGGTCTCCTCCAACCTTCTCCAGTGTGCTGGAGATGTTCACCGACGAGCGGTTGGGAGTGCCCTTGAAGAGCATGTGCTCCGTAAGATGGGCAAGCCCGTTGAACTTAGGGTCCTCATCGCGAGTACCCATTCCTATACTCAATATGCAATATGCTACTGGAGACTGCGTCTTTGTAAAGGCAAACAGCAAAGAATCTTTCTTCATTTGAAGGATAAATAGTGATACTTCATTTAAGGATGGCAAAAATAGAAATAATTCTCCGTTTTTTCCTAAATTTGTGGCTATGGAAAAATTTATTGTTTCTGCAAGAAAATACCGCCCCGCTACATTCGGGACTCTCATAGGCCAAGACAGCATTGCCACAACCCTCAAGAACTCAATCAAGAGAGGGCAGCTGGCACACGCATACCTTTTCTGCGGGCCAAGAGGCGTAGGAAAGACCACTACTGCCAGGATTTTTGCAAAAATCATCAACTGCATGAATCCGGGAGAGGACATGGAGCCTTGCGGAGAGTGTGAGAGCTGCAAGTCTTTTGACGAGGGACGTTCATACTGCATCCACGAACTCGATGCCGCCTCCAACAACTCCGTAGATGACATCCGCGCCCTTACCGAGAAAGTGATGATTCCTCCGCAGATAGGAAAGTACAGCGTTTACATCATAGACGAGGTACACATGCTTTCAACCTCAGCTTTCAACGCTTTCCTCAAGACTCTGGAAGAACCACCTGCTCACGCCATCTTCATACTCGCCACCACAGAAAAGCACAAGATAATCCCAACCATCCTCAGCCGATGCCAAGTCTATGACTTCAACCGCATCAGTGTTCCAGACATTGTCAAGAACCTCAGGATGATAGCAAGCAAGGAGGATGTCCAGATAGATGACAGCTCGCTTCACGTGATAGCCCAGAAGGCAGACGGAGCAATGAGGGATGCGCTTACCTTGTTTGACCAAGTTGTAGCTTTCTGCGGCAACACTGTAGATTATCCTTCAGTAATAAAGAACCTCAATGTTCTGGACTACGACTATTACTTCAAACTCATAAACAACTCTTTGGAAGGTAACTTCGCCGATTCGCTGGTGCTTTTTGACCAGGTTCTCACCAAAGGCTTCAACGCCTTGTACTTTGTGGGAGGCCTCGGGAACCATCTTCGCAACCTTCTGGTTTGCAAAGAAACAGCGTCCTCAAAACTCCTTGAAGTTTCTCCGGAGCTGGAAGTAAAGTATCGCCAGCAGAGCCAGAGATGCCCTCTCAAGTTCCTGTTCAGGGCACTGGCCGCAACAGAAAAGTGCGAGACTGACTATGCCAGGAGCAACAACCAGAGGCTTCTGGTTGAGTTCATGCTCGTGAGGATGAGCCAGCTTGTTGACCAGCCCGCACAGCCGAAAGCCCAAGCTCAGGCAGCAGAACCCACACCAGCGCAGGCAGCAGAGCCCGCACCAGCGCAGGCAGCAAGTTTTGCTGAGCCGCGCATGAGCGAGCAAAATCCGAAGGATGCGAGCGTAGCGCAAGCAGCACAAACTGCTGCTGAGCAACCAGCAGAGCCCGCACCAGCGCAGGCAGCAAGTTTTGCTGAGCCGCGCATGAGCGAGGAGAAGCCGGAAGGCCCGAGCGTAGCGCAAGCAGCACAAACTGCTGCCGAGCAACCAGCAGAACCGCAGCAACCTGTCGCCGAGAAACCAGCAGAGCCCGCACCAGCGCAGGCAGCAAGTTTTGCTGTGCCGCGCATAAGCGAGGAGAAGCCGGAAGGCCCGAGCGTAGCGCAAGCAGCACAAACTGCTGCCGAGAAACCAGCAGAGGCTGTCGCCGAGAAACCAGCAGAGCCGCAGCAACCTGTCGCTGAGAAACCAGCAGAACCCGCACCAGCGCCTGCCTTTGCCTCAGGACTGAGCATCAACGGACTCATCAACGAGCAAAAAGAAGAAACCAAACCACAGAAACCACTGGATTTCATGGGGCCATCGATGGGTAAACCGGTAACCCAGCAAGATGTGACCGCTGCATGGAACAAGATGGTGCAACACTATGAGCAGAAGAACCCTAAACTTGGAAGATTCATAGCCGCCCTCAAAGAAGCCAAGCCAGTCCTGGAACAAGACGCCCTTACCATAGACTTCTTTGTAAGCAACATCAACCAGAAGACCTGGATAGAACAGCAGACAGGACCACAGATGGCATCTTTCTTGAGAAAGACACTGGAGAACGAGTCCGTAAGACTGGCAGTGAAAATCAAAAGCAGAGATGATGTGCAGAAGAAGATGTACATGCCTCAGGACAAAGACCGCTACCTTACGGAAAGTAATCCTGAATTTGCCCAGCTGAAGAAGGATATAGGCGCAGAACTTAAATAGAAACAAGCAGTTACAGATTAAGATATGAAATTGCGTTGCGAACACCTGGTCAAGAAATATGGTCCCAGAACCGTAGTGAACGATGTTTCATACGATGTGGAGCAAGGAGAGATTGTAGGTCTTTTGGGGCCTAACGGTGCCGGAAAGACCACCAGTTTCTACATGGTTACCGGTCTGGTAAAGCCGAACGGCGGAAAGATTTTCCTGGAAGATGAGGAGATAACCAACCTGCCTATGTATCGCAGAGCCCAGAAGGGCCTGGGATACTTGGCCCAGGAAGCCTCCGTGTTCAGGAAGCTGAGCGTGGAAGACAACATCAATGCCGTGATGGAACTGTCTGACGTGCCGGTTTCAGAACGGAAAGACCGCCTGGAGCAGCTCATAGAAGAGTTTTCCCTCCAGAAAGTGAGGAAAAGCTACGGAATCCAGCTCTCCGGAGGAGAAAGGAGAAGGTGCGAGATAGCCAGAGCCCTTGCCATCAACCCTAAGTTCATCCTTCTGGACGAGCCTTTTGCCGGGGTTGACCCCATTGCAGTGGAAGACATACAGCACATCATAGCAAAACTAAAGAAGAAGAACATCGGGATAATCATCACCGACCACAACGTGCACGAAACCCTGGCCATCACGGACAGAGCTTATCTCCAGTTCGAGGGCCGGATTCTCTATAGCGGGACTCCGGAAGAACTGGCATCAAACCCTGACGCCAGAAAGAAGTACCTGGGAAGCAACTTCGACCTCAGGAAAGCCAAACTCAGCGAAAGGGAAGACGACTGACGCGCAAGCTCAGCGCAGCCTTTTTTGCGCAGATAAAGCCAATCATAGATAGCTGATTAACCCCCGACCCCGTCTTTTGAACAAAGGCGGGGCTTTTGTTGTTGATAACTTTTTGGAAGAAAAGTGGAATAAAGTGGGAAAATGTGGGAAAGATTTGTTTAATTTTGCCTGCGGGTATAAAAAGCCCGGAAAACACTGGATATGGTAAAATTCATAGGAGAATACGCTTCCAAGCTGGACGACAAGGGCCGTGTAGTTGTTCCTGCTGCCTTCAAGAACCTGGTGGCAAAGCAGAACAACGGGGAAGAGGTATCTTTCGTGATAAAGAAAGATATTTTCGCCAACTGCCTGAATATGTTCACTTATGAGCAATGGGACCAGGAGTCTGAGCAGGTCCGCTCCCGCCTGAACCTCTTCCGCAAGGAAGATTCAGACTGGTACAGGGAATATACGAGGGACCGTGCACTTGTCACCTTGGACGGCAAGGTGGGAAGGATTATCATACCGAAGAACCTCTTGGCCAAGATCGGGGTGGACAAGGAAATCGTCTTCTCAGGCAGCGATTTCAAGATTGAGATTTGGGCTAAGGAGAATTTCGGCAAGGACAGGATGAGTGAAGACGACTTCACATCTCTTACTGAAAAACTCTTAGGATAGGCTATGTATCACAAGAGCGTGCTTCTGAAGGAAAGCGTGGATGCTCTCAATGTAGAGCAAAGAAGGGACGGAGTGTTTGTGGACGCCACCTTCGGAGGAGGTGGACACAGCCGCGAGATTCTGGAAAGGTTGTCAGACAAAGGCAGGCTCATAGTTTTTGACCAGGATCAGGACGCTCTTGAAAACATACCGCAAGATAAACGAATCACTCCGGTAAGAAGCAATTTCAGGTTTTTGGAGAACCAGCTAAGATTTCTGGGAATCAGGAGCGTAGATGGCATCATTGCAGATCTTGGCGTTTCTTCCCACCAGTTTGACACGGCGGAAAGAGGCTTTTCCTACAGGTTTGACTCTCAGCTGGATATGAGGATGAACCGGAATGCCGGAACCACTGCCGCAGATATTGTGAGCACTTGCTCCAAAGAGCAGTTGAGCAAGATATTGAGAGATTACGGAGAGCTGGAAAACGCTTTCAAGCTTTCCTCAGCGATTTGTTCTTTCCGGGAAGGTCTGCCTGGGAAACGGATAGAAACCACCGGGGACCTGAGGAATGCTCTTGAGAAGTTTTTTACGCCTCAGACCGAGAGGAAGTTCCTTGGCAAAGTGTTCCAGGCCTTGAGGATTGAGGTCAACCAGGAGATGAGAGCCTTGGAAGATTTGCTGGAAGGCTCCCTGAGAGTGCTGGCGAAAGGAGGAAGGCTCTCTGTGATAACCTACCACTCCCTGGAAGACAGGATAGTGAAGAATTATATGCGTTCCTGGAAAGCTGGCGGCCTCTTTGAGATTTTGGCAAAGAAGCCTGTGCTTCCAACCGAAGAAGAGATACAGGACAACGGAAGAAGCCGCAGCGCAAAACTCCGCTACGCTCAAAGGACAGACAAGAAGATTTGACATAGATAATCGGGAAGAAGAAATTGACACAGAAGATGGCAAAGAAGAGATTTGACATAAAGAACAACATTCTGGGCGGCGCGTTCCTCACAAGGAGCCAGATGGCCGGCCAGTGGGTGTTCATTCTCTACATCTTCCTGCTCATATTCCTGTACATCACCCTGAATCTTGCCGTCATAAACACCCAGAAGGCCAGCAGCCGCAACCTTCGGGAGCTGAAGAACCTCAAGGCAGACTACACCAGCAAGGAAGCCAAGCTTCAGGCCCAGAGCAGCCGCGGGGAGATCTTGCTCCGCCTCAAGGAGAGCGGATCTACCCTGAAAGACCCTTCAGAACCTGCACGCAGGGTAAAGAAATACAGTTCTCAAGCAAAAGGATTATAGGAGAAGACGGGTATGGAGACGAATCAGGATTACAGAATCATTTTCAGGAGAGCTTCCAGAATTTACCAGTTCCTGTTGCTATTTGCCATCATAGTGGCGGCAAGGATCATCTATGTCCAGTTCTTCAAGAAAGACATAAAGTCCGGTGCTGAAATAGCTTTCAGAGACAAGCCTACAGAGCCTGTCAGAGGAGACATCCTGGACAAGAAAGGCAGGCTTCTGGCCAGCAGCATCCCATATTACAAGGTTAGGATAGACTGTACCGTGAGCGAAAAGGACACTTTCGACAAATATGTGGACGGGCTCAGCCGCGCTCTGGCCGGATTCTACAAGGAAAAGACAGAGGCCCAGTACAAAAAGCTCCTGACTGAAGGAAGGGCCAACAACAAAAGATACCTCAACATAAGCCGCCGCCTTCTGGATTATTCTGAACTGCAGCAAGTCAAGGAATTCCCTCTGTTCAACAAAGGTGCCAACAACGGAGGCATCATCGTTGAAGAAGAGTACAAGAGAAAGTATCCGTACGGCAGGACGGCTTTCAGAACCATCGGCTTCATCAATTCTGAAGGCAGAGGAACAGGCATTGAGAGCAGTTGGGACTACTACCTGAAAGGAACCCCTGGAAAACAGATCTACCAGAGGCTTACAGGAGGCGAGTGGGTTCCTGTCAATTCAGAGAACAACCTTCCGCCTAAGGACGGATACGATATCCGCACAACTATAGACATAGACTTGCAGGAAGCCGTTGAGAACGCCTTGAAAGAGCAGCTTACAAAAGGCTACAATGTGGAGGGAGCCACAGCCGTAGTGATGGAAAGAAGGACCGGAGCCATCCGCGCCATAGCCAACCTCAAGAACGACGGCAAGGGAGGTTTTGACGAGAGCCTGAACTACGCCGTTAGCCAGGCTACAGAGCCGGGCTCCGTTCTCAAACTCGTGACTTTGGTAGCAGTGCTTGAAGACGGCAAGGAAACCCTGGAATCCATAGTTGACGGAGGTAACGGAACTTGGGTTTACCAAGGCCAGAGGGTTACTGACAGCCACGCCGTGGGGGTACAGACGGTAAAGGGGGCCTTTGCACATTCATCCAACGTATGTTTTGCCAAAATCGCCACAAGGAACTATGCCGGCAACCCTAAGGAGTTCGTGAACCGTATCCAGAACATGAAACTCGGAGAAAAGTTCCATCTGGACATTCAGGGAGAGGGCACCGCCGTCATCCATTCTCCTGATTGGGAAAACTGGACCCCGGGCACCTTGGCATCCATGGGGTTCGGTTACGGACTTCTCATAACTCCTCTCCATACCCTGACTTTCTACAACGCAATTGCCAATGACGGCAGGATGATGAAACCATATTTCATAGAAAGCTACGAGAAGGACGGACATGTGGTAAAGATATTCAAGCCCCAGGAAATCAGCGGCTCTATCTGCTCCAAGAAAACAGCTGAGAAGGCAAGGGAGGCTCTGAGGGCTGTGGTCACCGACGGAACAGGAAAGATGATGAACAAAGAGGTATTCCATATAAGCGGAAAAACCGGAACGGCCAGAATGGCTTTTGAGGGAGGTGGTTATGAAAGAGGCGGACTTAGGCAATACCAGGCTACTTTCTGCGGATTCTTCCCTTCTGAAAACCCTGAGTACTCAGTGATTGTGGTCCTTTATTCAGGCAAGACGGCAGGAAGTTTCTACGGAGCAACCCAGGCAGGCCCTCCGTTCCTCCAGATCGCAAGGTTCATCTATGCCAACACTCCGGCGTGGAACGAAAAGCTTGACGGAAGCCAGAAGAACCACAAAAGGAGCAACCCTGATGTGGCTTCCGGAATGGGTGAGGCAAGCAAGAGAGTTTTGGCTTCCATCCCTGTCACCAACAGGAATGAAATCATATCTGGAATAAACAACAACCGCTGGGTCACATTCTCGTCAGACACCAATGCCGTCAGTGTAGAACCACTGGAAATGGCAAAGGACTCCCTGGTCAGCGTTAAGGGAATGGGTCTCAAAGATGCAATCTACATACTTGAAAACCAGGGATACAAAGTAAAGTTCACGGGTCACGGGAAAGTCGTGAGCCAGACCCCTCAGGCCGGATGTGACCTTCCTAAGGGAGAAACGGTAACCCTCCAGCTGGAGTCGTAAAAAAACAGAGCAGAAAACAAATAAAGGCAAGGCGATGAAATTAGGGCAACTTTTAAAAGGCATCAGAATCATTAGGGAATTCCAGGGAAGAGAACTTCTCTCCCCGGACACCGCAATGTACTCCCTGGCAAACAACAATGATGTTAAAAGCATAACCGCAGACTCAAGGAAATGTACCCGCGGCTCACTTTTCATTGCTGTCAGGGGCGCTGTCACCGATGGTGGAAAATATGTCAGAGACGCCATTGAAAGAGGAGCCCAATACATTGTATGTGAGAATATTCCTGAAGAGGAAGAAGCTCCTATGAGACGTGGCGACAGAGATCTGGTAGTCTATATCGTGGTAAAGAGCAGCCGGGAGGCTGAAGCCAAAATCGCGATAAACAACTTCAGCAACCCTTCCAAAAAACTCAAGCTGATAGGAGTAACCGGGACCAATGGAAAAACCTCCATCGCCACCCTCCTCTACAACACCTTCACGGCCTTGGGTAACAAGTGCGGACTTATATCCACTATCGCCAACTATGTGGTGGACAAGAAGATACCTACAATCAACACCACCCCAGGACCTCTGGAGCTGAACAAACTTCTCTCCGATATGGTGGATGAGGGATGCTCATATTGCTTCATGGAAGTCAGCTCACACGCTATAGACCAGGAAAGGGTGGCAGGCCTGAAGTTTGCCGGAGGTATTTTCACCAACCTCACGCACGATCATCTGGACTACCACAAAACTTTCGAGAATTACCGCAACTGCAAGAAACAGTTCTTTGATTCACTTGATTCCGAAGCCTTTGCCCTTACCAACATAGACGACCGCAACGGAGAGTTCATGGTGCAGAACACCAAAGCCCAGGTACACACCTACTCAACCCGCAACATAGCAGACTTCAAGACAAGGATCATTGAACAGAGCATAGACGGAATGCAGCTCAGCATAAACGGGACCAAGATATGGTGCAACTTCATCGGTGAGTACAACGCAGAAAACCTAACTGCAATATATGGTGCGGCAATCCTCCTCGGTGCCCCTCATGATCAGGTTGTCAAGATAATGAGCTCGCTGAGAAGCGTTTCTGGAAGGCTGGAGTATTTCCGCGCAGACGATGACATCATAGCTGCCGTTGACTATGCCCACACTCCGGATGCTCTGGAAAACGTGCTCAAGACCCTCAAGGCCCTCAAGCCGAAGGGAGACCTTGTCTGCGTGTTCGGCTGCGGAGGAGACCGCGACAAGACCAAACGCCCGGAGATGGGAGCCATAGCATCAAACTATGCTGACAGGATATTCGTCACCAGCGACAATCCTCGCACAGAAGATCCTATGACAATCATAGAGAACATCAAAGCCGGAATGAGCGCTGACGCTGTCCTCAAAGCCAAGTTCATACCGGACAGGATACAGGCAATCCAGAATGCAATTACCACGGCTCGCCCTGGTTCCATAATACTGGTTGCCGGAAAAGGACACGAAGACTACCAGATAATAGGAACGGAAAAGCACCACATGGATGACAAGGAAACCGTGAAGGAAGCCTTCAGGTTAAGAAGTGACAACAACTTGAGATAAAAGAAACGACTATGATATACCACTTGTTCAAATGGTTTGAGAAAATGGGCTGGGACATTCCAGGTGCCAACCTTATGAACTATATTTCCTTCAGGGCTGCGGCATGTATAATACTCGCCTTGATAATTGCTTTTTGGATTGGTCCCAAAATAATCCATAAGCTCCAGAAGAAGCAGATCGGTGAGACTATCAGAGACCTCGGCCTGGAAGGACAGCTTTCAAAGAAAGGCACCCCTACCATGGGCGGAATCATCATCCTGGCCTCCATACTCATACCGGTTCTCTTGTTCTGCAACCTCACCAGCATCTATGTCCTTCTGCTGATATTCACCACATTATGTCTGGGTGCCATCGGCTTCAAGGACGATTCCATCAAGGTCTTCAAGAAGAACAAGGAAGGCATGAAGGAAAAGAGCAAAATCTTCGGCCAGCTGGCTGTAGGACTCGTTGTGGGCGTTGTCCTTCTGGTTTCAAAGCAGAATGTGATCCGCCTCTACAGCGACACCCCCCACCAGGGAGAAAAGCAGGAGGTTGTAAAAGGAGTGGGAGACGAGAAGGTCATTTATTATCGCGATGTAAAAAGCCGTACCACCACCATTCCTTTCCTCAAGCACAATGAGTTCAAATACTCATGGCTGGCACCGGGAGAAGGAAAGTTCAGAGACTGGGCCACCAACGTGATATATGTGCTGATAATTACTTTCATAATCATTGCAGTGTCCAACGGAACCAACCTTACGGACGGAATGGACGGGCTTGCGGCCGGAACCTCGGCCATCGTGGGAGTGACGGTAGCTATACTGGCATACCTTAGCGGCAACGCCATATTCGCAAGCTACCTGAACATAATGTACATCCCGAACACGGCAGAGATAGTGATATTCATGGCAGCTTTCGTAGGAGCTCTGATAGGTTTTTTGTGGTACAACACCTACCCTGCACAGGTATTCATGGGAGACACAGGATCCCTTGCACTCGGCGGCATCATTGCAGTGGCATCGGTGATGATAAGGAAAGAGTTTCTGATCCCTATCTTCTGCGGTATCTTCTTCGTTGAAAGCCTCAGCGTGCTTATCCAGAGATATTACTTCAAGTACACCAGGAAGAAGAAAGGAGAAGGAGTCAGGGTGTTCAGGATGAGTCCTCTGCACCATCACTTCCAGAAAGAGAATCCGGATGCACTCATACAGTGGCCGCATCACGTGATTCCGGAAGCAAAGATCACGGTAAGATTCTGGATTATCACCATAGTACTCGGCATACTGTCAGTGATAACCCTCAAGATAAGATAAAAGCAGGCAAGCAGTGGATTGTATCCTGCAGCACATAACGGAGTGTAGTGCAAAGGATAACAACCACTGCGATTACAGACAATTTGACATTGATTTAAGGATATACATTCAGAAACAGACTAGGCAATATGGGCAGAAAGAGAATAGTAATACTTGGAGGCGGAGAGAGCGGCGTCGGAAGCGCAGTTCTAGCCAAGGTAAAAGGATTTGACGTGTTCCTCTCAGACAGCGGAACCATCAAACCCCAGTACAAGGAAACCTTGAGCAAATTCTCCATAGACTATGAAGAAGGAGGACATACCCAGGACAAAATCCTCTGCGCAGACGAGGTCATCAAAAGCCCCGGCATCCCTGAAGAGAACCAGATGGTCCAGAAAATCAGGGAACTGAGGATTCCTATAATCTCCGAGATCGAGTTTGCCGGAAGATATGACCACGCCAAGAAGATCTGCATCACGGGAAGCAACGGAAAGACCACAACCACTTCCCTGATATACTATATGCTGAAAAACGCAGGCCTGAACGTTGGACTGGCTGGCAACATCGGAAAGAGCTACGCCTATCAGGTTGCAACAGAAAGATTTGACTACTATGTCATTGAACTCAGCAGCTTCCAGCTGGACGGAATGTACGCTTTCAAGGCAGACATAGCCATCCTGACCAACATAACCCCGGACCATCTGGACCGCTATCAGTTCAAGATGCAGAATTACGTGGACGCCAAGTTCCGAATAGTACAGAACCTTACCGAGAAGGAATGTTTCGTGTTCTGCGCAGACGATCCTATCAGCACCAAGGAGCTGGACAGGATTGTAATGACCGCCAAGAAACTTCCGTTCACCCAGAAGAAGAAGGTGGACCAGGGTGCTTTCATAGACGAAGACCGCCTGTTCGTGCGCTATGAAGACGACGAGTACTCAATGTATCTCAAGGAGTTGGCTCTGCAGGGCAAGCACAATGTCTATAACTCCATGGCAGCAGCCATAGCCGCCAAGGCCGTGAACATAGACAACAAGGTCATAAGAGAATCGCTGATGAACTTCCAGGGAGTGGAACACCGCCTGGAAAAAGTCATGAGCATAAAGGGAGTAATGTACATCAACGACTCCAAAGCCACCAACGTGGATTCCGCCTGGTATGCCCTCGAAAGCATGAACACCCCGGTAGTGTGGATTGCAGGGGGCAAGGACAAAGGCAACGACTATGAGCCTCTGTACAAATTCGTAAAAGACAAAGTGAAGGTACTTATCTGCATGGGTCTTCATAACGAAAAACTCCACGAGTGCTTTGCAGACAAGGTTGACAAGATTATAGATGTGACAAGCGCAAAAGACGCGGTGAAAGCAGCTTACGAGAACTCTGTCCCTGGAGACACCGTTCTTTTGAGCCCTTGCTGTGCAAGCTTTGACCTTTTCAAGAGCTACGAAGACCGCGGAGAGCAATTCAAGAAAGCCGTAAGAGAACTGTAATCGCGATAAAAAAGAATGGCAGAAAAAGAAAAGAATATTGAAAACAGCGGTGTCGGCAAGGTGCAGGATGGAGTTGTGAGCCGTCTCCACGGAGACAAGGTGATCTGGGTCATTTTCTTCCTGCTCAGCCTGATTTCCATATCCCTCATATATTCAGCCTCCAGCAGTCTGGCATATATGAAGGGCAGCACCAACTTTGCCATTCTGATGAAGCAGATAAGGTTTGTGGTAATGGGACTGGGCGCCCTTTTCATCTGCTATAAGATTCCGCCTAAATGGTACAGGATAGGAGCTCTGTTTTCTCTGGTCCTGGCAGTGGGACTCCTTGTATTGACACTTGTGGCGGGCGTAAAGACCAACGATGCCCAGAGGTGGCTCGTTATCGGAGGCATCCAGTTCCAGCCTACCGAGTTTGCCAAGATAGCCATAGTGCTTTATCTGGCAAGAGCTCTGGAAGTCATGAAGATAGACACCTACAAGAGTTTCCTGGTCAAGATAGTGGCCCCTATCGGAATCTGCTGCGTGCTGATTCTGGTAGGAAGCGTGTCCGCGGCATTGTACATGGCTCTCATCTGCTTCATAATACTGTACCTTGCCGGAGTCAAGTTCTCATATCTGCTGAAAACCATCGGGCTCGGAGCGGCTGCCGTAACTCTCCTGATCATCCTTCATTCTTTGTTCGGGGTCTTCCCGAGAATGGACACCGCCATAGAAAGAATCAAGAGGTTTACCCAGAATGAAGAGGTTGCAGATACCGAAAAGATGGACAAGAGAGCCATGCAGAGGCTCGCAGACGAAACCCTGCAGGCAGATATGGCGGAGATTGCAGTCAAGGAAGGAGCTCTGCTTGGCAAGGGGCCGGGCAAGAGTACTCAGCGATATGTACTGCCTCACCCTTATTCAGACTACATCTACTCCATCATAATTGAAGAATACGGACTTTGGGGAGGCCTGCTGGTGATGATGCTCTATGTCTGGTTCTTCTACCGGTGTGTCCTGATAGTCAAGGAGTGCCGGACTGTATTTGCTGCCATTGTAGCCGGTGGACTTGGTGCTGTGATAATGGTACAGGCCATGCTGCACATACTGGTAAACGTGGGCATCTTCCCGGTTACTGGGCACACGCTGCCGCTAATCAGCCTTGGAGGAACATCCTTCATAATGATAAGCTGCGCATTTGGAATAATACTTTCCATCTCCAGGACCAAAGAAGACGCCCAGGCCATGATTGAAGAAAAGGAACGGCTGGAAAAAGAGGAAAGAAAACGCCAGAGAAAAGAAGAGAGAGAAAAACAGGAAAAAGAAGCACAGCTGGAACAAGAAAAACAAGACGCAATGACTCAGGAGGAAAGAGACGCCTATCTCCGCCAGAGATATGCAGACCAACTCCAGGGAGATGAATAAAGATTAAACAGATTAAAGCCATGAGCAACTTGAAGGTCATAGTCAGCGGAGGCGGAACCGGAGGACACATCTTCCCGGCCATCTCAATAGCCAATGCCATCAGAGAACAAGTCCCTGATGCAGAGATACTTTTCGTAGGAGCCAGCGGAAGGATGGAGATGGAAAAGGTTCCGGCGGCAGGATATCCTATAAAAGGCATTCCGGCAAGAGGACTGCACAGGCCGCTGTACTCTCCCAAGAACATTTCAGTGGCGATGGACTACCTCAAATGCCGCTCTATGGCAAAGAAGATAGTAAAGGAATTCAAGCCTGACTTTGTTGTCGGGGTTGGAGGATATGCCTCAGCAGCCTTGGTTTCAGCTGCTGCTGCCCTGAAAGTTCCTGTACTGCTTCAGGAGCAGAACTCCTTTGCAGGAATAGTAAACAGAAAGAACGCCTCAAAGGCCAGCAAGATATGCGTGGCCTACGACAATATGGAACGCTTCTTCCCCAAGGACAAAATCCTTGTCACAGGAAACCCTATCCGCAAGGAAATTGTCAGGTGCACCCCTAAGATGAAGGAAGAAGGAATAAAGTTCTACAATCTTGACCCGAACAAGAAAACCGTATTTGTAGTAGGAGGAAGCCTGGGTTGCAGGACCCTCAACAACTGCATGAAGAAAGCTATCCTGGAAAAACAGATACAAGGTTTCCAGGTAATTTGGCAGTGCGGCAAGGTCTATAAGAAAGAGATTGATGAGTTTTTGAAGTCCAACCCTCATGAGTGTGTCTGTTGTACGGATTTCATAAGCAGGATGGACCTTGCCTACGCCGCTGCCGATGTGGTTGTCAGCCGTGCAGGAGCCGGCACCATATCAGAGTTGTGCGTAGCCGGAAAGTGCACCGTGTTCGTGCCTAGCCCTAATGTTTCTGAAGACCACCAGACCCATAACGCCATGGCGCTTGTTAACAAGGATGCTGCCATGATTGTCAAGGATATCGAGGCGGAAGAAAAACTGATGGGAGTCGTAAAGGAACTCATCGCCGATGACAAGAAAAGGAGCACGCTGGAAGAGAATATCCTGCGTCTTGCAAAACCGGATGCCGGACGGGAAATCGCTGACGAGTGCCTCAAACTCTGCAAAGGCTTCAAGAAGGAGTCCCCTGCCGGGAAAACCGCCAAAGCATCAGCGAACAAAGAACCGGAGAATGTTTACTTCATCGGCATCGGAGGAATCGGAATGAGCGCCCTGGCCCGTTACTACAAGAGCAGAGGCTGCAATGTGAGCGGATATGACCGCACTCCGAGCAACCTCACCCATGCCCTTGAGGCGGAAGGAATAGAGGTCCACTATGAAGATGACCCTTCACAGATTCCTGCAGACAAAGACAACACGCTTGTAATCTTCACTCCTGCCATTCCTGCCGAAATGGCTGAACTGGTTCAGGTCAACCGCCTGGGATACAAAGTGATAAAGAGAAGCCGGGCGCTGGGACACATAGCAGAAGGAAAGACTTGTCTTGCCATAAGCGGAAGCCACGGAAAGACCACCACCAGTACTCTGCTGGCACACATATTCCAGGACAGCGGAATTGGTTGCAATGCCTTCCTGGGAGGTATTTCCAAGAACTATGACAGCAACCTGCTGCTTGCCAAGAACGATATTGTAGTAGCTGAAGCGGATGAGTTTGACCGCTCCTTCCATCAGCTGTTCCCTCATATAGCTGTAGTTACCGCCACGGATGCAGATCATCTGGACATCTACGGCACCGTTGAAAACATGAGAGAAGCTTATGCCAAGTTTGCCTCACAGGTTGATGCTGACGGATACCTCATTGTAAAGAAGGGCACGGTCCTGGACACTTCAAACGTCAAGGCAAAGGTTCTCAGCTACTCCTACAACAACCCGGAGACTGACTTCCATGCATCTGACATAAAGCCAATTAAAATTGAAGGAAAAGAAAACGGAATGTTCTCATTCACTCTCTGCTATCCGGCATCCTTGACCGGCGGAAGCGGAAGGATTGAAAACTGCACGGTTGGAGTTCCGGGATGGGTGAACATAGAAAACGCCGTTGCAGCTTCTTCAGTCGCCCTGCTTTCAGGAATCGCTGAGGAAAAAGTGAAGGAAGCTCTGGCAGACTTCAAAGGAGTCCAGAGGAGAATGGACATTCATGTAAACACTCCAAAGACCGTTTACATAGACGATTACGCTCATCATCCACAGGAGATTGCAACCACGGTCAGTTCTCTCAGGGAAGCTTTCCCGGGAAGGAGGCTTACTGCCGTGTTCCAGCCGCATCTGTACACCAGGACCCGAGACTTGGCTGAGGAATTTGCCCAGGCACTCGGCACTGCCGACAGCGTAATCCTCCTTGATATCTACCCTGCAAGAGAACTCCCTATTGAAGGCGTCACTTCCAAGATTATCTTTGACAAGATTGTCTTGCCTGACAAAGTGCTGATAACAAAGGAAGAGCTGATGGACCTCCTGACAAAGAGGATGGATGAGGGGGCGCTGGATATTCTGGTCACTTTCGGAGCCGGCAACATAGACCGCTTCGTGGCTCCTGTTGCGGAGATGATAAGAAAAAGGATTTGACATACAATGAGCAAGACTTGGAAAAACATATTAGGCGGACTTCTCTACACCGTACTGGCTGCGGCGGCCGGAGCATATTTCTGGTTCGCGGACTACATGTATGGCAAAAATCAGCCTTCTCAAGTCTGCAATAGCGTGAAAGTAACCCTTTTGGACAGTTCTCTCAACAAGTTCATAAGCAAAGAAGAAGTTGTTGGGATCATAAACCGTTTCATGGGACCGGTGACAGGAAAGAACATAGACAGCATTAAACTGAACCAGATAGAAGCCCTTCTCAACCACAGGAGCGTTGTAAAGGAAAGCCAGGCCTATGTGACCCGTGACGGGCAGATGAACATAGAAATCCGCCAGAGAAAACCAGTCGTCAGGATAGAAGCTCCAAACGGAGGCTTTTACATAGACCAGACCGCATACATATTCCCGCTTATTCCTAACCACCCGTCTTATGTACCTGTGATTACGGGCAATATTCCGGAAGGCTTCCTCAGTGATGAAGGCCAGAAAGATACCACCGCGCTGATAAGCAAGATGCTGGATATGGGCATCTTCCTGGAAAACAACCCTTTCTGGAACAGCCAGATCGAGGAGATATTCATCAACCAGGAAGGAGATGCGGAGCTGGTAACCAGAGCCGGAAACCAGAGGATAATCTTCGGCGACCTGGATAACATTCAAGAGAAGTTTGACAAACTCTCATCCTTCTACCAATATATTGTCCCAAAGGAAGGATGGAAGAAATACTCCTGCATAAACCTCAAATACAAGGGACAGATAGTTTGCACAAAGACACACAAACAACAATAAACCAGTAAACCAGAAAGATATGAAAGATTTGATTGCTGCAATCGATCTCGGAACGACCAAAACAATCGTAGTTGTCGGAGAGAAAACCAACCTCGGGGTAAAGGTGGTGGCCTATGGAGAGGCCCCTTCCAGAGGTATCAAAAGAGGAAGAATTGAAAACGTGAAGTACGCCCACCAGTCTTTGGAAAAGGCGCTGAGAAAGGTGGAAGAGCAACTGGGTATGAAAGTCAGCAAGGCCTTCGTAGGCATTGCCGGCCAGGATATCAGATGCATCTCTCCTGAACCTTTCCAGATTCAGAGAAAAGATCCAGACGCCCTCATCAGCCAGGAGGAAATCATGGACATAACCAACAGCACTTACGGTTCTTATGTGGAAGACGGGTACAAGGTATTCTACTCCGTCCCTCAGTCCTACAACGTTGACAACTATATGAGCGTTAGCGTTCCTGAGGGCATGCTCGGACGCAACATAGTGGCCCGGTTCAAGCTCTTTGCCGGAAAGGAAAACTCCATGAGAATGATAGACAGCACCCTCGGACTGTCAGGCATCAAGCCAATCGAGATAGTACTCGAACCTATCGCATCTGCAAAGGCTGTACTCACGGAGGATGAGATGGAAGTAGGTTCCATCCTCGTCGATATAGGCGGCGGAACTACAGACGTCATCGTATATCACGGCAATATAATCCGCTATGCCGGCATTATCCCGTTCGGAGGCAACTCCGTTACTGAAGATATATGCACGGGCTGCGGAATCACCACAGAAAAGGCTGAGCACATAAAGGTCAATTACGGATGCAGCTTCTCAGACTATGCAGATGCAGCAAAGAAAATCATAATCCCGAGCGTAGGCAGCGGCAACAACAAGGAAATCCAGCTGAAGACTCTCTCCAAGATCATCCAGGCCAGGATGGAAGAGATTCTGGAGGCTGCCTGCTGGCATGTAGAACAGTCTGGTTACAAGAAACTTATCCGCAGCGGGATGGTTCTTACCGGTGGTGGTTCCAAGATGGCCAACCTTTCCAACCTTGCCGATTTTGTTACTGGTTTTGAGACAAGGATCGGAACTCCTAACGCGTTTGCCCTGGACCCATCCAGCTGCGACGAAGCAAAAGACGGAACTGCTTCTACCGCAGTCGGTATGCTCATCCACGCCTTCCAGAGAATGGAAGACGAAGGCATCTTCTTCCCGGGTTGTCTTTCAGACATTCAGCAGGTTCCTGCAGCAAGCTCTGCTGAGACATATTCAGAACCCGTGCTTGTAGAAAACGTGGTGTCAGAAGATCCGGTTGAAAACCCGGTAAAGGTAAAAGGCCCTAAGAAACCAGGCCTGTTCGGAAAAATCAGAAATGGCCTGAAAACCGCTCTCGACGGAGAGGGGCTTTTCTCCAGCAGCTCCAATGAAGTTTAACACAATGCGCACTTGACCATGGAACTTATCAATGACAACTTCTCCGATTTTCCGGTGGATTTTCCGGAAAACGGACAGGACAAAAACCAGGAACCGGAGATAAGGGAAGACAATCTTTATCCCGATGAATTCCCTGAAAGCAAGTCCATCATCAAAGTCATCGGAGTTGGAGGCGGAGGCTGCAATGTCGTAACCGAAATCTACAAGACAGGGGTCAGCAACATAGACCTGATGATCTGCAACACGGATGAGCAGGCCTTGGGCAACAACCCGGTCAATGAAAAGATAAAACTCGGAGTGAAGGGACTCGGAGCCGGATGTGATCCCCGCAAAGGAAGGGAAGCCGCTCTTTCCAGCCAGAAAGAACTGGAAAAATCCTTGGGAGACAAGATAGAGATGGTTTTCGTGGCAGCCTGCCTGGGTGGAGGTACCGGAACCGGAGCGTCCCCTATCATCGCTGAGATAGCAAAGAAGAAAGGCAAACTTGTTGTCGGAGTTGTCACCCTCCCGTTCCGCTACGAGGGAGCTGACTTCATGTCCAGAGCCATGGAGGGCCTTAAAGAACTCCGCAAGCACGTGGACAGCCTCCTGATAATAGACAACCAGAAGATCTACGACGTCTATGGCGGACTGTCCATGATGCAGGCCTACCAGAAAGTGAACGAGGTGCTGGTAACCTCCGTAAAGACCATTTCGGAAATAGTTACCAACCAGGGCTATATAAATGTCGATATGAACGATGTCCGCTGGATAATGGGAGAAAGCGGAATGGTTACTATGGGTATCGGAGTCGCAGAAGGAGAAGACAGGGCAGAAAAGGCTGTGGAAGAGGCTTTCAAGTCTCCTCTTCTGAGCGACTGTGATCTCAAGACCAGCAAGGGAGTTCTGGTAAACATCATCTGCAACCCTGAGAACTACAAGATGGACGAGGAGAAAACCGCCCTGGAGAACGTCAAGAGTTTCACCGGAGATCCTGAGAAGTTCAAAAGAGGAATCGTCTGGGACCATTCGATGGGGAACAAAGTATGCGTAACCATCCTCGCTACCGGGTTCGATGTACTCAACCTTCCTGATGCAGATGGCCGCAACACCATCATCATACCTGGAAGAGTAGCCGCAGACGGCACCACAGCTGTCAACTACAGCAAGCCTAAAGAGGAGAAACGAAACTTCCCTGAAGTGGAGAAAGGCCCTGTAATCGAAGAGATGAAGCCAAAACGCAGGACAGGTGGAGACAAACCAGTCCTTATCACAGAAGACGAAAGTGAAATCCTTGAACTTGAGAACACTCCAGCCTATGAGAGAAGGAACAAGAAAAGGAGCACCGGAATCAACATAGGCAACACGGCCAACTTTTCCATAAGTGGAGGATTAGACTCACAGGCAATCATACCTAGCAACCGCTACCTCCACCAGACACAAGACTAAAAGGCGGATAACCATACAACAAAAACTACAGGCCCAAACAACAAGCATTGAACCCAAGCGCCCTAACACAAGCAGGCACTAGAATTCAACACTAAAGCCCAAAATAGGCATAGCATAAGAAAGACAATATGGAAAGACAGACACGAGTAAGGTTCGCACCAAGTCCGACCGGCCCCCTCCACATGGGCGGCGTAAGGACAGCACTCTATAATTACCTTTTTGCAAAACAGAATGGAGGAAAGTTCATCCTCAGAATAGAGGATACTGATTCTCAGCGATTTGTTCCAGGAGCCGAAGAATACATCCTGGAATCTTTGGCCTGGTGCGGCATAGTTCCAGACGAAGGAATCGAGGTTGTTGAAAGCGGCAATACTGAAAATATACCGGCAAACAAAAAGATTACATATAGAATCGCTTCTGAAAAGAGTGAGAAGAACCCTCACGCCCCATACCGCCAGAGCGAGCGCAAGCCACTCTACCGCCAGTATGCAGAACAGCTCGTGGAAAACGGCTATGCCTACTATGCCTTTGACTCCGCAGAAGAACTCTCCAAGCTCAGGGCCGAAGCAGAGGCAGCAAAGCAGACATTCATCTACAACTACCAAAGCAGAAAAACTCTGAAAAACTCCCTTACCCTCCCGGCGGAAGAGGTCAGAAAGCTCATCGAGACAACAGACACCTGGACCATCCGCTTCAAGATTCCGGAAGGCCAGACCGTAAAGATGAACGACCTCATCCGCGGAGATATGGAGGTTGAGACAAACACCCTAGACGACAAAGTCCTCTGGAAAGCCGCCGACCAGCTTCCTACCTATCACCTAGCCAACATCGTGGACGATCATCTGATGGAAATCACGGAAGTCATCCGCGGAGCAGAATGGCTGCCGAGCCTTCCTCTCCACTACCTCCTCTACAAGGCCTTCGGATGGGAAGACACCATGCCGAGATTCGCTCACCTGAGCCTGCTTCTCAAACCGGACGGCAAAGGCAAACTCAGCAAACGAGACGGAGACCGCCTGGGCTTCCCGGTATTCCCGCTCAAATGGACCAATCCTGAAACAGGAGAGATATCAAGAGGTTACAGAGAAGACGGCTACTATCCGGAAGCCTTCGTGAACCTCCTTGCACTTCTCGGCTGGAACCCCGGCACGGAGCAGGAACTTTTCACCCTGGAAGAGCTAGTCCCGGTCTTCAGTCTGGAAAGAGTGATCAAGTCCGGCGCAAAGTTCAACGTGGACAAAGCCAAGTGGTTCAACGAGCAGTACCTCAGACGCCGCACCCCGGAGCAGCTGGCACGGGAGTTCCGCCCTATGCTCAGCGATGCCCTTAACAACCTCGGCAACACCACCACTGCAGCAAATTTCTCCGACAAGTATCTGGCAGAAGTCTGCGAGCTGATAAAAGAAAGGGCTCATTTCGCCAACGAGTTCTGGGATATAAGCAAGGCGCTTTTCGCTTCCCCTTCCACACTCAATCCTGAAAAGCCTTACGACGAAAATGACGTCAAGAAGTTCTGCACCCCGGACAACCTGAGCCACGCGCAGGAACTGTGCAACCTCATCGCTGAGAACGATATACCATCTTTCACAGACAACGCAGAGAAAGAGGCAACAGCCCTCAGTCAGGCAGAGAACGCAACCGCCATTCAGCAGGCAGAGAACGCAACCGCCAATCAGCAGGCAGAAAACGCAACCGCCAATCAGCAAGCAGAGAGAGTAACATACAAGCAGTTATGCTGTGAGAAGATAGAAGAACTCCTTACGGGCTACATCAAAGCAAAAGAATGGAAGATGGGCCAAGTCATGAACACCCTCAGACTGTTCTTCACAGGAAACACACGCGGACTGGGCATTTCAGACATAATCTACTTCATCGGAAAGGAAGAAACCCTCCGTCGCATCCGCAAAGGTTTGAGCGAAGAAGCCACTGCCCAAACCGTCTAAAAAGCCCTGCCCCCTAAGTTCTTAATAATAAGCCTTTTACTAAAAGACCTTCCTTCGAAAACCAAGGAAGGTCTTTTGATATTTACCTAGTTATCAAGCACATAAAGGGCAGCGGGGTTGGAGGTATTGCCTAAGGTTTAAGGACAACCTCCATAGTTGTCTGCTGAACTCCCATGCCCATCTTCTCGTAGAAGGCCCGGGCACCGGGGTTCTTTTCCCACACATGAAGGGTGAGGTTATGGCAACCTATGCTTTGGGCGTATGAAACCGCATAGTCGTAGAGAATCTTCCCTACCCCCTTGCCTCGGGCATCTTCATCCACGCACAGGTCATCTATGTAGAGAGTCTTGTGGTCAAACACCGCGTTCTCACCTTTGGTTTCCTGAACTATGCAGAACACATAACCCAATACCTTCTCACCCGCAGCCGCACCAGCGTTAACAGTGCCACAAGCAACAGCGCCACGTTCTATATCGCAGACACCTTCACGGCAAGACTCTCTTGCAGACTCTCCTTCCTGCCGGGCATCGGATGCCAACCGCTCCACGGCTACGAAGACCGGAGTCCGGTCGCTGAGGAAAATCTCCAGCAGCTGACAGTCAGTGTATTTCTTCTGGCCAGGCTTGAAAAGGTCAGGACGGCCCAAACGGTGCAGGTCCTCCACCTGATAAAGAAGTTTGTTGACCACGGGAAGATCCTCTTCCTTTGCCCTTCTTATGTAAATCTTCTCCATTTATGAATATGTCAAAAAAATTAAATCCAGTAAACCTGACAAGCTATGAGGTTTCATCTAAAAACTGACAAGCCATGAGGTTTCTTTGCAAACCTGACAAAGCTTTGAGGTTTCTTTGCAAACCTGTCAAGCTTTGAGGTTTCTGGTGTAAAGTTAAATGAAATTATGTTTGGAGAAGAGAATAAAGACGGGAGAAAAAGGTTACTTTTGCCCCCTGTAAAAAAAGCTCATTGGACATTATATGAAACTCATACCTGTATATACTTGGAACAAAAGTGTTGTAAATCTGGAAACAAGGGGTAGGAAATTCAGCAAACAACCCTGGGCGCAAGGAGTCATCCTTATTTCATTCGTCGTGATAGCGATGCTTCTTGCCAATCTTCCCTGGACCAAAGACGCATATCATGAGATACTTGAGACCGGTCTTTCCATCAACGTGTCTCATCCTGGCGGAACCACAATAACATTTCCAAGGGAGATGACTGTGGAGAAGTTCATCAACGATATTCTGATGGTGGTTTTCTTCTTTACAGTCGGCCTTGAAATCAAGAGAGAGATCACGAACGGAGAACTTTCATCGCCGAAGAAAGCCATAATGCCTGTCATTGCCGCCTTCGGAGGGGTTGTAGCTCCGGCCTTGATATACACGCTGATAAATCATGGGACCGCATCAGGCAGCGGCTGGGGAATCCCGACCGCCACAGACATAGCTTTTGCTGTTGGCATACTGGCTATACTCGGCAACAAGGTCCCGGTATCCCTGAAGGTATTCCTCACGGCCCTGGCCATCGCTGACGACCTGATTGCCATACTGGTAGTGGCTCTGTTCTACGGTGGGAGCATAAACCTGGCCCTCCTGGGATTGGCTGTAGTCCTGATTCTCCTCATTCTCCTGATGAACAAGCTCGGAGAAAAGAGGCCTTGGTTCTACTTCATCCCAGCTATAGCCGTATGGGTACTGTTCTACTACTCCGGAGTGCATGCTACTATGAGCGGCGTGGTGATGGCGTTCCTGGTACCTTTCACCCCGAGATACAGCAAAGAGTATTACCGCCACAAGAAAGAGATTTACTCAAGAAAACTTGAGGAATATGACTCCATAGAAGAAGAATGTGGCTTCCCTAACGGACCGCAAAGGCACGTGCTCCGCCAGATCAGCACCACAGCCAAGAACAGCATCGGCATGAGCTACCGTCTGGAACATGCCCTGAGCCCTTGGGTCAATTTTGTGATAATGCCGATTTTCGCCCTCGCAAACGCCGGAGTTACCATACCTTCTCTTGAGTACTTCAACATCTTCAAGTTCAGCCCTGAACTCGGCAGCGTCAGCCTGGGTATCGTAGCCGGACTGGTGCTTGGCAAGCCACTGGGAATCACCCTTGCAAGCTTCCTGGCCGTAAAGACAAAAGTTGGAGCAATGCCGGCAAAAGCCACCTGGCCAATGCTGTTTGCAGTAGCCTGTCTGGGAGGTATTGGTTTCACGATGTCTATTTTTGTGGATACACTTTCCTTCAGCGATTATCCTCAACACGCAGCCACTCTCAGGGATATGGGAAAGGTTGCCGTCCTTATGGGCTCTCTGATTGCAGCCCTGCTTGGCATATTCCTGGTAAATATTGTGCGTAAAAAAGGCTGAAGAGAACAGATTTTGCAGTAAATTGCATACGTAAAAACGTATGGCAATGAAAAAGATTCTGACTCTCACAGCAGCCGCTCTGCTAACCGTTTCCCTAAACCAGGTTTTCGCCCAGAGAACCATCAAGAACGTGCGCTTTGACGGCATTTCCCTGAACATCTCTCCAGACAGTTTCATAGAAAAACTGGAAAATAAAGACTGGAAAACTGTATCTGTAGTTTCCGCAACAGATTCACAGGAAAGATCTTATGTCAAAACTACCCTTGAAGGAAAAGTCAACGGAATAGAGGTATCCGCCACCATCATCCCTGAAGAGAATCTGGAAAAAGTTTCCAAGATAATAATGTTCACAGAAGCAGATTCTACTCTCAACAAGACCCGCTATGATGTTATAAAGAGTTGGCTGGAAAACCAGTACGACAAGCCTACAGTATCCGACCTTGAAAGCGGAGACGGCAACATCTCAAGCTATTGGGGAGATTTTAAGAGTGGAGAAAGAGACCTTCAGAAAAACCACATAAGCCTCACAACCGTGGACGGGAACTTTGTGGTGGTAACCATCAACAATCTTGAAACCGGTCTGGACGCCACGATGAACAACATCGGAGATGCCATAGAGCGAGCCGGAGACAAGCTCTCAAAGACAGGACAAAAAGCAAAGGAAAAAGGCCAGGACATAAAAGAAAAGGTAAGCCAGACAGCAGAAAACATCGCTGAGAAAGCAGAAGGCCCTGCACAGAAAGTTTCCCGCAAGGCAAAAAAGATAGCAAACGCCGCCGCCAACGGAGCAAAAGAAGCCTGGAAAAGCATCAAAGACGCTGTAAAGAGTAAAGACAACAAGTAAGCCTAAAAGATGCCTGATAGGATCTTTCTTCCACGCGCAAAATCCAGTAAATTCGTGCCGAGCGCGATTCCCTTCCTATATGTGCTTTTAATGAGCTTCTCTCTTGTGAGCTGCTCCCCAAAAATCTCAAAAGCACCGGACGAAAACATCACAGCTCACTTTCCCCGGTTTGTACCATCAGCAAAAATAGACTCTTTCATCTACGACACCATCCCACAATGGGAACTGCCGGCCGATTCACTGTATGAAGCAATAACGGCTGTCGATTCACTGCTCTTGCCCCCTCCACCAGCCAACGACACTTCTGACATAACTTTCAAGAAAGACCTTGAACGCTACCACTGGGGAAAATCCATACGCAGCACCAAGAGAGGACGGCAAGCCAGCCATGAATCCCTGTTCGGGATAGTCAGGATGTGTACCATCTACTCTGAAGTCTTCGGATTTGTCATACACCCACAAACCACTCCAGCCATCTACCGTCTGATGCTCTATGCAGGGGAAACCGGTTACCGCAAAACCTGGCCGGCCAAAAAGAAGTATGACAGACCACGGCCGTTTGAACTTATGAACGAACCTGTATGGGGAGAATTTGACGATGAATCTCTCAAAGACGACGGCAGCTACCCCTCCGGGCATACTGCACTTGGCTTGGCCACCGCCCTTGTACTTGCACAAATGGTTTCAGATGATGAGGCCCCCGGCCAGAATCCAAAGACAATTCTTCTGAAAAACCTCATCCTCAAATGTGGATATGAATACGGAGAAAGCCGGGTGATAGTAGGTGCTCACTGGCAGAGCGATGTTGACGCCGGCTACAAGGCCGCTGTGGCAGCTTTCTCAGCGATGCAGAAAAGCCCACGCTACCGAAAGCACCTGGAAGCCGCCCGCAAAGAGTACCAGGCACTCAAGACCCAAAAGTAAACAGTTCCCTCAAACACGCTGCAACGGAACAGCAACAGCAACACACTTCAACAGAACAGCAACAGCAACACGCTGCAACAGACCAGCAACACGCTGCAACAGGCCAGCAACACACTTCAACAGAACAGCAACAGCAACACGCTGCAAGCAGACCCTATGCAGAGCGTCCCTGAGATGCCATCACCAACAGCAACCCTCCGTAACAGACCAACAACAACCCTCCACAACAGAACAGCACCAGCAACACGCCGCAACAGACCAGCAACACACTGCAAGCAGACCCTATGAGATGAAGGTGGAAGCCTAGAGGCCGTTTTTCGCAAACGCCTACAATTCAGCATTTTAAGGAATTGAGGGTATGCAAAAGCAGTACCCCTTCAATTCAACAAATAGCTGAAAATAAACACATTACTAATAACGCACACATAGTGCTTTCTCCTTTCAGCGGACAACGCACTAGCTCTTGGCGTTCTGGATTCTATGGCTTTTGTCGATAGTTTAGATTCTCAGCGATCTGAGTCCAAGAACTTTTGGGCTATCTGGACTGCATGGCGGACGCAGTCGTCACAACTGCAAAGAACCTGTCCTCTGACAACATTCCCCGTCTGGGGATCTATGTGAATACCTTTGATGTCCGCGCATCGCAGAGCACCAACCTTCTCCTTGAATTCAGCACTGAGATTCCTTGCTTTCAGTGCTGTTGGCATTTTCACTGATGTTAACTTCCTTGGAAGTGTTTCAGAGCCATCTATCTTAGCTTTGTCTCCAGCTTCTATATCAGCATTACCGTCCAGAAGCCCCAGAACCATACCAGCACCGACAAGGGCTCCGCAGGTAGCGTCCATACCGCCCATTCCGCTGCCGAAGCCGCTGCCCAAAGCCTTCAAGAAGATTTCATCTCCGGCAGAAACACCTCCAGCTGCAACACATTCTGCCGCCTTACGGGAGCTCCAGCACTCCTTGATTTCGTCCGCAAAAGCCAGCAGCACCGCCTGGCAGCAGTTACAGCCGATCCTGTGCTTCCGTTCAACCGCTAAATCTTTACGTTCCCAATCCATAATGCCGCCTTTACTCTGACCACTTTCTATATTCTCAATGTTATTATCCATAAACAAATGCAACTATTTTTGTATAAAGGTATGACCTTTTTGCTATCTTTCCCAAAATTAAAAAAATTCAAGACCATGAAAATTTTCAGACTTCTCTCAGTTATGGCTGTATGCCTGGTTTTTACCGCAATTAGCTGCGCTCACGACAAGATTATCCCTGTAACCCAGCTTCCGGCACCGGCACAGACCTTCATCAAGACATATTTTGCCGACAAGACCGTTGCATACGCAAAGCAGGACGGAGCAAAGTACGAAGTCAAGTTCAACGATGGCGCTGAAGTGGAGTTCACCCGCCGCGGAGAATGGGACAAAGTTGACTGCAAGTTTGCTGCAGTTCCTGAGGCAATCGTTCCGGAAATGATCAAGACCTATGTAGCAACCAACTATCCTGGAGCGCTTGTCACCAAGATAGACAAAGAACGGTTCGGATATGAGATTGAGATTTCCAACGGTCTGGAACTCAAGTTTGACCGCAACTTCAACGTCTTTGACATAGACGACTAGAAGAATATTGCGGTTCTCCGCTGAAAAACGCGTTGATACAACAAGACATCAGATTCAGGAATTCTACCGCCGTAGGACTGCTGGCAGGCTTTGCCGCAGGAGTATCCTACGGCCTTAACCCGCTTTTCGGCAAACCGCTGTTGGAGGCTGGGGTTCCTGTTTCAACGATGCTGTTTTTCAGGTACTTCATCTCCGCCCTCATACTCGGAGCCTGGATGCTTGCAAGAAAAGAACCTCTCAAGATAAAAGCACGAGAATTCCGCCTGCTGATGTTGCTCGGAGTTCTTTTTGCCTGCAGCAGCATCACCCTCTTCGAATCCTACAAGTTCATCCCTTCGGGGCTTGCTACCACCCTGGTGTATCTGTATCCGATTTTCGTATCGCTGATTATGATTGTCCTGAGAAAATACCCGACCTGGCAGTCCTGGCTTTCAATTGCCGCCACCACAGTGGGAGTGGTTCTGCTCTGCCTGCCGCAGGGTAGCGTAAAGCTGCATACAGGCGGGATGATCCTGGCCGCCCTTTCCGCCCTCAGCTATGCACTTTATCTGGTGATTGTCAACGTGTCGGACCGCATTAGACACATCTCAGAGCACACTCTTACCTTCTATGCACTGGCAACCGGCAGCGTGCTCTTCCTCTTTACCAGCATTCCGGAAAAAGCCCCGTTTTTGACAGGCTGTAATTCCTGGGCCTCAGCGATGAATCTCATCGGGCTTGCCATCTTCCCTACGATGATATCTATGCTCACCCTGGCCCTGTCCACAAGAATCATCGGCCCGGTAAGGACCGCCGTTCTCGGAGTTTTTGAGCCTATTACTTCAATCCTCATCGGCACCCTGCTTTTCAAGGAAGTCATCACAAGCCGCATGCTGCTTGGAATCGGCATCTGCATCGCTGCCCTGATGTTTATGGTGATCACCACCAGCCGGAGGAAGCAGCAATAGAATCAGGCCAAAGTGCTGGAATGCAAGGCTATTCATCCAAACTAGAAAAAGCTTGGCCTTTTTTGGGGAGTATGCTGTTCTAAGCATTTCCGCCACACTCTGTTTGTTAACGCTTATTGTCCTTAGTATGGCTTTTACCGCTCTTCCGGACATTACCCGGCCTCAAATATGAAATCTTTCTCTATCCAGTTCCACAGCACCCAGGTCATGTCATACATTACAGACCACAACTTCGGCCAATCCATCCGCCCCGTAAAGGACAAATAGGCAGATATTTCTGCCCTTATTCCACAAAGGAAAAATCCCTTATTCCATTTCCTGTTATATAAACGAATCTCCTTAACTATGTCGGTTTCTATGCTGCTTATCCCGACTTTTTCCACGGACTGCGTGGAAAATATGGGAATCTTTTACTGCTAAAAGTTGCACTATTAAGTTGATTTTACAAATATCAACCAGTTACCTTGACTCAACCCCAAAGGACAACCTTTAATCTATTGATTTCATGATATCCAGAAGGTTCTGGTAGCTCTTTACCATGCGGTATCGTACATGGGATGAAGAGAGATTATTGAAAAGCTTTTCGGCACATCCAATCTTGGCTTTTTCAATTTCCTTGAGCTGCATGGAATCCATAGAGCCTTTTGTCTCGGCAATGAAGAAGATGTGCTTGACGGTGCCCTTGTTGAAAGCGATTGCCCAGTCTGGAGCATAATTCCCAACAGGTGTAGGTATCTGGAAAGAACGAGGGAGTTTAGCATACACACAGACCTCCGTAGCTGCATCCAGATCCTCGGCGAACTTCTTCTCACCATCAGAATCAGCAAACACATAGTCCATAATGCTCTTCTTGGAAGAATAAGCCTTGGATATATTCTGAGAGTGCTTCTCCTGGGTGAAGATCTCGCTGTCGTAGGTCTGATCTATCTGGTCATACTCAATGTGCTCTACAATCATCGTCGCTTTCTCATCTTTGATAATCCGGCTTACGTTTTTTATGAACTCTTCGGGATTATTACGGAACATGGCAAGCCGCGTTGGTTTGATGCTTTTCAGGATGGTTGTAACAGTTTTTCTGGTCAATGTCGTGCGTTTGGCAACTTCACCTACGAGGTCATATTTTACAGTAGAGGTACTGACCGTTCCGAGAGCCTTGGTAGAAGTCTTCGTATCTCCGAAAGTATCCACGGAATCCTGGTCACCAACGGTCATCACGTACTTAAGTTCTGTGACCGTCAGATTCTTGTCAATAGCAGTAATAGCCTTTCCGATGAGTTCTTTGCTATCATAATGGACCGTATAGACATATTTGTGATTAATTTCTTTCCACAGGGCCTGGAATTCTTTTCTGGAAAAATTCTCATTGAGACGGTTTGTTGCTTCAGCTGAGGCATTGCCGTTCTCAATCATGCTGTCCAGAGTGATGCTCTCATCGAAGGTTGCCTGTACGAGTTTATGGATCTCGCCTTCAATGTGCTTAAGACCAGGGAAGACAGGCTGAAGAGTACCTGCCTCCAGATCTTTCTTGTATGTTTCTGTGACCTTGTAATCCTTATCAACGTAATTGAATCCGATAAGGTATCCAGCTATAGCCTGAGCATCCTGAGGGCTGATAATATACGGAAGCTCCGGGGTGTTTTCGGATTTGACCTTCTTCCCTTCGAAGAAGTCTGGAGTAGCCTTTGTGGGACGCTCACGGAGCGCCTCACGGGTCTCCTTCTGGAGGTCATCAACGAATGACTTGTAGCTCTCGTTGGCGATAACAGTCAGTTTATTGATGTCCTGCACTTGCTCTTCGCCCAGTTCTTCAAGGTCCATTCTGGTTCCGTTTTGATCAACACAAATACGAAGCCCCCGGCCGACTTCCTGCCTTTTTGCAATTGCGGAAGCAGCATGCCGGAGCGTACAGATCTGGAACACGTTGGGATTATCCCAGCCTTCCCGCAACGCCGAATGTGAGAAGATAAACCGAGTCGGCTCATCAAAACTCAGCAAGCGCTCTTTGTTCTTAAGAATCAGGTCATAGGCAGAGATATCATCAGAAATATCACTTCCTCTCTTAATCTCACTGTTCACCATACGACCCTTCTTATCAATTGAGAAATAGCCGTTGTGAACCTGAGATGCATCGAATCGACGAAGATACGCCTGGTAATCATCCTCAAACAGGGATATATTCTCATTTAGAATACGAGTATATTCTTCCTCGAAGATTTTCCAGAAGGGGCCATGGACCTCGTTTCCTTCGGAATCATAACTCTTGTAATGAGCCACCTCATCAATGAAGAAGAGGGAAAGGGTCTTGATTCCCCGCTTGAAGAGATCACGCTCTTTTTCGAAGTGGGATGCAATCGTCTCTCTAATCTGGACCCGCTGCATGGCCTCCTCACTACTGTCGCCATATACCTCACCTTTGGCTATCTTAACGCCATTAAGGAATGTGACGGTATTCCGGAAGGCATCGATGTCGGAGATTGTGAAATCCTTATACTCTAGAAGGCCTGATTCGCTATACAAGCTATCTCCCTGGCCCAGCTTCTTCATAACCTTCTTGACTCCGGAACCAGTCTCTATCTCCATCTCCAGACGCACCATTGGAGGCTGATTCTTAGAAAGGAGGATATCATCCAGATACAGGTATGAACTTGTTCCCTTGAGATTCTTGACTTCAAATCCCTTTACCTGGATCTTCTTGACAAGTTTCTGCTTATAAGCATCCAGTGCATCCAATGCATAGACGCAGTTATGCTGAGTCTTATGCGTTGCAGAATAGTAAAGGACAAACAACGGCTTAAATCGTTTGAGTGCAGTCTGGGTTGCCTGACCTTCCATTTTCTGCGGCTCATCCATGATGATAATCGGACGATTAGCAGCAATCACATCTATGGGCTTGCGACTCCCAAAGTCATCACGCTCGGAATAGATGATACGGCTCGCCCCACGGCTGCCACCTTCCTTCATATCTGTAGCAAATGCCTGGGTGTTGATAATCATTACATTGATGCCGGCGTCACTGGAAAAAGAGTCCAGGAGTTGGAGATTGGATGAGTTATAGATGAAGAATCTGGCCTTCTTGCCGTAGTGCTCCATGAAGTGGTCTTCAAGCATGTTGAAGCTCTTGTTCACGCCTTCGCGGATGGCAATGGATGGAACAACGACGATATATTTGTTCCAGCCGTAGCGCTTATTGAGCTCGAACATGGTCTTGATATAGACGTAGGTCTTACCTGTACCAGTCTCCATTTCGATGTCGAGACCCAATTTGCCAAGATCGCTGACGAGCTTCGCAGATTGCTTGATATCCTGAGAATTCTGAATCTTCTGAATGTTATCCAAAAGCTGGGAATCGGACAGCTCTATATCGCTATTGCGATATCCGGCAAAGTCCTCTTCGAAGGTGATCTGGCCAGATTGTCCCTTTCCAAGATCACGCCTGTATTGGAAGGAGTCGCGGGACGGCTGTCCGGCAAAGACCGCTACGGTGTTTTCAACCGCATCGGTCTGGTATTGTTGTATCTTAAACTTGAAATTCATACGACTATTCAGATTTATCTACCAAAATATTCCACCATCCGCCTTTTTTGGGTCCTTCACGAAAGATTATTTTCTTTTCCTGTAATGATTTCAGATACGGGATAACTGCTCTTTTACTTATCCCCAGTTTATCCGCCATTTTTTGCGTGGTGATATTTCTCTGTTTTCGTATGAGAGCCAGAATGGAATATTCGCGCTCAGACAAATCCATTACTGGCATTTCTGGTGAAGTTTCTGGTGAAGTTTCTGGTGAAGTTTCTGGTGAAGTTTTTAGTGTAAATCGCGATGAAAGCCTTGCACGAAGCATAAAGTCATCTTGCTTGAAAATAGGCTTCGGCCAGCCTCCTTCCTCCAACTCACGGTACATTCGGTCAACGCCCTCACCAAACTCTCGGATAAACTCGTATTCTTTCATAAAAGCTGCAATCTTGGGATTGCGTGAGAAGTGAGTAGTCCTCATATTGTTAAGCCTCACCCTACCGGGAAGAATACCTGGGCTCTCCACCGTGTAATGGTCATCGAACAACTTAATTTGTATATCAGTACCGAGAATGGAATAGTCTCGATGGGCAACCGCATTGACGATAAGTTCTGTCCAGCTGAATTCAGGATATTCAGGCTCAGTAACAAAGAGCGCATCTGGCCCGAGATAAGTCCTTTCTTTGAGTTGAGTCTTAACAAAAGAGATTGCGGATTGAGTCATATCCAAAATTCGCCCCTTGAAAGTAATGTCCTTAATGACATTCATTTCCCGGCCTACCTTCTCCTCCGTTCCTTCATATCGGATAAAACGAATATAGGCCCGCTGGAAGAAGCGCTGCGGATCTTTCCCAAACAACAGAATAGCTGCACCGCTAATCAGTTCCTTGCCATCTTTTGTAAGGATATAATCACCATTGGTACGAAGAAAAGTCAGCGCATCTTTCTTGTAACCAATTCTTTCGCAATATTTTGAAACAAAGTCCAAATCCAAATCTTCAACCGTAGCCCTTACAACTGGATAATCCTCATAGTACTGCACTCCTTTTGCCAACATAATCTGCATACGGTCGTCAAAAGAGAGTCTCTTGGATTTGTCACCGACTCGATAATAAGCCTCATCGGAAGACGTCGCGTGAATCGAGCTACTCTGTTCCACATCTAAAACAAGGATATGGTTATTCTTTCCGTCCTTATCGATGCAAGGAATCCGTTGAGGATGGACATTGACAGAAGGGATGCAATAGTCGAACGGCACACGCAGCAAGTCGTTGATGTGCTCGGCCATTCCGTCAATGCCGCTTATCGTACCATCATCCTCAATGCCGACAGCAATCGTTCCGCCATCGGCATTAGCCATGGCAACCATAATAACGGCCAATGCCTTAGGTTCTATTCGAGCGCTTTTCCGGTCAAAGGTCTGGCCTTCCTGCATCGCCTTATATTCTTCAATCGTCTTCATAACCCCGAAGTTACAAAATTCTTCGGATTGTATCCTTGCTGTAAGCTTGAAAAATTTGTTCGAAGTTGTCGGCTACATTATCTGAAGTCAGAGAGCTATCACGGAGAATAAAGTAATAAGGCTTAGCCTTTGCCACCTCCTTGATAAGATCCTCGTTGACTTCCCTATCAAAGCAGGCCATCAAATATCCATTATTGACACTGAATACTTCTTTGCCTTCAATCTTCTTGCTCTCGATCTTGGCGGATAGAGGGAGGTTGCACTCCAGCATCACTTG
>Ga0256405_10002809_pt1 | contig 38014 bp, 40 predicted proteins | sample RumenRJG_02DNA_FD_189096 | JGI IMG/M metagenome (GOLD analysis project Ga0256405, IMG submission 189096) | Bovine rumen microbial communities from Lethbridge, Alberta, Canada - RJG_02 | ecosystem: Host-associated > Mammals > Digestive system > Stomach > Rumen | place: Canada: Alberta...
TGCGTTCGCGATCGGCTCGCCCGTGGTGGGATCCCACACGATGGTGGTCTCGCGCTGGTTGTCGATGCCGATGGCCACGACGTCGGCGGCCGTGAGCCCGTGGCGCGCGACCAGCTCGGTCAGCGATCCGAGCTGCGAGAAGAGGATGTCGTGCGGGTTGTGCTCGACCCAGCCCGGCTTGGGGTAGATCTGCTCGAACTCGCGCTGCACGACGTCGACCATCTTCCCGTCGTGATCGACGAGGATGGCGCGCGACGACGTGGTTCCCTGATCGAGTGCGATGACGTACTTCCCGCTCATAGACGCTCCTCCAGCCAGTCGGCGATATCCTCCATGACGCGCTCGCGCTCGTCCTCGTTGAGGATCTCGTGGCGCATATGCTCGTAGATGATGCAGTAGGCGTCCTTGATGCCGGCGTCGCGGGCCATCTGGTAGGACGTGCGCACGCCTTCGCCCATGTCGCCCACGGGGTCGCCGTCGCCGGCGATGAAGAGCAGCGGCAGGTCCTTCGGCGTGCGCTCGAACGCAGCAGGCGTGCAGACCTCGGCCGTGAGCCCCGTGACGGTGGCGTAGCCGCCTGCCGAGAACGGGAACCCGCAGAGCGGGTCGGCGGTGTAGGCCTCGACGTTCTCGGTTCGGTAGGACAGCCAGTCAAGCGGGGTCTTGGCATCCTTGATCGCCTTCGCATAGGCGCCCACGCCCATGTCGTTCAGCAGGCCCGACACCGCATCCTCGCCCTTGAGGCGGCAGATGAGGTGGCAGACGGCGTTGCCGACCTTGGACTTCGCCACCGGCACATGGCCCGTGCCGCAGATGATGGCGCCCGCGAGCCCCTCGCCATGGCGTGCGATGTAGGCGCGCGTGATGAAGCTGCCGAGCGAGTGCCCGAAGAGGAAGTAGGGGAGGTCTGCGCCCACGCGCGCCTGCATGAGGTGGCGCAGCGTGTCCACGTCGGCGACGAGCACGTCGATGCCGGTGCGCTCGGGCAGGCAGCCGTAACGGCCGGGCTGGGCGCTCGCACCGTGCCCGATCTGGTCGTGGCCGCAGACGGCGAAGCCGCGGCCGGAGAGGAAGCGCGCGAACGCGTCGTAGCGCTCGATGTGCTCGGCCATGCCGTGGGTGAGCTGGACGGCGGCGCGCGGCGTGCCCTCGGGCAGCCAGATCCAGCCCTTGATCTGGCTCGCGTTGTCGGCGCTCGCGAACGTGATGGGTTCACGGATGATATCTGCCATGGCAATCCTTTCGCTCTTATGCGTGGTGCTCGTGCACCCCTCAAGTATCCCAGTTGCGCGGGCCGGTCCACGCGATTACGCAGGCGGTTCGCACAAACGGTAGCGCGAGCATGCCGGCATGGCGCCACCGCTTCGATGGGGTATTGATGCGCTGCCTGCGAAACGATAAACTTTTTTATACGTATGCGCCGAGCATGTAATTCCGCCCTTCGCATCGCCGCAGGGTAATCGACAGGAGAAGCCGAGGATTTCGGTATGAACATCGTCATCGTTGGAGCGGGCAAGATCGGTTCCGCCTTGGCCAGGTACCTCGTGGAAGAGGGCCACAGCATCACGGTCGTCGAGCGCAACCCGGAGCGCGTCTCGCGCATCTCCACCTCGCTCGACGTCATGACCGTCTGCGCGAGCGCCGACATCGACTCGCTCAAGCTCGCGGGGGCCGAGGAGGCGAATCTGCTCATCGCCGCCACCGACTCCGACGAATCGAACATCCTCTGCTGCCTTGTGGCGCGCAAGCTCGGCGCCAAGAACACCGTGGCGCGCGTCCGCCAGGAGGACCATTTCCGCGAGGTGCTCTTCCTCGAGAAGGAGCTGGGCCTCTCGCTCGTCATCAACCCCGAGCTGGCATGCGCCAACGAGATCAGCCGCGTGCTGCGCTTCCCGTCTGCGACGCAGGTCGATACCTTCGCGGGCGACCGTGCCGAGCTCGTCGAGTTCAAGCTCAAGGCCGATAATCCCCTCTGCGGGACGACCATCACCGACTACCACGGCGCCTTCGGCGAGGGCACGCTCGTCGCAGCGATCGTGCGCGACGGCGAGGCCTTCATCCCCACGTCGAAGTTCGTCTTCCGTGCGGAAGACGATGTCCTCGTCGTGGGCTCCCCGCGCAGGATCAGCCGCCTGTTCAAGAAGCTCGCCATCTTCAAGGAATCCGTTCGCGACGTCATCATCGTGGGCGGCGGCCGCATCGGCCTCTACCTCACGCGCGAGCTCGTCTCCGCGGGCATCGAGGTCACCCTCATCGAGAGCAACCGCCGCATCTGCGAGGAGATCAAGGACATGCTTCCGCAGCTCGAGGTCATCTGCGACGACGGTACCCAGCCCTCCGTCCTCGAGGACGCGGGCATCGAGAGCACCGACGCCTTCGTCGCCCTCACCGGCGTGGACGAGATCAACACGATCCTGTGCTCATATGCCCAATCGGTCGGCGTGGACAAGGTCATCGCCAAGGTGAGCGAGGCGCACTTCGTCGATATGGCGCCCTCGTTCGACCTCGACAAGCCCATCCAGCCGCAGAACATCATCGCCGAGCAGGTCCTCCAGCACGTGCGCGGCATGGAGAACTCCGCCTACGACAGCGGCGTGGAGCTGCTGCGCCGTGCGATGGACGACAAGCTCGAGGTCCTCGAGTTCGTTGCCAAGAAGGGCTCTCCCTGCCTCGAGCGCCCGCTCAACGACCTCGAGCTCCGCGAGTCCACGCTCATCGCCGCCATCATCCGCAAGGGGAACTGCATCATCCCCAACGGCATGAGCACCATCCATGCGGGCGACCGTGTGATCGCGGTCACCACGCGTCCGGGCATGACCTGCCTCGAGGACATCCTGAGGAGCTAGGCAAGCGTGAAATCACGAATCGTACTCAGGATCCTCTCGCGCGTCCTCATCATCGAGGCGGGGCTGCTCTGCCTGCCCATGATCTGCGCGGGCATCTACCACGAGGACACCGCGCCGTTCCTCAACACCATCGTCATCCTCATGCTCGTCGCGCTGCCGCTCGCCTGGCCGGTGAAGGACCAGAAGATCCGCAGACTGCGCGCCGTCGAGGGCTTCGTCTCCGTCGGCCTCTCGTGGATCCTCATGAGCCTCTTCGGCGCCCTCCCGTACGTGTTCTCGGGCACCATCCCCTTCTACATCGACGCCTTCTTTGAGACGGTCTCGGGCCTCACCACCACGGGCGCCTCCATCCTGACCGACGTCGAATCCCTGCCGCGCTCGATCCTGTTCTGGCGCAGCTTCTCGCACTTCATCGGCGGTATGGGCGTGCTCGTGTTCATGATGGCGGTCATGCCGCTCGACGAGGCGCACTCGCTCCACCTCATGCGTGCCGAGATGACCGGTCCCGTCAAGGGCAAGCTCGTGCCCCGCGCGAGCGACACGGCCAAGATCCTCTACCGCCTCTACATCATCCTCACCGGCACCGAGGTCGTCTTCCTGTGCCTCGGCGGCATGCCCCTCTTCGACAGCCTCTGCACGGCGTTCGGCACCACGGCCACCGGCGGCTTCGGCGTCTACAACACAAGCATCGGTTATTACGACAACGCCTACCTCGAGATGGTCGTCGCGGTGTTCATGGTCCTCTCGGGCGTCAACTTCAACCTCTACTACCTGGTCTGGCTGCGCCGCTCCTTCAAGAACTTCAAGAGCGAGGAGCTCATGGTATACCTGTGCATCATCGGGTTCGCCACGTTCACCATCGCCTGCAACATCGCCAACCGCGTGGGCGGCTTCCTCCACGGCTTGCGCCTGTCGTTCTTCCAGGTCGCCTCGATCATGACCTCGACGGGCTTCTCATCGGTCAACTTCGACATGTGGCCGTCGTTCTCGAAGGTCCTGCTCGTCCTGCTCATGATCATCGGTGCCTGCGCGGGCTCGACGGGCGGCGGCACCAAGGTATCGCGTCTCATCATCATGGTGAAGACCGCCTTCACCGAGCTGCGCCAGCAAGCTTCGCCGCGCTCCGTCCAGCGCATCACGCTCGACGGCAACCGCCTCGACGAGCTCACCATCAAGACCACCCACATCTACCTCATGATGTACGCGTCGCTCGTGGTGCTGTCCTGCCTGTTCCTATCGATCCAGGGCATCGACCTGATCTCGACGTTCTCCTCGACGATCGCATGCCTCTCCAATATCGGTCCCGGCCTCGGCGCCGTCGGCCCCGCGGGCAACTACGCGTTCTGGAACCCGGCGGCCAAGCTGGTGCTCTCGGGCCTCATGCTGCTCGGCCGCCTCGACATCTACGCGGTCGTCATGCTCTTCTCGCGCCACGTGTGGAAGAGCCTGCTGCGCTAGGGGCGCATATCGAACCCATGCAAAGGAAAACCGCGGCGCCCGAAGACGCCGCGGTTTCTCGTTCCAGGGAGTTCTGCGATGCAGGGGCTACTCGATGGTGCCGCCGCAGTGCGGGCACCTGGTGGCGCCGGGCTTGACCTCCTCGAGGCAGTGCGGGCACACGGGAGCGGGCTCCGCGGGAGCCTCGGGCTCCTCCTTCTTCTTGGCCATGTCCTGCATCCTGTTGAGGGCCTTGACCATGAGGAAGACGATCCATGCCACGATGAGGAAGTTGATGATGGCGGAGATGAACGCGCCGAAGTCGATGACGGTCTCCTCGTTGACGGGGATCTGCAGCCCGCCCACGCCGGCGCCGCCGCCGGTGATGAGGGTGATGAACGGCTGGATGACGTTGCCGACGAGCGAGTTGACGATCGCCGTGAAGGCTCCGCCGATGATCACGCCGACTGCCATATCCATGACGTTGCCCTTGGCGATGAACGCCTTGAATTCCTCCATGAACTTTTTCATGCGATGCTCCTCTCATGCCGGTTCCCGTCGCGCGGGCACACCTTTGCAGACGCACCTACTGTAGCGCCATTCGTCCGTCGAGGGTTCCTCAAATGGCATTTTTGCCGTGTACGGGGTATTCTGTTCCCGTGGCAAACGGAAGGGGGAGGGCGCATGGCATCGATGAACCAGCACGATATGGAGGCGCTGCTCGGCGAGGTCTGCGCCGAGGGCGAGACCTACTCCTGCATGCTCTGGGCGATCTTCGCGACCAACTCGACGTCGCGCATCATGCTGGCGAAGATCTCCGACCTGCCCGATGCCAAGCCGAACATGATGCCGCTCTCCAACACCTATGCCTACGTGGGCCTCACCGAGGCGCATCTCAACATCGTGGTCGTGAACTCCTATAACGTCCGCCAGGTCATGGACCGCTTCTCGATCCCCCTTACGGCAATCACGCGTGTCGAGGCGAGAAACGGCCTCATCATGGGCAAGGTGCTCATCGTGAACGTGGGCGATGCGAAGATCCAGCTCGAGATGTCGTCGTTCGCCTCGGGCAACCGCGACGAGGAGCAGCAGGCTGCCCGCTCGCAGCTCATCAAGCGTCTCGTGGAGCTGAACAGGCGCCGCTAGCGCGATCAGCGCGCAGCGTCGTACAGCGTGCTCTCGACGATATCCTTCAGGTGGACGATGATGACGTCATCGGCCAGCTTGTAGTGGGGATTCTTGCCTGAGATGCGCTCGAACATCGCATCGACCTTCTCGAGCTCGCCGAACGGGACGAGGCAGATGTGCTTCCTCGAAAGGTGGTCGCAGTTCTCCTTCTTCCCGAGCGTGGCGTTGATCGCCTTGAGCGCCTCCTCGCCGCAGCATTCGTATCCGAGCGTGCGCATGAACGCGTCCCAGCGCTTGTGCTCGAGCTCCTGGAACGGCTCGCGGTCAATGCCCGATGTGACGTAGCGCGTGTATGCCTTGCGCGCCGGCTCGAACTCGGGCGCATCGATCCCCAAGGTCCAGTCGATAACGGAGGGCAGCGCGAACGGGTCGCCGGGAACGGCGATCTTGCCGTTCGCCACGTCGCGGCAGAACTCGAAGAGGTGGTGCTTGAGGAACAGCGCGGACGCGCGCGAGGAGACCCTGTTGTACTCGAAGGCGTCGTACTTCCTGCCGGCGCCCTCGCACGTTGCGGCCCGCGTATCTCCGGTCTGGTCGAAAACGCCCCAGTACGCGGCGTTGAGGTTCTTCGCCCAGCGGTCGAGATCGGGCTGGAAGACGTTGCGGTAGGAGAAGAGGGACTCGGTGCTTCCGACCGTGGTGATGTCGTAGGGTTGCTCCTTCGGCGATTCGGCATCGGTGACGGAGGCAGCGACTGCGGAATCGTCGATGACCACGACGATGGGAGGCCTGGCATAGGCATCCGCCCCTGCCTCGACCCTGCTCCGCTCGAGCAGCTCGCGGACGCGGCGTGCCGCCTGCGCTGCCACGAGGTCATCGCCCAGGGCGATGAATACGTACGATATCTCGCTGCCATGGTCGCGCACGAGCCTTTCGAAGCTTCCCGAGAAGACGTCGAATTCGTGGAACTCGATGTCGTACGCCTCCGCATGGGGGTCGTCGGGATCGCGTTTGCCGATCATGCGCTCGATCTCGGGGCACTCCAGGGCGAGGCGCTCCCGTGCCTTCCCCGCGGCGAGATCGACGACGTCGATGTGCGTATCCGAAGCATTCGATTGGCATGCCCAGATGGCGCCCTTCAGGAAGGCGGAGCCCATGTTGCCCGACCCGATGACGAGCAGCCTCCTGGCATCGGTCGAGTAGAGGCGCTCCGCGCTCTTCTCCGAGCCGGATCCGAGCGGGAGGACGTTGAGGAAGACCGGCATCTCCATGAGCACCTGGTTGATGGTGTTCTGGACGTGGTCGAACCTGCGGAAGGCGACGGTGCCGGAGCACTTCCGGGAGGCGGAGTCGGCGAAGCCGTCGGCGAGGCTCGAGGTGGAGAACACGATGACCTCGGAGTCTCCCGCCGATTCCGGTTCGGATGCGAGCACCTCGGTGAGCTTGAGCGACTCCCGGAGGTTCTGCGCCTCGTTCAGGGAGGAGAAGATGAAGCGGCGCCTGCTGGCTGCGGTGCAGCGGGCAGCGAGCTCGGCGATCGATCGGTCCAAGCAGATGGCGCCGAGCGTCCTCGCCTCGTCGACGAGCGACTCGTCCGCGCGGTCGATCTCCGCGAAGGCGATGACCGGCCTTCCACCCTTCGAGGTGCCATAGTGGGCGAGGATGCTCTTCGCCAAGGTGGTCGAGGAGCTGTTGAGCTCGGAGAACACGTAGGTGTCGTGGCTCTTTGAACGCCATGAGAGGGCGGGGGAGGCGAGCAGCGTGAAGAGCATGAAGACCACGGAGCTGAAGGCCGTTGCCGGGGCGAGGACGAAGAGGAGCGATTGGTAGACGAGGTAGCTCCATGCGACGGCGGGAGGCCATCCGAGGGGGAGGAGGTTCTCCGAGCTGATGCGGGAGCTCCCGTCCAGCGAGACGGTCTGGAGCGCGTCGTGGATCGAGTCGAAGAAGCGCGTGGCGATGGAGCCGAGCGAGTACGGCTTCTCCAGGAGGGCGAATCCCTGCGACAGGGCGAGGACGAACGCCAGGACGACGATGACCGCGGTCACGATGTAGAGCGGATTCGTGTAGACCTTCCAGAGCCCGGTCGTGCGCTTGCCCCGCCGCCGCCCGATCACGACCGCGGCGATCACGGTCAGGATCGAAAGCATGATGCCGATGACCAGCGCATTCGGCGCGACGATCATATCAGGAGCGTCCATCGTCCCTCTTCCTGGCTAGGGGGATTGCCATTTATCCAAGCATTATACTGCCACTCGATCATCCACCGGCATGCAGACGGCGGGGCGGCATCCGATCCGGATGCCGCCCCGCTATCGTGAGATGATGCAGCGGATGCTACTTGGCATCCTCTTCGAGCATGCTCCTGAGAGTCTCGAGCATGGCGAGCAGCTCGTCCTTGCTGGGCGTGTCGGAATCATCTTCCGGGGTGAAGATGTCCTTCATCTCGAGCAGGGCGTCCTCGACGATGCCGGACATGCGGAAGGCGTAGTGCGTGCACTCCTTGCCGACGGTGCCGGGGAAGACGATGGCATCGGCGTCGGCATTGAAGGAGTTGTTGTTGGGGTCGAACCAGAACTTGACCCAACGGTAGCCCTTGTTGAGGGCGTTGATCCTCACGAGCGCCTCGGGGACGTTGTCATCGGAGCACTTGGCGATGCCGATCGAGGCGAAGTGCACGGTGACGGAGCCGTCCTGCTCGGCCTGCTCGTCGAAGTCGACGAAGAGCTTGGTGTCGAGCCCGCCGCCATCCTTCCAGCTGCGGCCCGAGAACAACAGCCTCACGAGGTTGTCCTCCTCGTTCATCACGAGGTACTTGATGCCCTCGGAATCGAAGTACGAGCACATCTCCTTGAACAGCTCCTCAGGTTTACCCATTTCCTACTCCTTTTCTCTTCGGGGAGCGACGCTCCCTTGATCCACAGGTTGATGCGGCGCTACGCTCCGCTTCCAGGCTTGTTCGCCTCCCAGATCGCGAGCAGCTCCTCGCCGGTCAGCGTGGCTTTCTCCTTGAGGGCGGCGGTGATGGCGTCGATGGCCGGCCGGCACTCCTCGACGCGGCGCTTCGCCTCGTCGTGGCATTCGTCGAGCACCCTCTGCATGGCAGGCAGCGTCTCCTTGGGGAGGGAATCCATGTCGATGCTGCGCGATTTCGGGCTCACGAACTGCACGAGGCCTGCATCGGACATGCCGTAGGTTCCCACATACCGCGCAGCATGGTAGGTCGCCTTCTCGAGGTCGGACGAATTGCCGGCCGAGAACGATCCGAAGTAGACCTCCTCCGCGGACATGCCGCCGAGCAGGCAGACGAGCTCGTCGCGGAGGTTCTTGGACGTGGGGAGCATCATGCCCTTGCCCTCGTGCTGGACATAGCCGAGCGCGCCGTTGCCCTCGTGCTCCACGGTGATGAGCACGATGTCGGTCTTCCCCGTCGCCGCGAGGCGGCAGACGGCATGTCCCGCCTCGTGGACCGAGACCCGCTTGAGGGCGGCCTCCTCCTCGTCGTCGGTGCAGTCGAGCACCTCCGTCGCCGAGAGCTCGCAGAGCCGCTTGATGGTGGGGAGCGCCTCCGTCGAGATGAGCTCGGGGTGCTCGGGGTCGTAGCATCCCGCATGGGTGGCGATCAGCTCCTGGATGTAGCGGTCGACGAAGCGGCCGTTTCCGAAGTCTCGACGCTGTGGAAGTAGCGGAACGCATCGTGCGCGCCGTCTTCCACGCCCTCGGCGAGCTCGAAGCCCGCCTTCTCCATCTTGCGGCGGAAGATCTCCAGCAGATCGTCGGCCCCGTAGTCCTCGAAGTCGAACGTGTAGCCGATGCGGCTCGCGAGGCCGGGGTTCTCATCGATGAAGGCGCGCATCTCGCGCTGGTATCCGGCGAACATGACAACGATCTCGCCCTTGTGGTCCTCCATGCCCTTCACGAGCACTGCGAGCGCCTCGCGGCCTCCGGCATTCTCCATGAGCGCATAGGCCTCGTCGATGAACAGCACGCCGCCCATCGCCCGGTCGAGCACCTTGCCGGTCTCCTTCGCAACGCTCGCCCGCGATGAGTTCAGAAGGTCCTTCGCCTGGATCTCCTCGAAGTGGTTGCTGGGCACCGCGCCGATGTTGTAGAGGATGGACCCGACGATCCGCGCCACGGTGGTCTTTCCGGTGCCGGGGTTGCCCTGGAACACCATGTTGAGGTTGAGGTCCGGGACGTCGATGCCCGCCTTGAGCGCTACCTCGCGGAATGCGACCGTGCGCTCGAGTGCGAGCACCTCCTCCTTGACGATGCAGAGCCCTACGAGCGGTTCGAGCATATCCTCGGCGGACTGGGCCTTCCAATCGATGGCATCGAACATATCCTGGCGTGTGGGAACATCGTCGACGGTGATGGTGAGATACTCATCCGAGGTGTTGGCCGTCATTCCCGTGAAGTTCCGTGCATGGTTGACGAGCGACTTCTGCAGCACCTCCATCACGAAGCGTTCGTTGCCGAAGCTCTTGAAGCGGCTGAAGTAGGCGAACAGGCGCCTGAGCCTGTCCTCCACGCCCTAGCCGATCGAGAATCCGGACTTCGTGACGTTGATCCTGAAGATCTGGAGCAGCTCCTCGACGGAATAGTCGTCGAAATGGAAGGTGTAGCCGATGCGGCTCGCGAGGCCGGGATTCGCGTCGACGAGCCCCTGCATCTCCTTCTCGTAGCCTGCGAAGATGACGATGAGGTCGTCTTTGTGGTCCTCCATGCCCTTGATGAGCTCGGCGATCGCCTCGGCACCATAGCCGACGCTGTCCTCGCCCTGCGGCATGAGCGCATACGCCTCGTCGATGAACAGCACGCCGCCCAGGGCCTCCTGGATCTTGTCGTAGACCATCTTGTTGGTGTTGCCCACGTACTTGGCGATGAGGTCGCGTGCCGACGCCTCGATGAACTTGCTGGATTTGACGATGCCGATCTTGTAGAGCATCCGTGAGATGAGCCTGCCGGCCATGGTCTTGCCGGTGCCGGGGTTGCCTTGGAAGAGCATGTGCAGGTTGCCTGAGGGAGGGGTGCTCCCGTGTCCCTTGGCGCGTTTCATGAACGTCGCGTACTGCTCGAGACCCCTGATGGTCTCTTTGACGTTCTCGAGGCCGACGATCTCGTCGAGCATGTCGTCCAGCGAAGAGCTCGTATGGCGGTCCTTCGGGAGGATGAGGTGGCCCGAGGCGTTTGCCTCCTTGGAGAGGTAATCGGCGAGCTCTGCGCCCTTGAAGGCGAGGATGTCGCCGTTGAACTCGACGAAGTCCTTGAACCGTGCGCGGAACTCGTCGGTGATCTGCGGTTTGAGGTCGTCCTCGAGATTGCTCATGAACTCCTTGAGCACGCCGCTCGCGTCCATGCCCTTGAGGAAGACGATGTTCTCCCCGAACGTCGGGGCGAGGACCTTATGGGAGCGGATGAGCCCCTCGACTTCCGCCGTCGTGCCCACAAGCAGGATGTACCTGTCGTCGACGATGCGGCTGAGCGCGCTGATGAACGAGTTGACGAGGGTGTCGGGCATGCCCTCAGGGGGGAAGGCGCCGAGCGCATCGACGATGAGGAGCTTCCCGATATCGAGGGCGTTCTTCTCCTCGCTGGATCCGGAGACGAGCGCGGAGCCGACATTCTGGCACAGGGGTGTGATGCCGACGCGCCTGAGCGCCTTCCTGCTCTTGAGCTTGCCGAGCCCCACGAGCATGTCCATGAGGTCGTCGATGAACTCCTTGAGATGGAAGTCGTCCTCGACGATGAGGGCACCTGAGAAATCGTCCTCGCGCTTGCTGCTGAGCAGGCGGAACACGCGGTCGAGGCCCTCTGTGCGCGGCGCCCATTTCTCGTAGAAGGCGCTCGTGTCGAACGCTTCGGACTCATCCTTCGCCGTCGTGGAGGGAGCCGCCACGCTTGCATCAGCGCCCTTCGCGGGGGCTCCTCCGTCTTCGGGGGTCGTGTCGGATCGGCCATCTTTGGAGGCGCCTTTCCCCTCCATCACCGATTTGATGCCTGCCAGGAGCTTGGGGTCGATGTCGGCCATTGCGGTTCCTTGCCGTTCAGGTTGGCTTGAAAGCGGCGTTGCGGTCCTTTTGCTGAAAACCCGTGCAGGCGCAGTCCCAGCGGGACCGTTGCCTGCATTGGATCGGCATCACTGCTCTTAAGGGTACCCCAGTTTATGACCTCGATTCGACACTCAGCCGCTCACCTTTGAATCGCGCCGTTTGCCGCATTTCCGGGGCGCGATTCCGTATCGGCTCCTACAGGCTGTCCGTGTCGAGGACCACGGTGAACGGGCCGTCGTTCACGAGGCTCACGCGCATGTCGGCGCCGAAGATGCCCCGTCCCACGCGCTCCTGCCCGAGGTCGTGCTCCGCGAGCGCGCACACATGCTCGTAGAGGCGCGTGGCCTGCTCGGCACCTGCGGCATCGGTGAAGGACGGCCTGTTGCCGTGCCTGCAGTTGGCGAAGAGCGTGAACTGGCTCACGATGAGCACGCCGCCGCCCACATCCTTGAGCGCGAGGTTGGTCTTGCCGGCGTCATCGGCGAAGATGCGCAGGTTGCAGATCTTCTTCCAGAGCTTCTCGGCCGTCGCCTCGTCATCGTCATGGCCCACGCCGAGCAGGACGAGGTAGCCGCTCCCGCAGGAGCCGACCACCTCGCCCGAGACCTCGACGAACGCGCGTTCGACGCGCTGGACGACGGCGCGCATCGACTACTTCAGGCGGTAGATCGCGCTGAACTTGTCGCGCAGGTAAGCGCAGAAGTAGTGCGCCGAGAACGGCTCGCCGCAGGCGCCCTGGATGAGCTCCGCGGGATCCTTGGAACGGCCGTAGCGCCAGATGTTGCGGGTGAGCCAGGAGCGGATGGGCTCGAGGTTGCCCGCTGCGCAGGCGCCGTCGAAGTCCACGCCGTCGGCGATCATGTGGTGCTTGAGCTGCGCGCCGTACGCGCTGCCCAGCGCATAGGTGGGGAAGTAGCCGAAGAGGCCCTCGGACCAGTGCACGTCCTGGAGCGGTCCGCGGGTGTAGTCGGGCACGTTGACCCCGAGGTAGCTCTTGTATTTGTCGCGCCAGAGGCCGGGCACGTCGGATGCCTTGGCCTCGCCCGAGAAGAGCAGCTGCTCGATCTCGTAGCGCACGATGATGTGGAGCGGGTAGGTGAGCTCGTCGGCCTCGGTGCGGATGAGGCCGGGTTCGGCGCGGTTCGCGGCGATGTAGAGCTGGTTGGGCGTGATGCGGCTCAGCGGGCCGGGGAAGTGGTTCTTCATGAGCGCGAGCAGCGGGCGGGCGAAGGCCTTGGAGCGGCCCACGTAGTTCTCGAAGAAGCGGGACTGCGCCTCGTGCATGCCGCTCGAGGTGCCGCCCGCGAGGCTGGTGCGGTTGAGCTTCTCGTCGACGTTCTGCTCGTAGAGCGCGTGGCCGCCCTCGTGCAGGATGGAGTAGACGTTGGAGAGCACCTGGTCCTCGTAGACATGGCCGGTCACGATGACGAAGTTGCGGCTCGAGCCGCCGGTGAAGGGATGCTCGGTGGGGCCGACCCACAGACGGTCCTTGTCGAGGCCCTCGAGCTCGAGGAGCTCCTTGGCGAGCGCCCACTGGCGCGCCTCGCCGAAGGTTCCCTCGACGGCCTCGGTGGGCTGGCCGGCTGCGACGACATCTGCCAGCAGCGGCACGACCGTCTCCTTGACCTCGGCGAAGAAGGCGTCGTAGAAGGCGCGGTCGGTGTCGTGCTCGAACTCGTCGAGCCACACGTCGTAGGGATCCTTGCTGGGATTCTTGTAGCCCGCGATGCGGATCTGCGCCTCGACGGCCTTGTCGAGGTAGGGCTCGAAGCTCGCCCAGTCGTTGGAGAGCTTGGCCTTGCGCCACACGCCTGCTGACTCGTTCTGGAGCTTGGCGAGGGCGACCTGCTCCTCCACGGGCACATCGAGGAGCTGGGCGCGGTCGCGCTTGAGGATCTTGACCTGTGCGGCCTGCGTGGCGTTGAGGATGGCGGGGTTGGCCTCGAGACGGTCGAGCAGGGCGCCGATCTCGGGGGCGCAGAGGGCGTTCGTCGACTTCTCCATGAGGTAGCCGACCGCCTCGCCGCGGTCATCGGTGGCGCCGTCGGGATCGATGACCTCCGCGAAGCTGGTGAGCTCGCCCATGGCGTAGCGCAGGGCGAAGAGCTCGTACTCGAGCGCGTCGAGCGCCGCGAGGTCGGCCTTGGGGTTGATGACGGCAGCGTTGATGGCGCCGGTCTTGTCCGCGGGCTTCTCGGCGGTATCCAGCGCGGGCATCATGACAGTCGCATCGCTGTCGGCCTCGGCCTCGAGCTTGGCTGCCTCGTCCTCGACGATCTCCTCGATCTTGTTGGTCTTATCCATCGCACGTCCCTTCGTCCGTTCTGCGGTAGCAGGAATGCCTATCTCATCAAGTCTAGCCCCACCGCCCATCCAGCGGCCTATGAAATGGGCAAGGGGCGGTAAGGATACGGTTCTTGGCGGCCGAGGTCGGCAAAAACGGACAGAATCGCTGGAAAACTGTCCCGAATTGCCGACCTCGACCGGCCAGACTCCTTGGATTCGTTCACGGGGAACTCAGATGATGCCGAGGGGGATGAGAGTCAGGAGGAGCAGCGCGTCGAGGGCCCAGATGCCCACGAGGAAACGCGTGCGCCGCTTCGGCTCCCAGTCGGGCACGTAGTTGCTCGCCAGGAAGAAGGGGATGTAGGTGGTGATGAACACCGGCAGCACGCCCCACCACGGGTAGACCCAGATGAACGAGTGGTTGCTCGTCGCGGCGAGGAAGCTCTCGACCAGGGCGAAGAGCGCCGCCATGCTGATGGCGCCTGCGAGCTTCGCGCTCACGCCCTTGCAGCCGTCCTTCGCGAAGTAGCGGGCGTCGGGATCGGCGGGGAGCATCTTGTAGGAGATGATGCCGGCGAGCGAGAACATCATCGAGAGCTCCCAGCACACGCCGATGAGCAGGATGAAGGTGGTGGACTCGTTGCTCACGGACCACAGCGGGTATCCCGCGACATGGGCGATGATGGCGTTGCAGATCTCGTAGAGCCAGTGCACGCCGTAGAGGGCGAGCCCGGCGAAGATGACCTTGAACTCCTTCTTGTGGATCTCGCTCCAATACACGTAGAAGACCACGGCGAGGATGAAGATGAACGTCCAGTTGAAGTTTTCCGTGCTGCGGACGACGATGCTGTCGACGAGGTCCTTCGACTGCTGGGAGCCGTCACCCCAGAATCTGAACATGATGCCCTCCCTACGGTTCTCCATAGCTGCTCCGACCACGTGCCCATTGTATGCGTGCGCAGCTCGATAGGCTGAACCGATGCCGCGAAGGGTCGAGATGCGCCGCGCAGTGTTACCGTTCGCAAAATTGAACTGTATTGCCAGATATTGAACTTGTATCCTGTTCAAGACCGTATCTTGAACTTTTGGAGGCGTGAATGGGGGAGACAACCTTCGCCGAGCGGCTCAAGGCTGCGATGGCAGCGCGGGGCCTCAAGCAGGCCGACCTCGTGCGCATGGCGCGGGAGCAGGGCGTCAAGCTGGGAAAATCCCAGCTCAGCCAGTATCTCTCGGGCAAGACCGCCCCGCGCAGGGACATGCTCGCGTTCCTCTCCTCCGCACTCGGCTCCAATCTTGAACTTGAACCCGAATCGCAGGCATCCCAGCCCGTCCAAGCGTCCGTACAGGAGGCTCCCATGCGCACGTTCAACAAGTCCAGCAAGCTCGACCATGTGTCCTACGACGTTCGCGGCCCTGTGCTCGATGAGGCCATGCGCATGGAGGAGAACGGCGTCCACATCCTGAAGCTCAACATCGGCAACCCCGCGCCGTTCGGCTTCCGCACCCCCGACGAGGTGGTGCAGGACATGGCGAGCCAGCTCACCGATACCGAGGGCTACTCCGACAGCAAGGGCCTCTTCTCTGCGCGCAAGGCCATCATGCAGTATGACCAGCTCAAGGGTATCCCGGGCGTCCAGATGAGCGACATCTACACGGGTAACGGCGTCTCGGAGCTCATCAACCTCACCATGCAGGCCATGGTGGACAACGGCGACGAGATCCTGGTGCCGAGTCCCGACTACCCGCTCTGGACCGCGTGCGTCACGCTCGCCGGCGGCAAGGCGGTGCACTACATCTGCGACGAGCAGGCTGGCTGGATCCCCGATGTCGCCGACATCCGCAAGAAGGTGACCCCTGCCACCAAGGCCATCGTCGTCATCAACCCCAACAACCCCACCGGCGCGCTCTATCCGCGCGAGGTGCTCCAGGAGATCGTCGAGGTGGCGCGCGAGCATCAGCTCATCATCCTCGCCGACGAGATCTACGACCGCCTGGTCATGGACGGGGAGGAGCACGTCTCCATCGCGAGCCTCGCGCCCGACCTGTTCTGCATCACGATGAACGGCCTCTCCAAGAGCCACATGATCGCCGGTTGGCGCATCGGCTGGATGTCCATCTCGGGCAACAAGCGCCTGGGCAAGGGCCTCATCGAGGGCATCAACATGATGAGCAACATGCGCCTGTGCTCCAACGTGCCCGCGCAGTCGATCGTCCAGACCGCGCTCGGCGGCTACCAGAGCGTCAAGAGCTACGTGGTGCCCACGGGCCGCGTGTGCCAGCAGCGCGACTTCGTGTACAAGCGCCTCAGCGAGATGGACGGCGTCTCGGTGGTCAAGCCCAAGGCGGCGTTCTACATCTTCCCCAAGCTCGACCCCAAGAAGTTCAACATCCACGACGACGACCAGTTCGCCCTCGACCTGCTGCAGGACCAGAAGGTGCTCATCGTTCCGGGCAAGGGCTTCAACTGGGAGACGCCGGGCTACTTCCGCATCGTCTACCTGCCGCGCCGCGCGGTGCTCGGCGAGGCGCTCGACAAGCTCGAGGAGTTCCTGCGCTATTACCGTCAGTAAGACCGGGCGATGCTCCAGGGGGGTACTCCCTTTTTCGAATAGGGCGTGAGCCGCATCGCGCTGGAGAACCAGGGTTTTAACCAGAAGTACTTCGAAGCGCAGGAGAAGCGCAAGGACAGCCTTATCGGCATACTCTTCGGATAACCGAGACTACCGGTTATCCACCCTTCCCTCCTGGACGCCCCGTGCCATCCCCCGGCACGTGGCGTTGCGCTATTCCTGCTTATCGCGGTTGTAGAAGCGTGTGAGCTGCTCTTGGGACTGCTCCGCCATCTTGCGCTCCACGATGCTCCGACGGTGGTCGAGGATCGCGACCATCTCGTCGGCGATCTCCTCCATGGATCGCGGCTGCGCGCCGCGCAGGTATCCCGCCATGCGCTTCATGGACCACTCGCCGCCGAGTCCCGCGGCAAGCGCAGCTCCCAGCTCCTCGGGGTATCCCAGCTCCCTCACGGCGGCGAGCAGGTCATCGTATGCATCCATGGGCGGCTCCCATCTCCAAACGATCGCTGCATAGTATACCGCCCCCTCGGGACAGGTCCCGAAGGGGCGGCAAGCCGTCTCTCTGTGCTGCTGTCGGTTACTTGACGGGGGTGATGGCGACGGTGCCCGTGGCGGGATCGGCGTTATCGCCGGCGACGACGAGCGTGTAGCTGCCGGGCTCGACCTCGATGGTCGTGGCTCCCTGTCCCTGCGCATCGACGACGAAGATGGTGTCGCCGCTCTCGAAATCGAACGAGGTGCTCGCGATGATGTCATCGACGTTGGCGTCCGCGCCCTCGCCCTCGGTGGAGGCGTCGACCGCGAGGGGTGCAGCCAGCGCGATGTGGAGCGTGCCCTTGGACAGGTCGGGCGTGATGGTGAGCGCGGTGGTGCCGTCCTCGACCTCGTAGCCGATCATGAACATGTCGCCATCCTTGGCGGTATCGGCGGTGACGGTGTAGGTACCGTCGTCTGCCCACTCGCCGGCAAGGGTGGTCTTGGGGGCGCAGGCGGCCATCACGGAGACGAGCAGGAATGCGGAGAGGATGCCCAGAAGGCCCTTCGCGGCGTTCTTGAGGTTCTTGTTCATAGTGCGGTTCCTTTCATACGTACCTGGGAAGCGCATTTATCATACGCCCTTGCTGCGCATGGCAGCGCGTCCTGCCCTGCATCTCCATACTCGCGAGACAGACACGAGACAGACAACCTGTCAAAGGGACAGGTCATTTGACAGGATCACACCTGTCAAAGGGACAGGTCATTTGACAGGATCACACCTGTCAAAGGGACAGGTTATTTGACAGGATCACAGGTTGATGTGGGTGTGCGGTCGGTCCCCGTAGCCGTGGTACTCTCCCATGTAGACGAAATAGTCCGCCACCTCGTCGGCGAGCGACTGGTCGTGCGTGGCGATGATGAGCGTCTTGCCCGCGGCCTTGAGCTGCTTCAGGAAGCCCAGCAGCCACGCCTGCGTCTTGGCGTCGAGGCCAGCCAGCGGCTCGTCGAAGCAGAGGGCATCCGGGTTCATCGACAGCACGCAGGCGATGGCCACGCGCTTCTTCTCGCCGCCCGAGAGCGCCCACGGTGCACGGCCGCGCAGGTGCCCGATGCCGAGCAGGGCGAGCGTGTCGTCCACGCGACGGGACACCTCGTCTTCGGAGAGGCCAATCTGCCGTGGTCCGAAGGCGATCTCATCTTCCACGCTGGGGCAGAAGAGCTGCGCGTCGCTGTCTTGGAAGATGAACCCCACACGGGCGTGCAGGCGTTTGGAGAACGAGGCGTCGTGCATGCGCTGCTCGGTGACCTGGGCGCCGTCGAAGCGGTAGCTGCCCTGCTGGGGATGGACGAGCCCGCAGATGGCCTTGAGGAGCGTCGACTTGCCCGAGCCGTTGTCGCCCATGAGCACCACGGTGTCGCCCGCATCGATGTCGAGCGTGATGTGGCGCAGCGCCACCGTCTCATCGTACGCGAAGCAGAAATCGTCGAACGCGATGAGCGCACCTTCCGCGGGCGTGGAGCCGTGGGGATGGTGGAGCGCCTCTGTCTCGTGGACGTGGGCCATGCTAGGCGATGCCTTCCAGATGCAGGAACAGGGCGACGAGCAGCGCGAACGCGGCGATCCAGGCTGCGTCCGCGGCGTGCAGGCGGAACCGTGCGCCACCATCATACTCGCCCTCGAAACCGCGGCAGCGCATGGCGTCATAGGTGTCGGCCGCTGCCCTGCTCGCACGAACGAACAGGGTTCCGCCGACGTTGCCCATGGAGGCGCGCTTGTCGGTGTCGCGACCCACGCTGCGCAGGGCGAGGGCGGTGAGCGTCTCGTAGGCGCACTCGCCCAGGCGCACGATGTTGCGCAGCGCGAGGTCAATGGTCATGATGACGAGGTTGGGGATGTGGCACGTGCGGAGCGCGCCCGTGAGCTCGGCTGCCGGCGTCGTGAGCGCCACCTCCATTGCGAGGCCCGTCGACACGAGCGCTTTCAGGCCGAGACGGACCGCAGACGCGTGCTGCCCGAGCAATGCAGCGGGCAGGGCGATGAGGAACGCGAGCAGCGCTGCGGCACCTGCGACGGCGGTGACGCGTGCGAGGGCGTGGCGCGGCAGGAGCGCGGCGCGCACCAGCACGAAGGCGAGCAGCACGAGCGTCACCATGATGTTGCCCGCGAGCGAGTTCAGGATGATCACCCCCAGGGCGAGCGCGAGCTTGACGGGAGCGCTCGGAGAAAGGGGAGAGGTGCGACCGTCATCCAAGCGGAGCTGCCGCAGCACCGCCGCGACCGAGAGCATGCTCTTCGCCGCGAACGTGCTGCGGTCGCGGAGCGGCTCGTAGGCCTGCGGAGCCGAGAGCCAATCGGGTATCTCGACTGAACCGGCCATCAGCTGAAATCAATCTCGGGCTTCATGGCGCCTGCCGCCAGCCGGAAGATGATGACGAGCAGCGCCACGCCGATGATCGCCGAGACGATGTAGCCCGCGACCTCGGGCAGCGCCCCCACGGAGTAGTCGGGCATGAAGGAGCTCCACTCCCAGCCCGTCGCGAGGCCCGCAGGCTCGTAGCCGACCATCTCGGCGAGGTCCTCGAGCCCCCACTCGCCCCATGCGTCGCCTGTGGCGAGCAGGCCGAGCGGACAGGCCGCGATGAGCGCCACGACGAGCCCGATTGCGGGAGCGGCCTTGCCGCCCTGCTCGGCTGTCTCGATGCCGAAGCTCGGAGCTGCGGAGCGCAGGAACGCAAGGATGCCCACGGTGAATCCGACCTCGGCGAGGCCAGCCACGGTGAGGTGGCCGAGCATCATTGCCGGGATGGAGACGGAGAGCGGATACGGGCAGTAGAGGGCCGCGCCAGAGGCGTCGGTGAAGAGCATCGGCTGGATGCCAAACTCGATTGCAGCGAGCAACGCGGCGGCATTGAGGCCCAGGTAGGAGCCCACGCCCGCTCCGATGAGCTCGCCCTTGCGGCCCTCGATGCGGTCGCTGATGAGCTTGTAGACGGCGTAGCCCACCATGGGCAGCACGAACGCCATGTTGAAACAGTTGGAGCCGATGGCGAGGATTCCGCCGTCACCGAAGAAGACCGCCTGGATGATGAGCGCGACGCTCACCGCCAAGCATGCCGTCCAGGGACCGAAGAGTATCGCGATGAGGGTGCCGCAGACCGCGTGGCCGGTGGTGCCGCCGGGCAGCGGGATGTTGAACATCATGGAGAGGAAGCAGAATGCTGCCGCGATGCCCACGAGCGGCATCTTGTCGCGTGGCACGGTCTCGCGGACCTTCTTGGCGGCGTAGCCCCAGATGGGGACCATGGCAACATCGAAGACGGCGCAGGTGGACGGGCTGAGGTAGTTCTCGGGGATATGCATGCTGCTCCCTCCATGCGGTAATACGATTTACAGATTCATCATACTACTGCAGCATGGAAGGGGCTTGGGATTCCACGATTCGTAACACCTGCCGAAGGAAAACACCTGTCAAAGGGACAGGTTATTTGACAGGATCCTAGGATTCTACGGCTTCGCGGGAGGCTCGCCTCCAGGTCCCCCATGACCGCCTGCAGGCAGCGTGAACTCGATGGCCGAGCCGGTGCTCTCGGAGCCGGCGGTGTAGGCGACGCCGTCCACGTAGAGCGTGTGTCCGCTGAGGTCGATGGCGTCGGCATCGCAGGTGAGCGCTGTCACATATGAGTCGCCGGTGAGCTTCCAGGTGCTTCCGGACTCGATCTCGACGTACACGGCGCCTTCGTTGCCGGAGTTGATGGCGCCCTCGTAGGCGGTGCCGTCCGAGAGGTACATGTTGAGTTCGGAGACGGAGTCCACCACGATGTCGCCGGAGAGCTGCTCATCTGCGAGGTTCAGCGTCACATGACCACCGTTGCTGCCCTCGGAGCCCCAGCCTGCCGCCGCAGCGCGCAGGAACACGCCGGAAGCATCCTCGTTCACGATGGCGGCGCCGTCCAGGCTGATCGTGCACACGGTGTTGTTGACGAAGAACACGTCGCCGTTCTTGTTCGTGAGGCTGCCGCCCTCCATGGTGAAGAACGCCTCGCCCTCGGCCGCATCGCCGCTCATCGACTGGTAGATCATGACGGCCTGGTACCAGCTGCTCTTGTCGCTGTTCTTGGAGGTGTTGCTTGCCGTGAGGTCGCTGTCGATGAGCGTGACGGAGTTCTTGCCCTCGACGACGACGCCTTGCGAGGAGGTGGAGACCAGCGTGGCGTCCTTCACGGTGACGTCCGCCGTGGAGTAGATGACGGGCGAGCCCTTGCCGTCGGTCTGGTAGTAGCCGCCGGTCACGTTCTCGATGCCGCCGCCGCGGTCGCTGCGGATCGCTGCGCTGGAGTTGCCCGTGGTGTGGACGAAGAGGTCGGTGGCGTTCAGGGTGCCGCCTCCTGTGACCATGATGCCGCCGGAGCAGTTGTTCGAGGTCTCGATGATCGAATGCGCGATGTTGAGCACGGTGCCCTCGCCGTAGGAGAAGACCGCGTTGGCGTGGAAGCCGTCGGTGGTGACGATGGCGTCGGAGAGGTCGAGCGTCGCGCCGTTCGTCGCATAGACGGCCGCGTTGGTGCCGTAGAAGTCCGCCTCGTCGCCGTCCGCGTCGCCGGTCTTGACGACCTCGATGTTGCGGTAGCTCTCGGAGGTGCCGTCGGCTTTGATGGCATGGCTCTCATCTGCGTCGTCGGCGATGGTCTCATCGATGGTGAGGTCGCTGCGCGTGAGCGAGAAGAGCTGCTCGCTCTCGGCGACCTCCTCGGTGGCGTCCTCAGCCTGCTCGACGGATTCGACAACCTGCTCGGACGTTTCGATGTCGTCCTCGGGGGAGACGTTCTCCTGCGGTGCCTGGCCTGCGCAGCCGCCCAGTGCGAGGACGGATGCGAGCGTGCAAGCTGCGATGATGGATGTGAGATGCTTCATGATGCTCCTTTCCGAACCGCTTGGCACCAAGGATACCCACCAGACCTTAACGCAACCTAAAGCGCGTCTATAATGGCCGTAGGCAGCGCTGCGGCGCACGGAGTCAGGAGGCACCCATGAAGATCGCCATGGCAAACGACCACGCAGGAACGCAGCTCAAGAACCAGATCAAGGCCTGGCTCGAGGGCGAGGGGCACGAGGTCGTCGATTTCGGCACCTACGACGAGCAGGGCTGCGATCTCTCCGACTTCATCTATCCCGCCTCGATGGCGGTCGCGAAGGGCGAGTGCGAGCGCGGCATCTTCGTCGACGGCGTCGGGTACGGCTCGGCGATGATCGCCAACAAGTTCCGCGGCATCTTCGCGTGCGTGTGCCAGGATCCCGTGTGCGCGGAGCTCGCGCGCCAGCACAACGACGCCAACGTGCTCTGCATCGGCGGCAAGATCATCGGCCCCGTGCTCGCGATGGCCGTGGTCAAGACCTGGATGGAGACCGACGCGCTCACCGCCGAGCGCTATGCCAACCGCCGCCGCAAGGTCGCCGCCATCGACGAGGAGCGCACCGTCGCGGTCGGATAGCGCGCCATCATGGAGAAGAACAGCGCATCAAAGGCGCAGCCGCTCGTGGGGATCATCCTCACGGCGCTTGCCGCCGTGCTCATGGCGGGTCTTCTGACCTTCGCGGGACCATGCGCCTCGCAGGCGGGAGAGGAGGCCCGAAGCTGCCTCTGGGCATCCCGTACGCTGCTCGGTGTGGATGCGGTGCTGCTCATCATCGCGCTCGTGCGCATCTTCGAGCAGGACGAGGGCGAGCGCCGCGGACTTTCGTTCGCGTCCGCCCTGCTGGGCGCGCTCATCGCTGCGATGCCGGGCACCCTCATCGCGCTCTGCCCCGACCCATCCGCACATTGCAACGCCGTCATGCGGCCGTTCGCCCTCGTCATGGGTATCGCGGTCGCCTTGACGGGAGGCATCGACCTCACGCGGAGGCTGCTCGCGCTCAGGAAGCGCTAGCGGTAGAGCAGGGCGGCGGGCACGAGGAACATATAGGGCGCCGTGATGATGGCGAGGCGCAGGGCTGCTTTGCGGGCAAGCTCGGGGTCGAGGCTGGTCGATCCGAGCAGCCAACGGTCGAGCCTGAAGATGCAGAACCCCGCCAGCGCTATGGCTGCCAGCGTGACCAGCAGCGCGAAGATGTTCGCGAAGGGGTTGAGCGTGAGCGCTGCGGCGAACTCGTTGGCTCCGGGTATTGAGCCCAGAAACACCATCGCGACGAGCAGAAGCGCGCTGCCCGCGAAGTCGGAGATGAAGCCCGCGACGCAGACCCTCCAGGTGTTCTCGCGGCAGAACGTGCCCTTGTCCTCCATGTCGCCGAGGCTCCAGCTGAGCACGAGGCGGTCGACCAGGTAGTTGGCGGGGACGAGGATGAGCCAGAGCCAGCTGGGAAACCACACCAGCAGCCAGATGGGCAGCAGGATGTTGTAGGTGCGGATGGGGCGATGATCCATTGCGTTGCCTCCCTTGCGATCAATCGCTCATATCATTGTAGGCGACACGTGCATATAATCGGCTTTACAGTCGAAGGGGGAGGTCGCCATGGCCGTGCAGCAGCGTTCCATCCAGATGCCGGGCGGGACCATCAGGTACTGGACCGATACCGATGCGGGCGAGGGGACGCCGTGGCTCGCCTTCCTGCCCGGCCTCACCGCAGATCATCGCCTCTTCGACAGGCAGATGGAGCATTTCTCGGGAAAGGCGAACTGCCTGGTATGGGATCCGCCCGCACACGGTGACTCGCGCCCGTTCGCGCTCGATTTCACGATGGACGGCTTCGCGCACATGCTGCATGATGTGCTTGCCGACGCGGGAGCAACGAAGCCCGTGCTCGTGGGCCAGTCGATGGGCGGCTACGTGTCGCAGGCGTTCATCGACCTCTATCCCGGCGAGGCGGCCGGCTTCATCTCCGTGGATTCCGCGCCGCTCAAGCGGAAGTACTACCCCACATGGGAGGTCAAGTTCCTCAGGCACACCAAGGGCATGTACCAGGCCATTCCCATGAGCCTCCTCAAACCGTGGGGTTCGTGGGGCGCCGCTGAGACGGAGTACGGGCGCGAGCTCATGCGCGCGTTCATGGATAGCTACACCAAGCAGGAGTATGTGGATCTCGCTGCCTTCGGCTACCGGCTGCTCGCAGATGCCATCGAGGCCCCGGGACGTGTGTACGATATCGATTGCCCTACGCTGCTCCTCTGTGGCGAGAAGGACCACGCGGGGGATGTGAGGCCCTTCAACCGCAAATGGACCAAGGGCGAGGGTATCCCGCTGGTGTGGGTCCCCGGCGCCGGCCACAACTCCAATTCCGACAAACCCGAATTCGTGAACAGGCAGATCGAGGAATTCGTACGGCAGATTATTGCCGCGTAGAGTCCGTAAATGGTAACGCTCGATTTGCAAGGAGCCGCTTTCGGCCGTTCTATTTCAGCGTTTGCCCAGATATGCACGGATTTCGCCGGTTCGGAATCTTGAACGCGTTACCATATGCGGCTTGTCCGCGGCGGTTGCAAGGGAAACCGTCGAACGGATGGTGGTTTCGGCGCGTTCGATGATACTCACGCGATTCTTCTTGACACTGCAGTTCTAATTGTTATAGTACAGATAGAACAATTAGAACTGGAGGTGCGTAATGGAGAAGAAAAGGATCGTCATCTATGTGGCGCTGGCCTACGGACTGGCGTGGGCGCTCTGGTTCGCCGTCGTGTACCCGATGGTCAACGGCGGAGGTCTCGGCACATCGATGCAGCTCGCCATCGCTGCCGGCATGTTCGCGCCCGCGATCGCGGCTGCCCTCACGCGCCTCATCACGAAGGAGGGCTTCAAGGACGCGTGGATCAAGCCGCGCGCCTTCAAGAAGACCTGGCGCTACTACGTGCTCGCATGGTTCGGCCCGCTCGTGCTCGTCCTCGCCGGCGCCGCGCTGTACTTCCTGATCAACCCTGCGGACTTCGACCCCTCGATGAGCTACGTCATCCAGGCAACGCACGAGCAGGCGGAGGCCATGGGCGTCGAGCTTGCCATCGACGACGAGACGATCCGCCTCACGCAGATCGCGAGCCTCGCCACCCTAGTGATCGCACCGGCGATCAACGCGGTCACCTGCTTCGGCGAGGAGTGGGGCTGGCGCGGTTACCTGCTGCCCCACCTGCTCGAGCGCTTCTCGATTATCCCGACGCTGCTCATCTCGGGCATCATCTGGGGCATCTGGCACGCGCCCATCACGCTGATCGGCCACAACTACGGCCTGGGCTATGCGGGCTATCCGTTCACGGGGATCGCCGCCATGTGCCTGTTCTGCATCGTGCTCGGCGTGTTCATGAGCTACGTCACCCTGCGCACCGGCAGCTGCCTGCCTGCGGTGTTCGCCCACGGCATGGTCAACGGCAGCGCCGCTGCCGGCATTATCTTCTCCGCGACGGGTGGCAATCCCTTCGTGGGACCGGCGCCCACGGGAATCCTGGGCGGCGCGTTCTTCATCGTGGCTGCCATCTTCATGGCCGTCGACCTCGCGCGCAACGGCTGGGAGCTTCCCGTAGCCCGCAAGACCGCCACGTCTGAGAAGCCCCTCGACCCCAGGGAGGTGCAGGCATGATCCTGTCGATCGATTTCAATTCCGAGGAGCCCATCTACCTGCAGATCCGCTCGCAGATCGTGCACGCGGTGGCAACCGGGGAGCTCCAATCGGGAGACGCGCTTCCCAGCGTGCGCTCGCTCGCAGCGGATCTGGGCGTGAACATGCACACGGTCAACAAGGCCTATGCGGTCCTGCGCGACGAGGGCTACGCGACCATGCGGCGCGGCAGCGGCGTGGTGATCGCGGACCGGGCGGCGTCCCTTTCTCCCGAGACCCGCTCGCTCGATCGTGACCGTCTGGCGGAGGAGCTGCGCCGTCTTGCGCTCGAGCATCGCGCGCAAGGCGGCAGCAAGGAGGAGTTCGTGACACTGGCTGCAGCTCAGGCGGCTGCGGCATACGATGCGGCGCCCAATGGGTCCGCTGCAGAAAGGGGGTAGGTGCGATGATTCTGTCAATCGTCCTGCTCTGCATCTTGGTTCTTGCGGTGGATGCGCTCCTGATCTTCACACCGTGGTTCATGCCCGACTCCGAATGCATGACCGTCACCGTGCCGCATGGCGCGCGCGACAAGGAGCCGCTCAAGGGCATCATGCGCGCCTATGCCCTCCGCGCCGCCATCGCATGCGCGTTCTGCGCGATCGCCGCGATCGCCGGATTCCTGCTGCTCGATATCGACTTCAGCACCGAGCAGGGCGCCGGCATGTTCGCCTTCCTGTACACGTTCGCGATCTGTGCCCCCATGGTCGTGTCGTTCCTGCTCATGCTGCATTACCGTCGTCAGGTGCAGGGCATCAAGCGAAAGCAGGGCTGGCGGGCCGAGCACGTGCGCGCGGTGGCGTTCGTGGGCAGCGACGAGGACTTCCCGCGTCCCATCTCGGTGTTCTGGAACCTGCTCTACATCCCGCTGATCGCCGGCATGGTGGCGTTCGCCCTGCTCAACTACGACCGCTTTCCCGACATGCTCCCCATGAACATGGACATCAACGGCACGGTGGCCACCTACATTCCCAAGAGCCTGGGCTCGGTGCTCTTCCCCGCCTATGTCTCGTCCTTCATGGGCATCACCTTCGCGTTCACCCATATCGGCGTCGTCCGCTCCAAGAAGCCCATCGACCCCGATGCGCCCGCGAGCTCCGCGCTGGCCTACGGCAACTTCGCGCGCGTTCAGAGCATCTTCTTGCTCGCGGGCGGCCTTGCCCTGTCCGCTGTGATCGGTGCGACGTTCTACGCGAGCTCGCTCGAGGTTATCTCGATGAACGCTGCTATGGGAATCATGATGGCCGTGACGTTCGCCATCGTGGCTGCGGTGCTGGTGATCTCGGTCAAGATGGGTCAGTCGGGTGCGCGCATCTCCGCCGAGGCTCCCGAGGGCAGCATGGCGCGCGACGACGATGAGCTCTGGAAGCTGGGCACCTTCTACTGCAACCGTGAGGATCCGAGTATCTTCGTGCCCAAGCGCTTCGGCGTGGGCTGGACCATCAACATCGCCAACCCCTGGACATGGCTCATCGTCGCAGCGTTTATCGCGGTGACCGTGCTCTTCGTATGGGGTTCGTACAAGATCGCAGGTTAGCGCCTTGAGAGGGGACGGCTAGAGGTACTTCCTCCAGTCGTCCTCTTCCTCCTCGGCCTCCTCCTCGACGCGGACGCGCACCTTCTCGACCGGCTTGACGAACGGCTCGTCGTTCGCCTCCGGGAACTTGGCGAGGGCATGCGCGAACTTGGCGCGGTTGTCGTCGAAACGGCCCTTGGGGATGGCGAAGACGATCTGCTCGGCCACATGGGTGCCGCCTGCCAGCTCCTCGAGGAAGAGCGGCGCAACCACGGAGGCGTCCCAGCCGAACGCACCGCAGCCGAAGGCGCCGAGCACGAGCTTCTTGTGGCCCAGGTCGTCTGCGATGGCCATCACGAAGCGGATGCGCTCGCGCATGGCGGCGATGAGGGCGGCGTCCTTGACCTTGTAGGTCTCGTGGGCGCGGGTCGCGAACGGGGCCGCCACCACGATGACGTCGGCGTAGCTGTGGTAGCCGTCGCGCTCGAAGCGCACCTTGGGCACCACGAGACCGCGGTTGCGGTAGAGCTCGCAGTTGATATTGCGGCTGCGGTTGGCCGCGTACCAGGCCTTCTGCTCGCGCAGCACGTTGAAGAGCGTGGACTCGGAGCAGATCGCCTCCTCTTGCGCCCATGCGCCGCGCTCGTAGCCTCCGCCCGGATTCACGAACGCGGCGAAGTCGAGCAGCGCCAGATCGCAGGCGCTCGCGAGGCCGCGGCCCAGCTCGAGCACCGCCGTCGCGGAGTCCTGGTCGACCACGGTGACCGTCGGCATACGGCCCTCGACGTTCGTCTCGGGAACGCCGTCGTAGACCTTGAGCTCGGCGAGCGAGCGCTTGATGTCCGCGGAGAAGCGCGCGTCCATCTCGGCGATGTGCGCCTGCGCCGCCTCGGCGCGCCCGTTCCTGCGATCGGTTCCCGACCTGTCCCTGCCGAATGCCATGAAACCGACCTCCAAAGGTCATACGTGGACTGCCAATTCGATGATACATGCTCTACCTGACAAATAGGGGAAGCGCTGGGCGGGAGGTCTATACTCGTAACATGGATTGCGCAAGGGAGGTGCCCGTGAAGCTGTTCGACGAGATGCCCCGCATCGAGGGCGAGCATCTCACCCTGCGTGAGATGGCGGCGTCCGACGCGCCCGCGCTCTCCGAGCTGGCGCATAGCGGCGAGGTTCGCCGCTTCCTCCCCACGTTCCTCTACGAGCAGCTCGGCGACGACCCCGTCGCCACGATCGAGCGCATGCGCGAGAAATGCTTCGACACCAAGGAATCCATCCTGCTCGCCATCTGCGACCGCGAGGCGCCCGACGTCATGATGGGCATCGCGGAGATCTACGCGTACGAGGAGCGCAAGCCCAAGGCATCGATCGGCGTCCGCATCCTCAAGGAGTACTGGGCAGGGGCATCGCGACCGAGGTGGCCGCGCTGCTCAAGCGCCACCTCATCGAGGAGGCAGGCGTGCGGACCATCACCGCGCACGTGATGGTCGACACACGGCGTCCCCGATTCCGCTGCTGAAGTGCGGGTTCAGGAAGCTCTATCCCGGCTGCGTCGAGGACTGGGGCAGGGAAGAGCCCGTGCTCGTGGATAAGTACGTGTTCAAGCGCAGGTGGATGGACGACCACCAGCCGACAGGAGAGGAGTCCTGAGATGATCCGTAAGAAGGAAGACCAGGCCATCGCATACAAGTGCATCCGCGGCGGTATCGGCGAGGTCGAGATGCACAAGATCTGCGAGAGCGTCGAGGAGCTCTACGGCAAGGGCAGGCTCTTCAACCTCATGGTCCTCGCGCCGGGCAACACCATCGGCGAGCACACGCACGAGGGCGACAACGAGATCTTCTACTTCCTCTCCGGCACCGGCGAGTACAACGACAACGGCACCATCGTCGAGGTCGGCCCCGGCGATACCACCATCTGCAGCGACGGCGAGCTGCACGGCCTCAAGAACACGGGCGACGTGCCGCTCGAGTTCATCGCGCTGATCCTCTATTCGTAGGAGCTGCCAGCAAACCTAACCGCGGGAGTGCTCCGCGACGAACGCCGCGATGCGCGCGGCGACGTGCGCGCGGTCCTCGCCCTCGAACATATGCCCCGCTCCGGGGATGATCTCGTAGTCGAGGTCGGCGTAGCATGACGCGGCGCGATCCGAGAACTCCTTGGGCTCCATGTCGTCGGCGTCTCCCTGGAACATGATCACGGGCCCCGTGTAGGCGCCGACATGCTCGTAGAAGTCGTACGAGAGCGCCGCGAGGGCGTAGTCGCGGCCCAGCTCCTGCCCGAACTGGAGGTACGTCTCGGGGACGTTCTCCGGCGATCCGAACCGGTCGACCGCGCTCTGGTGGATGACGAACGCGGGATAGAGCAGCACGAGGCCCGCGACGTCGTCGCCGCGCTCGGCGGCAGCCATCGCGCTCACCGCACCGCCCTGGCTCTGGCCGAGCAGGAAGATCGATGAGGGATCGACCGCGTCGAGCTTCTTGAACGCGTCGATGATGGCAGAGAGGTCGGCCGCATGCGTGAAGATGGTGCATTCGGTGGTCGCACCGGTCGAGCGCGAGAGGGGAGAGCCGCCGCAGAAGTCGAACGCGTAGGCGGCATAGCCGGCGCGGGCCATGAGGCGCGCCCACACGGCGGAGGTGCGGTGCGATCCGCTGAAGTAGTGCGCGCAGATGATCGCGGGAAGGCGGCGCGACCCGTCATATCCCTCGGGGAGGTAGAGCTTGCCGTAGATGCGCTGATTGCCGCGCTCGACCCACAGATCCTCCGATGTGAAGCCCCTGTTCGCCGCCATATCGTCCGTCCTTTCTCCGTGCCGCCTATAAGGGTGGCACAAGAGGCGTCCGCTGTGCGGGAAAAGTTCTATCCTGTATCTCGGGAACAGAGACAGCCGATTCCGACCTCTGGGAGCGAGACGATGGACACCAAGCTGCTTGTCACCGGCCTGACCAGATTCGCCGCAGGTGTCGTGCTGCTGGGCGTCCTGCTCTTCGTGCCCGCCGGCACGCTCGCCTGGTGGCGGGGATGGCTGCTCATGGGGATCCTCTTCGTGCCCATGCTAGCCGCGGGGTTCGTCATGATGGCCAAGGCCCCCGACCTGCTGCGCAAGCGCCTGAGCGTCCACGAGGAGGAATCCGAGCAGCGCACCGTGATCGCCCTCTCGGGCATCATGTTCCTCGCCGCCTTCGTGCTGGCGGGGCTCGGCCACCGCTTCGGATGGCCGACCTTCCCCGCTGCGGTCTCATGGGTCGGCGCCGTCGTGTTCCTCGTCGCGTACGCGCTCTATGCCGAGGTACTGCGTGAGAACGCGTACCTCTCGCGCACGATCGAGGTGCAGGAGGGCCAGCATGTGGTGGACACCGGGCTCTACGGCATCGTGCGGCATCCCATGTATGCGGTGACGCTGCTGCTGTTCCTGTCGATGCCGGTCGTGCTGGGTTCGCCCTTCGCGCTCATCGTCATGCTGGCCTACCCGGCGATCATCGCCAAGCGCATCCGTAACGAGGAGCAGGTGCTCTCCGCGGGACTCGACGGCTACGTCGACTATATGGAGCGCGTGCGCTGGAGGCTCGTGCCGTTTATCTGGTAGCCCTAGTCGGCGATGTACTCCGCGTACTCCGGGGTGGTGAACTCCGCGAGCGTAAGAGTGGTGTCGCCCACCACGAGCGAGTAATCGCCGAGCTCGGTACCTGCGGGAACGTCGAAGACCATGCCGAAGCGCGGCATGCTGTCGGAGATCTCGAGGCTGTTGCCGGTGATGGTGAGGGTGATGTCGGTGACGCCCCCGGTGAACTGGTACTCGGTGCCGGAGGAGTCTTTCAGCACGATGGGCGAAGCCTCCAGATCATCGAAGATCGTGTTGCCGTCGAATCCGCCGTGGCCCGCCTCGTCGCTGATGCAGCGGAACGTGATGCGGATGCCCTGGCCCGAGAGCTCGGATCCCGCCATGCGCTCCTGGTCTGCGGTCACGCAATCGATGCCCATGGTGTAGCCATTCCAGGTGATCTCTGCGCTCTCGAGCGCCTCCTCGGGCGACTGGGTTGCGATGAGCCCTCCGCCGGAGCCGCAGCCTGCGAGGGCGATGGGCACGGCTGCCAGCGAGAGCGCCAGCATGAACGATACGACCTTCTTGCGATTCATGGGTCCACCTGCCTCCTGATCGTTAGGGTACTGACTGAATCACTTATAACCCGCTGAGGCAGGGTTCTTTCATCGGATTCGGCAGGCGGCCGTTCAGGCACCACCTGCATTTGGGGACGGTTCCTTTTGTCAGGTTTTTATTTCTGAGCCAGACTCGAACAAACTGAAAATGGCCCAGCTTCCATCGAGTTTCTTATACGTTGCGCAGCCTTCCCAGCGATCTCGTTTGCACGGCAACTCGCAGAAATGGAAGATATCTCCGGTTTTAGGAAGATTATGAGTTCCACGTTTCCGGTCCAGTTCGGTGATCAGGCGCGTGATGCGAGAGTTGGCCGTCTTTGCATGGAAGAAGAGGATAATGTCGCCCTTCTTCGCCCATCTGGGCACCGTCCATCCGTCGTTGAAACAAAGCGGAGTGACCGCTTCGTCTACATACTGCCCGGCGCCTAGAATCAGCTCGATGTCGAACAATCCTCCATTCTTTCGTACTTCTTTGAGCGTTGTTGGAAAAGAGATGTTCTGGATGAACGCTTGTATGTAGTGGGTCACCATTGGTTCCTTCCGAGTCGATCCAAGTCCCGTATGGAATGATTTGCGGTTGAGTACGATTACCTTGGCCGATAACGAAATAGCTTGTGCAGGAGACCTGCTGATGCTCGGAGAATTCAAACCTCTATCGACAAGAATGAGAGCAGCTCTGTGGTAGGTGTTTTTTCAGGTATGGTTGTTTTCCACAAAGAGTGGGGAGAGGTGTCCAGAGGAGGCTTCTAAGGGATGCAAACGCTACTCAAGCCTGATGAGCGCATCCACGATGGATGCCTCGAGCTCCATCTGTTGTGATGCGGTCAGCTCATTCGAAGTCCTGATGACGCAGGTTCCGTAGACATGGTGTGATCCCGAAGAGATCCAGGTGCCATCAAATGAAGAGAGATACTGATCTCTGCGGATTGCATCTTCTTCGTTTGCATATACCTCGACGGATCCACCTCCTTGTGTTCCCTTGTCGATTACTTCGTTTCCAGTTGCATCAATGGTATTGGCAAACACCCTGCTCTGATCAACAAGATCGCTCATGTGAAATCGGACCCTTTTGGGGTCCAGAGATGAAACGAAAACAGGCCCCGAAGGGCCTGCGTTGAATTTGGTCGCGGGGGCCGGATTTGAACCGACGACCTCCGGGTTATGAGGTGGGGTCATACACAAGCGCCCCAGTTGGACTAAGAATGACGGTAATCAATATAACTGCAGGTAAATAGGCATATTTCATCTATGGTCAACTATGATCGTATGCAAGTCTTGGACCCCTTTTGGACCCTTAGGGTCTTGATTGGGGTCCAAATTACCGTTACGCTTGGCACGCGAAAGCTTTGCGGGCTTTCACAGGCCAAGCGTAAACGGGAATTGGACCCCAAAACCCCAAGCGAGAGAAGACATTGGAAGAACGACGCGCCACAGGTAAAGGCCAATACTGGGAGGTCAGGCCCGGCGTGTACCGCTACCGCTTCAGCATAGGGAAGGACGAGAACGGCAAGTACATACGCTCCCCGAAGCGGACCCTCTACTGCAAGAGCAAGACCAAGCGGGGGCGTGAGGGAGAGCTCCGCGAGGCGATGGAGGAGTACCGGCGCGAGCTCAACAGCGGAGCGCCCATCGTCCGCAAGTCCACCAAGACCGTCGGGCAGTACGCGGACCTCTTCCACGAGCTCCGGAAGGGCACGATGGGCTCCGAGCTCTCCTACAAGCGCGAGGAGTCCGAGATCGCCCATATCAAGGTCCTGCTCGGCAACAAGCGCCTCAGTTCGCTGAAACCCCTCGACATCAAGAGGGCCTACGCCCAGGCACGCGAGGAGGGACTCTACAGCGAGAGCGAGCTCCACAAGATCCATACCAAGCTCTCGCAGATCATGAAGGAGGCCGTGCAGGACGAGCTCATCACCCGCAATCCTTGCGAAAACATCTCCGTCCCGCGACCCAAGCCCAAGGAACGCCGCTCCCTGAGCGCGGGGGAGGCGTCGCGCCTCCACCGCGAGCTCTCCGAGGAGCCCCTATCGGCTCATGTCGTGGGCACTCTGCTCCTACTCGACACGGGAATGAGGCGTGGCGAGATGCTGGGCCTCTGCTGGGAGTGCGTCGACCTCGAGACGGGCGAGATACAGATCGTCCAGCAGTACGCCAAGGACAAGGTTCCGAGGGCTCCGAAGAGCAGGAGCAGCAGACGCAGGCTACACCTGAGCGACGCGATGACCGAGACGCTGTCCGAATGGAAGGGAGTGCAGACCAACTACTTCGCAGAGAAGCTCGGCATGAGGCCCGTGAGCGGCATCCCCGTCGTCACCAACAGCACGGGCGGATATATGGACCCCGACAACTACAACCGATGGTTCCGCGAGTGGTGCGTCAAGCACGAGTTCGGGAGGTACACCGAGGAGCCCGAGGTCTACCAGGATGCGGCCGGCAAGCGTCGCGTGCGCAAGCGCGGGTACGAGGGGCTCATGCCCCATATGCTCAGGCACACGCAGGCGACGCTCCTCATCGGCGCAAACACCGACATAAAGACCGTCCAGAGCAGGCTCGGCCACAGCTCCGCGGAGCTGACGCTCAACATCTACAGCCATGCCATCGAGGCGAAGGACAAGGCGGCGGCAGACGCCTTCGCGGCGCTTATAGAATGACGGCAGACGGGCAGAGCTGATCGCACCGCGGAAGCAGGCGCGCACGGTCCGATCATACCTGCCCATCTCGCACTCTGTGCCGTCCAGCAGGGGAAGCGCGGCATAGAATAGCCCCGGAGCGACTGGATCGGCCATCGTCGGGGCGAGCAGGCAAAGACCAGTCCCGCATACACCGGGAGGAAGGAGGATCGGATCTGGCAGGCGGGAAGGAATAGCAGTAAAAGACAGGCCGCCTCTCCCCACTACGTCGCCAAACGGTCAGGGGAAGAGACGACCCGACATGATTGGATTCTAACATGGAAGGTATCGTATTGACGCCTCCGACCTATGAACCCATAGGTACGGACAAGCTCCTCACAGTCAAGGCTATCGCGGACATGTTCGGGTGCTCCGAGGAGACCGCGAGCCGCATCATGGACGAGTCGGGCTGCGCGATCAAACTCCGCAGCCGCAAGTACGTCCTCGAGAGCAGCTTCTACAAGTTCATCCACTCGATCGAGGGCGCCTGCTCGGCTGCCCGGGACGCATCATGACAGGCGGGGGCCTGGTCTTCGAGAACGAGCGCATCCAGCAGGACTATGAGGCGCTGCTCGCCGACAGCGCCCTCGCCCACGTGAGGATGGGGAAGGTCGATGCGCTCCTCGGGGGCATCAGGAAGAGCTCGCTCTGCATCATCGGAGCGAGCCCTGGGACGGGGAAGACCACGCTCGTGGGCCAGTGGGCGGACGAGCTCGCGATGGACGGGCACCCGGTGATCTTCGTGAACCTCGAGATGCCGCGCGAGCAGCTCGTGCGCAAGTCGATCTCGCGCTTCAGCGGCAAGGCCATACCGCTGTCGGGGATCGGAGGCGATGGGGGCGGATGCGCCAGCGACCTCGCGAAGGCCATGGTCTGGTACAAGGAGAACGTCTCCCGCAACATCGCCTACACCGACGACCCCATCACGCCCGTGGACCTCTCGGTGTACGTGTCCGATGTCATGAGGGAGCGGGAGAGGCCTCCCATCGTGTTCGTGGACTACGCGCAGATCATGCCGCCCGCAAGCAGCCGCATGTACACGGACGAGCGCTCGATCGTCAAGGACACGGTGGCGGGGCTGCGGCACGTGGCGAACGGCCACGGGTGCGCGGTCATCGCCATCAGCTCCATCAGGCGCACTGACTACGGCAAGGCCGTCATCGGGCTCGACGGCCTTGCGGAGGCTCAGAACCTCGAATACGGTGCAGACCTCGTGGCGTACCTCTCCGTGCCCGGAAAGGGCGTCGAGCAGGCCCAGAACCTCACGAAGGCGGTGAGGCCGGTCACCTTCTCCGTGGTGAAGAACCGCTACGGGGAGCTGGGGTCGGCGAACCTCGTCTTCGACACGCGCTTCGCAACGTTCGCCGAGGCGTGACACAAGCGCCGTAAGTGGGTTCAGCAAGTCCCGCGCGACGTACGGGCAGTCGTACGTACGAACTGCCCGCGTCGCGCAAAACGCTGAGTGCAGCAAGTCCCGTGGTTCATGTACATGCATCCCCGAAAACATGCACATGAACCACCCGCTGCCCCAGCGGCGGCGCGGCAAGCCTCGACCCTCACGGGAATAAGGACGTGCGGGGGATGCCCCGCGCCCCTGGAGGGCCTGCATCCACCAGCGCGCATCGAGAGGAGAGGGTCTTAATGCCAGAGCGGGAAGTGGGGCATTGCGTCAGGATGGAGCTGAAGCTCACTCGCGAGGAGAGCGAGCTGCTCGACGCCCAGGCGGAGGCGTTCGGAGTGACCCGGAGCGGGTTACTCAGGCTCGCCCTCCATGCGATCGACCTGTTCCAAGACGAACTGAACGGAGATCCCGAGCGGATCCTCTACCTCGACCCCAAGACCTGGCGGCTCATGCTGATCGAGTTCCGCATGCACGGGGTGAACCTCAACCAGTGCGCCCGCGCATGCAACTCGATCGCCTGGGACATCGAGCGCCATGCCGGCGAGATCATCAGCGACGATTGGAGAATCCGGGAGATCCTGGCCACCCTGAGGCGCATCGAGCAGCTGGCGAGGGAGATGATGGCAAAGCTGCGCCCGTTAGAGAACGAGTTCCGCACGGCGCTCGCATGCAAGCAGCTCATCAAGGTAAAGAAGGAGTACGAGCGGGAGTGGGCAGAGAGCCGACAGAGGAGCCGCAAAACACGAAACCGCAGGTAGACGGCTTGTTGTAAGCCGTTCTAAGGGCCTATCGTCCCAGATTCGGCCTAGAACCCGTGGAACCGAGCGCCGTCAGGCGCTCGTGTCGGGGCAGAGGAACTCCCCCACGACGAGCCGGGAGAGCTGCGCGACCACGGAATCGAAGGTCTCGGGGAACCCGTTGCTCCCGCCGCTCACCTTCGAGGAGTTCGCCATGAAGGAGTACGAGCGCGACCGCGACGGGAACTGGCTCGACATCATCCCGGACGGCGACGACCATTCCATCGATGCAGTGCGCTATGCGGTAATGGACGACGTGTTGCGTGGGTGAAGCTCTTCTAGCACGGTCTTTATCGTTTCTTCGTAATCCGACTCGATGAGCGTGACCTTCTCCCCGCCTTCCTTGAAGGCGTCGATGTAGCGACGGTTGTCTTCTTTAAGCTCATCAGGCGTGCATTCAGCATCGTTCAGCCGTGCTTCGATGGCGCAGGCGTTTTCCCTTATCTCGCCGAAATGGGCGTCGATGAAGGCGTCCGACATGCCCAGGCAGACGAACTCTATTGAGCGCAGGTATTCTTCTTCAAAATCCTTTCGCCAGGCAGGCGGTATGTAGCAGCCTTCGACGATGAGGTTCTGCTTGTTCTCGATAGCCGTCTTCACCATTTCACGAACTATAGGCCAGAGGTATTCCGTGAGCTCTTCGTCGTCCTCAGGCGTAAGGGTTGTGTTTCCGCTTCGGATGAGGCCCATCTTCAGGTGGTCGATGGACAGATAGGGGTATCCGAATACTTCGAGCATCCTTTGTGCCAGGAGGGTCTTCCCCGTGTGTGACGCGCCGGCTACAAGAATGACCATGGTTTGTCCTGTTCTAAAGCATTCGTTCTTCTCGGCATTTTAAGGCATGGGCGAGGTTGTGACGATGGGTGACACTTCATCACGATGATTACTGCGGCTGATGGAGGTCTTCTCAGTTGAATCTACCTTACAAACGTAAACCACGTTCAGCGCAGACGCGCATAGCCGGGTGGATCGAGCACCGATGCACCTCATACACGCGCCCCATGCCGTCCTTGTCCCTATAGTCGTAGAACTCGCCCCTAGCGCTCATCCAGTCATCCCAAGATCTAATCCAGGGCTCCATGTCGTCCAGGGGAAGAACAAACCCGAGCTTGCGCAGATAGTCCTTCACATGCTCCGGAACCCAATACTCGTCCAGACCGTTAGCACCCATGCGCACACCTCCATCAATCTGCCGATAAGGTCAGGTGAAGAATGCACCCGCGTCACAATCCCGCATAGAATGATGAGAAGGACGAGGACGAGAAGGACGCACGCGATGAAGAAGCTCTACCTCATAGGCGGCACCATGGGCGTGGGCAAGACGGCCACCTGCCAGCAGCTCAAGTCCATGCTGTCGAACGCGGTGCTCTTGGACGGGGACTGGTGCTGGGACGCCGACCCCTTCGTGGTCACAGACGAGACCAAAGCGATGGTGATGGACAACATCTGCCACGTGTTGAACAACCTCATCCGCTGCAGCGCCTACGACAACGTGCTCTTCTGCTGGGTCATGCACGAACAGGCGATTGTGGACGACATCCTCTCGCGCCTTGACACGTCGAGCTGCCTTGTGAGGGTAATCTCGCTTGTGTGCTCGGAGGAAGAGCTACGAGATCGCCTGGGGAAGGACGTCTCCGCAGGAATCCGCCGGCCCGACGTCATCCGCCGCAGCCTGGCAAGGCTGCCGCTCTACGACACCATGGGCGGCGAGAAGATCGACACCACCTACCTCACGCCCGCTGCGGTTGCAGAGCAAATCATCCTAATGCCGAGACAAGCATTGCGAATGAGAAAGGCCAACATGATGCTGGAGACCGAGCGCCTTATTCTTCGCCCGTGGGAAGAGAGCGACGCCGAAGACCTGTATCGGTATGCGAGCGATCCCGAGGTCGGGCCCATTGCCGGCTGGCCGGTCCACACGAGCGTGGAGAACAGCCGCGAGATCATCCGAGAAGTCCTGTCCGCGCCAGAGACCTACGCGGTCGTGTTGAGGGAAGAGGGGCACGCAGTCGGCAGCATCGGCCTCATGCTGGGGAAGGCAAGCAACATCGGCATCCCCGACACCGAGGGCGAGATCGGCTACTGGATAGG
>Ga0256405_10002810_pt1 | contig 38004 bp, 39 predicted proteins | sample RumenRJG_02DNA_FD_189096 | JGI IMG/M metagenome (GOLD analysis project Ga0256405, IMG submission 189096) | Bovine rumen microbial communities from Lethbridge, Alberta, Canada - RJG_02 | ecosystem: Host-associated > Mammals > Digestive system > Stomach > Rumen | place: Canada: Alberta...
CCCTCACGATAAGATTTGCATATCTTGGCATACTTCACACCGTTTTTTATGTCATATCCTATATACATGTCGTTCCCCCACGCTGTAGTTCAAAATATTTCTAACTACATTATAGCACATATACGGACATATGGGAAGAGGAACTATCTGAATTATAGATGTTTCAAGGGGTTTGAGGAATATATGTTGAATGTAAGTAGAAAAACACAGAGGGAACTATAGATTATTTTACCGCTTAGATTTAACTGATTACCGCCAACTCCTGGTCCGGAAGGAGACGGACTCCTTCGGAAAACCTTCCCTCGGCCTCCGTTTCCCTTGCCATTTTCAGGAACAGGATATAGGTAAGCTCCGTTACGTATTGATGGTAGGTGATTCCGTCATCCCGCAGTACGTTGCAGAGGTTCCAAAGCTTCGATACGATTTCCTGGTTTGTCATAATTGGTATTCCACCACCTAAATTATGTAAACATTCTGTGAATAAGTATAGCACAGTCCGCCTTTTCGGGCAAGAGCAATCCATTTGGGCAATAGAATGGCGGGGACGTTGGACGAGGGAAGGAAATATGCTATACTGGAATCAAAAAGACTGCATGTATGGAGGTGTTCGATGTGCAGGAAAGGAAGCGCCCCATGCCCGTGGGCATTGAGGATTTCAAGAAGCTGATTCAAAGGGAATACTATTTCGTCGACAAGACCCGGTTTATCCGGGAATTGCTGGATATTCAAACAGAGGTCACACTGATTACCCGCCCCCGTCGTTTCGGCAAGACTCTGACGCTCTCCATGCTTCAATACTTTTTCACCTTGGAGAATGCCGAGGAAAACAGGGAGCTTTTCCGTGGGCTGGACATCGAGAGTGCCGGGGAAAAGTACATGCGGGAGCAGGGAACAAGGCCCGTGGTGTTTCTCACGTTGAAGGAAGTCCGGGCGGGGAAGCAGGACGTGATGATGGATCTCCTGGCGAGAACGCTGCAGTGGCTCTATCAATGCTATCCCTATTTGCTGACGAGTGACCGATTGAGCGAGGAAGATAAAAAAGCATTTCATCGTGTGATAGCGCTTCACGGAAATGAGGCAGACCTTCGCATGTCCCTTTGCTTCCTCATGCAATGCCTGGAAAAGCATCATGGGGAAAAGCCCGTCCTTCTTCTGGACGAGTATGATGCCCCCATTCTCTCTGCTTTGGAAAAAGGCTATTATGAGGAATGCATCAACTTCATGCGGGGCTTCCTTGGCTCTGCCCTCAAGACAAATCCCTCCCTGTATTTTGCCGTCCTGACGGGGGTGACGCGGGTTTCCAAGGAGAGCATTTTCAGTGGCCTCAACAATCTGGATGTGTGCGGTGTCCTGTCTGACACCTATGCTGATGCCTTTGGCTTCACCCAGGAGGAAGCGGCAAGGCTCATGGAGGAGTGCGGCGTGGGGGACAAGATGCCGGAATTGAAGAAATGGTATGATGGCTACCGGTTCGGGCAAGTGGAGATCTACAATCCCTGGTCGGTGATCAACTTCATCAAGAATGGCTGCAAATTCCAGCCTTACTGGCTCAATGTCTCCGGCAACAGCATTCTCCATGTCCTTCTGGAACATGTGGACGAGGATCGCCGGAAGGAATTGGAGGGGCTCATGAATGAGATTCCCGTGGAGGCTGTCATTGACGAGGGGGTCATCTATTCGGATATCCGTGAAAGCAGCAATGCCCTCTATATGATGATGCTGACCACAGGCTACCTGAAAGCCGTGGAAGCCGATTGGGACCCTGCGGGGGAGGAACTTCCCTGTTGCAAGCTCCTGATTCCCAACAAGGAAATCCGCATGGTCTATCGGAAGGAAATCCTTGGCTGGATGGCCACGAGGTCGGACAGCATCCAGCTCCGTCACATGCTCCGGGCCATGGTGTCGGGGGATGCGGCAACCTTCCGGAACCGTCTGCAGAAAATCCTGACGGGCATCGTAAGCTATCATGATGCCGCCAATAATCCGGAGAACTTCTATCACGGATTGTTGCTTGGTTTCGCTGTCCTCATGAGTGGCTCCTATCGTGTGGAGTCCAATCGGGAGAGCGGTTACGGACGCTTCGACATCGCCTTTTTCCCCTTGAAGGATGGTGCGCCGGGTGTCATCCTGGAACTGAAGTCGGCGAAGTCCGAGGAGGCCATGGAGGAAAAGGCGAAGGAAGCTCTTCGCCAGATCGAGGAGAAATCCTATATCACGGAACTCTCCCAACAAGGGGCAGGGGAGGTCTGGAAGTACGGTATTGCCTTCCATGGGAAGAGGTTATGGCTGGAGCAAGGAAAGTAAGGATTTCACAACTTCAGGGGATTGGTCTTGCGTCATAATCTGTGCTCTTTTATTGTATTTACATTGCCAGTGCTTTGTGGTATACTTCATGCAAGGGGGGAGCAGAATGAAAGCAAGCACACTTACTATGAGAATTGATCCTGTGCTGAAGGAACAGGCAGAGGAGTTGTGCGAAGAGATGGGGTTGACTCTTTCGACTGCATACACCATGTTCCTGAAGGCTATGGTAAGAACCAGGTCTATTCCTTTCCAGATTACAGCAGACCCTTTTTATAGCAAGAAGAACCAGACATATCTTGCTGAATCCATAGCTGAACTGGATGCCGGCAGAGGAGAGGAGCATGAGCTGATTGAAGATTAAGGTTTGGTCAGGTCGGGCTTGGCAGGAATATCTGGATTGGCAGCTTGAGGACAGGAAGATAGTCAAGCGAATCAATGAGCTGATAAAGAGTATTGAACGTGATGGAGTACTTGAGGGCATCGGCAAGCCGGAGGGACTCAAGCATAATCTGCAAGGCTGGTTCAGCCGCCGCATAGACTGTGATAACAGACTGGTGTATCGTGTGAGTGGCACGAAGATAGAAATAGCACAGTGCAAAGGGCATTACTGACAGGGCGCAGCTTTAGGGCTGCGCTTTTTGTGTGCCCGAAGGTTTCATTTTATGAGCATGACGAAGGCGCCTATGGTGGGAGTGGCGACGATGGCAAATTTCAGGAACCACACGGGGGCGAGATGGGTGAATTTTGCGCCGAACCAGGCGCCGAGCATCAGCCCCGTCAAGGTCTGGAGAAAGATCAGGAAATCCAGCCGCCCGTTGAAGAGGTACCCGAGCCCGCCCGCTGCGGATATGGGGAGGATCACCATCATGCAGGTGCCTATGGTTTTCAGGATGGGGACGCCGAAGACCACCAAAAGGGTGATCTGGATAAAGGCGGCGGCGCCGATGCCGAAGGTCCCGGAGAGGAACCCGTTGATCACCCCGGCAATTGTTCCATAGATGTAGAGACGTTTCCCCACAAGCATGTCCGGGCGGACCTTGAGATGCCTGGAGAGCCACTTGTCCTGGTAGACCTTGATGTAGAGGATGATGGCGCTGACGAACATCATCGCGCCGGTCAGGAAATGGAGCAGGTCTGCGGGGATGATGTTGGAGACATTGGCACCGGCAAAGGCGCCCGCAACGCCGCCAAGCCCGATGATTGCCCCCGTCTTCACCTCCACCTCGTGCTCGCGGAAATGGCTGTAGGTTCCGGAAATCATGGTGAATACCATGGCGGCAAGGGCCACGGCAAGGGCTGTGTGGATCGGCACGTCAAAACCTGCCGTGAGCAGCGCAATGGTAACTCCTGCGCCCCCTGCCCCGACAAAGCCGATGACGGCTCCCAACAAGACCATGGACAAAAAAATCATGTGCTCATATCCTTCCTGCGCAGTATATCATTATGCTGTATTTCTGAGCCCAGTATACCATCATCTTCACTGTTTCTGCAAATTCCCTACTTATTTGGCAGGAAAAGAGGAGCATCGTGACGAACAGAGAACGAAGATATGGATTATGAGGGAGGATTTATTTATATGATTACTTTAGAAAGTATCCGTCGTGATATTTGCGAGGCGGTGACGAAGGTGCGGGAGCGGAAGCCCTTGGCGCCTTCCATCACGAATACCGTGACCATCAATCTCGTGGCGAATGCCCAGCTGGCGGTGGGGGGCTCGGCGGCGATGGTTTATATGCCCGATGAAGGGGAGGCCATGGCCGGGGCAGGGGATGCCATGTACATCAATGTGGGGACCATCTATCCCGTGTACGAGGAGACACTGCCCAGGGCTGCCCGCGCCCTCCAGAAGAACGGGACACCCTGGGTGCTGGACCCTGTGGGCAGCGGCATGGGCAGGCTGCGGCAAAAGCTCCTTTGTGCCTTCATGCAGTACAAGCCCACCATCATCCGCTGCAATGCTTCGGAAGCCATCGCCCTTGCCAATTTCTGGAGACTAGGGAATGGCGGGAAGGATTCCGGCATGCGGGGCGTGGATGCGACGGATTCTGTGGCAGAGGCGCGTCAGGCGGCGGTTGCCCTGGCAAGATGGACGGGGGGCGCCGTGGCTGTTTCCGGGGAAAGGGACCTGGTCACAGACGGGAAGGTGACGGTGCTTTCGTCGGGCGGTTCCCCTCTCATGCCGAGAGTCACGGGGATGGGATGCTCCCTTGGGGGTGTGGCGGCGGTCTATGCGGCAGTGGCATCGCCCTTCATCGCTGTGCTGACGGCCACGGCAATTTACAATCTGGCGGGCCGGAGGGCCGGGAGCAAGGTGGAGGGGCCGGGGCATTTCCAGGCACAGTTCCTGGATGAATTGTATCTGGCAAAGCCGGAGGACGTTGCGGCCAATCCGCTGGAATTGGAGGAGGAACCGGACGGGACACACTGACCTCATCGTTCCTTTGTCCTTCTCTTCCGGACCGTGGGGTATTGGTCGATGATCCGCTGGTAGCAGGGACAGTCTGCGCTATGGTCGTTGACGATGCCGCTGGCCTGCAGATGGGAGTAGACCGTGATGCTGCCGAGGTATTTAAAGCCCCGCTTCTTCAGGTCCTTGCTGATGATGTCCGACAGGCCGTTGCTTGCCGGGACCTCGCCCAGTTCATGGCGGTGGTAGAGGATGGTCCTGCCTTCGGAGTAAGCCCAGAGATAGTCGGAGAAACTGCCGAATTCCTCCCGCATCTTTTGGAAGCATCCCGCATTGTGGATGACCGCCCCGATCTTTCGTCGGGAACGGATCATGCCCGGCACGGCAAGGATGCGCTGGATATCGTCTTCTCCGTAGTCTGCCACACGGTCAAAATCGAAGCCATCGAAGCATTGGCGGAAGATCTCGCGCTTCTGGAGGACCAGATTCCAGTTCAGCCCGCATTGCATGACCTCCATCATCAGATGTTCGAACTGTTTGAGGTCTTCATGGACGGGGATGCCCCATTCCTCATCGTGATACTTCTTCATCTTTTCGTTCACAAGGCTCCAATTGCAATAGCCCATGACACGTTCCTCCTTTGATGCCTTTTCTTTCCTCAAATATTCGATGGGCGGAGGAAGTATTCCTTTTGGCTTTTGGCAGGAATTTCCCGGGGCTTGACGAATATGATATATGATATGGGGGACGGAACGGATATGAGTATGGAGAAACGACTGACGGGAAAGGCCGAAGGGCTTGAGCTGGAAGGGCTTTCTGACAATGAAGCCTTTTTGCAGCGATTGTTTTATCGGCATGTGGGCTCTGCCGTCCTTTCCATGTTCGGTGCCATGGCCAGCCTGATGGCGAACAGTCTTCTGGCCGGTATCTTTTTCGGCACGGAGGGGCTGGCTGTCATGAGTGTGGTGGCCCCGCTTTATCTGCTGTTTTCCGCCCTTGGCTCTCTGGCAGGGGCAGGCGGCTCGACGGCAGCGGCGCATGCTCTGGGCCGTGATGACCAAAAAGGGGCTGATGAGGCGTTCACTTTTGCGTTGCTGCTGGGGATCGCCCTTCCGCTGGTCGGCGCAGTTCTTCTTTATCTGGAATTGGACAAGGTTTTGGATGCCTGCGGCTGTGCGGCGGAACTGCATGATGCTGCCTATCGCTACAGCCTGCCCTATCTCATGGGCGGCTTTGGTGTGACGCTGTTCTATCTGCCCTATAACTTCCTGCGCCTTCTGGGGAAACTGCGGGCCCTGGTGGGACTGTTCCTCGGCATGGCCGTCCTGAACATCCTGCTGGACATCGGCTGCGCGAAAGTCCTGGGCATGGGGCTTTCCGGCATTGCCGTGGGAACCGTGGCCGCTGCCATCGTGACGGCAGGGTTTGGCATCTGGCTGCTCCTGCGGGGGGAGACGGGATTTTCACTGATACGCCCACGGTCGGTGGCTGCCGTGCGCTCTCTGTTGCAGCTTGGGATGCCTCCGGCATTGAACAATCTGCTCAATTTCCTCCGTTTGCTCCTGATGAACCGCATCATTGTCGCCGTGGCCGGCAGCAGCGGGCTCGCTGCCTTTTCCGTGCTGACGGCATTGGAAAATCTTTCCCTTGTGGTCCTGTCCGGTCTGGCCCAGGCCACGGCGGGTTTCGTCAGCGTATTCACGAAGGAGATGGATACGGTAAGCGTGCGGCGCATCGAGAAATATGCCATGGCCCTGGGCTTGTTGCTCATGGCTCCGCTTGCGATTCTTCTTCTGGTTTTTCCGGGAGAGGTCTGTCGGCTCTTTGGGTTGCGGGACACGGTGGATCTGTCGCTGGCAACCCGGGGTGCCTATGTCTTTGCCTTCAGTTTGTTGCCCTCGGTTCCCTGCTTTTTGCTGTCCTTCTACTATCAGGCGGCAGGATTTCCCATGTTGTCCAATTTCATGATTTTCTGTCGCTCCTTCCTGTTCATCATCCTGCCTGCGTGGCTTCTGTCATCGGCTTATGGACTGGAGGGCGTATGGTGGTCTTTCCTTCTGGCCTCGGTCTGCCCGTTGCTGCTTGCGGCGGCAGTGCCTTATTTCTATCGTCGCGGCTATGATGGGATCCTGTTGCAGGATCTGCGGGCCGAACGGGAGGGGCGTTATATCTCCTTTGCGGTTCCTGCGGATGCCGCAGCCATTGTGGCGGAGGTAGACCGGCTGGAGGGGTTCTGCGCCGGAAACGGCCTTCCCCGTCAGGAGGTCATGCTGCTTCGGCTTTCTCTGGAGGAGATGCTGCTGAGCATCAAGGAGCATTGCTTTCCCTCCGATGCCTCGGCAAGCATGGATGTCCGTATCCTCATTCTGCGAACCCAGGCGGCGGCCATGACCATCCTGCGCATCCGGAACGGCGGGAAGCTCTTCAATCCCATCGATTACTATGAGCGATTGCGGGCAGATGATCCCCTGGCACTGGAGGATGCCCTGGGGATTGCCATGATCCTGCGGGCGGCAGGTGCCGTTCACTATAAATCCACCTTTGGGATCAATAACCTGACGGTGATCATCGACCAAAAGCGCACGAATAACGCGAAAGAATAGGAGATTTTTATGGAATACCGAACGGTGCAAAGAGATGGACAGAATCTCCGGATTTGCTTGAGGGAATTTCGGGAAGAGGATGCCCCGGCCCTGGTAGAATGCATCCGGGATGAATACGGCGCCACCTATCTGAAACAGGATTTCTATGATTCCGGAACCCTTGTTCGGGAGCAGAGGACAGGCCATTGCTTCTTTTTGATTGCGGAGGCCGCAGGGGAAATTGCTGCCGTGCTGGGATTGAAGTTTCCATCCACCCGGGAGACCATGTGCGAATGGATTACCGGCATTGTCCTGAAGAAATATCGCCGCTGCGGCATCATGAAGATGTTGTTCGCCCAGGCGCTCCAGGAGATGCTTCGCCGGAAGGACATTTCCTCCGGCTATGGCTTCTCGGTGACCTACCATGACATATCCCAGCGCTCCATGGGGGCTCTTGGATTCCATCCCTGCGGTTTCCTGCTGTCGGTGCTTCTGTCCCAGACACATTCCTTTCCGCAGGATGCCAATCGGAAGCATCATCATGTCATCATCGTTCGCAAGGTGTGCCAGGAGGATGCAGGGAAGCTCCATGTCCCGGCCCGGCATGAGGCAATCGTTCGGGAAATCTACCGGAACCTGGGGGTGCGAATCGAGGTGGATACCCGAAGGGAGCCTCTCATGGGGGACAGTGTCTGCAGGGAGGAGCAGGACAGAGGGCAGCTCAGTTGCACCATCTGGGTGGATGGGAGCGGAGTCGATCTGGAAGAGCAGATCCGGGCCATCGAGTCCCGTTATGACGAACCGCTCCAGACATACAATGTCTTTTTGAACATCAGCGATGCAAAGGCTGTTGCGGCCTATGAATGTCTTTGTGGGATGGGATATTTCTTTGCGGGCCTGCGGCCGATCTGCTGCGATCATGAAATCATGGTCCTGCACAAGGGGGGGGAGATCCTGCCTGACTTTTCCTCCCTGGTGCTGACCGAGGAGGCGGCGCGTCTCAGGGACTATGTCAGGGATTGCTGTGAGGAAGGGAAGAGGGGGAGGAAGGATGAGGAATAAAGGCATAAAGAAACAGGCGCTGCTGCTGATTCTGGCCTGCTGCCTGCTTACGCTTCTCCTGTCGGGCGGCATTGCCATCTATGGAATGACGGACATCAAGTCCAGCGCAGAAAAGACGGGGCGGGACATTGGGCAGTCGGCTGCGGAGAACAGCAGCAAGGCACTGCAGCAGGATGCCCAGCGGGATCTCAGCCGGTTGCTGGAGGAACGCGGCGAGCTGATCGATATGATCTTTGACAATCTGGGAGCCAATGTCGGCATGATTGCCGACGAGATGAGCGAGATCCAGGAACATCCTGGGCGATATTCTCCAAGACAGGTTCAGGAACCGCAGCGCAGCAATGCCGGGACTTTGACTCCGCAACTCCAGTTTGCGCCGGGTGTGATGCGGGACGACCCGGCCTTGCAGCAGGAAATCGGGCTTGCGGCCAACATTCAGGACTGGCTGCTGCGCCTGGATGCCAGGCAGGAAATGGTGGCATCTGTCTATATCGCCTCCAGGAACGGTTTCGGCATTACGGTGGATGACCGTTCCGAGCAGAAATTCCGTGCAGGGGAAGAGGCTCCCTTTGCCATAGATTTCCGCACGCGCCCTTGGTATCAGGAGGCTGAGCAGGAGAAGCGGATAATCTATTCCAGCATTTTTATGGATGTATACAGCGGAAATTACGGCATCACCTGTGCCGCCCCCTATTTCACGGCGTCGGGGGAGACAGCGGGTGTGGTGGGGGCCGGGATGTTCCTCAACCGCATCAAGGATATCGTCCGCAAGACCAGCATTGGGGAAACTGGGTTTGGCTTTATTATTGACAAGGACGGCAGGGTGCTGTTCTCCCCAAAGCTGGAGGGCAGTCTGGCTGCCGTCGATATATCCGGCGGCGCCAGCCTGTTCGAGGCATCGGATGAGTCGCTGGCGGCAGTGGCCCATGATATGGTGGCAGGGAATACGGGGCTGCAGGAGGTCATGGTGGATGGTGTCCCATGCTATCTGGCATATCGCCCCCTCAAGGCAATGGAATGCAGCTTTGGCATCGTCATGGAGGTGGCGGAGGTCACCATGTCGGCCAGAGCCAATGAACAGGTCATTGCGGACAGTACCAATGCCTTCCTGGATATGCTGAACCATTCCATCCGTTCCTCTCTTCTTGCCGTATTGGTTCTGGTGCTGCTTCTTCTGCTGCTGGTCCCGTTCCTGAGCAACAAGGTGGCGACCAAGTTTGTCCAGCCCATCCATGAGCTTTCCGACGGCGTGCGGGAAATCGCCAGCGGCAATCTGGACAAGAAACTGGACATCCGGACGGGAAACGAGATCGAGCATTTGGCCGTATGCTTCAACGCCATGACGGATGAGCTGCAGTCCTATATGCGAAACCTTACGAAGGTGACGGCGGAAAGGGAACGCATTGCCACTGAGCTGGATGTGGCCACCAGGATCCAGGAGAGCATGTTGCCAAATATCTTTCCGCCATTTCCCGAACGGCAGGATTTTGACATCTATGCCACCATGCATGCCGCTAAGCATGTCGGCGGGGATTTCTATGATTTCTATCTCCTCGATGAAAAGCATCTTCTCTTCACCATTGCCGATGTGTCCGGCAAGGGTGTCCCTGCGGCGCTCTTCATGGTGATTGCCAAGACCATCCTCAAGAACTTTGCCCTGACCATGGGAGGCTCGGATGATCTGGCTCCCCTGGTGTCCTGCACGAATGACCAGCTCTGCCAGAACAACGATGCTATGATGTTCGTGACGGCCTTTGTCGGGATGCTGGAGCTTGATACGGGACGGCTTTCCTATGTGAATGCGGGGCACAATCCCCCGCTGGTCTACCGGGCAGCCGAGCAGCGTTTTTCCTTCCTGGATGTAAAGCGGAACTTCGTTCTTGGCGGTATGGATGAATTGGAATTCCATGGGCAGGAGATCATCCTTGCTCCCCAAGACCGGATCTTCCTTTATACCGACGGCGTGACGGAAGCCCTGAACGAGGAAAAGGAGCTCTACGGCGAGGAACGGCTTCTGTCCTGTCTGAACGGGGCACGGGCAGAGACACTCAGTCTTGAGGAATTGCTTGCTGTCGTGCGCAGTTCACTGACGGAGCATGTAAAGGACGCCGAGCAGTCCGATGATATTACCATGTTGGCCCTTGTCTATCGGGGACAGGCCGGAAAGGAGGCATAGACATGGAGGAAACGAAAGAACTCGCTCTTGAGGCAACGGTAGAGAATCTCGATGTGATCAATGCCTTTATCGATGAGCTGCTGGCCCCTTTGGAATGCTCTCCGAAAAAGCGGTTTCAGCTGGATCTGGTGGTGGAGGAAATCTTTGTCAATATTGCCAATTATGCCTATGGGGATGGAACAGGACAGGCCGTTCTCCGCTTCTCCCTGCAGCAGGATCCCCTGAAAATGAAGATTGTGTTCATGGACGAAGGTGTGGCCTATGATCCGCTGGCCAAGGATGAGCCGGATGTCACATTGCCCATGGAGGAGCGGAATATCGGGGGCCTTGGCATATTCCTGGTGAAAAAGAATGTGGAGGATATCCATTATGAACGCAAAGACGGGAAGAATATCCTGACCATCTACAAGGATTTGGGATAAGGCGTTTTTGCAGGGAAGGTAAGGGATGATATCATGCATATAGCGATTACCGATGACCGCGCTTCAGATCTTGCAGACGCGAAAGCTTACATCCAGGAGCATATCCGGGAAAGGTACCCGGAGGCGGAGGATTTTGTCCAGATAGAGACCTTTTCCAGTGCAGAGGAGTTGCTTCGTGTTTTCGAGGTGGGAAGGTACGACATCCTCGTCCTTGATATCTACATGAAGGACATGTCCGGTATGGAGGCAGCCAAGATCATCCGGAAACGGGACTCCGAGGTCAGTATCATCTTCCTGACGAGCAGTGTGGAGCATGTGCTGGAAGGGTATCGTGTCTTTGCCACCGGCTATTTCATCAAGCCCATCATGGAGCATGCGGAGGATTTTGCGGAAACCTTTGACCACATCTTCCCTGTGCTGTTGGAAAAGAAGAAGAGTCTGGCCGTAAATGTAAAGGGGCGAGACTTCGTTGTTCCTTATCGGGATATTTGCTATGTGGACATCAACGAGAAGCATATGGTCTGCTTCCATCTGTCCCAGCAGACCATAGAAAGCCTGACTTCCTATGCCGAATGCCAGGAGGCGCTGCTGGAGGATGAACGGTTCCAGGAATGCCATCATCGTGTCATTATCAACATGGACTTTGTGCAATCCATGGATCAGGAATGTTTTACGATGAAGGACGGAACCCAGGTTCCCATCAGCCGCCGCAAGCGGCAGGAGGTCAAGATGGCCTATGTGCAGCATATGATACACCGGTAGCAGATGAGCAGCGCGAAGAATAATGCCCCCCATCCGATAGAGGATGGGGGGCATTCTCGCGTTACGGTTGTCTTGTTTTCTGCGCTTCCGTGAGGAATTGCATGGTTTCCGGTGTTCCGGCGGCTGTTGCATAGTCCAGCTCGTCCTCCGTCATTTCCTGGTCCAGGAAACGCTGCGGCAGTCCCATGGATTTCCCGGCATTGTCCTTGCGGTGCATTTGCAGGAGTTCGGCAAGCAGGTTTTCCTTCACATTGCTGAAGGTAGAGTAATCAAAGGCCCGCAATTCCTTTTCCAGCATATCCTCTGTCATTTTTGACACGTCCTCTCTGTTTCCTATGCTTCTTCTGTACTTCTTATGCGCGGGCAGGGAAAAAGTGACAGGCTTTGCATCAGTCTTTTCCAAGATATTTTCGAAGTTCATCCCTTGCGCGCTTCAGTGTGACACGGACGGTGTTCGGCTTCATGTCCAATGCCTGGGCGATTTCCTCTGATTTCATGTCCAGCCAATAGGTCATCATGATGAGGCGCCGATCCCGCTCCGAAAGTTTCTCCAATGCCTGCCGAAGCTCTTCATGGCGTTCCTCTGTGAGTGCCTGGGCCTCCGGGGTTTCCTCTTCCGGTGCGGAGGGCTCAAAGGCGTCATCGAAGGGCTCATTGGCCGTATATGCCTTGCTCCGGTAGTGCATATTGAGCTCATTTCGGGCAATGCGGAAGAGCCAGGTGGAGAAGGCGCCCTTTTCCGGGTCATAGTCGGAAAGATGCCGGTACATCTGAAAAAAGGTGCGGGATACGATTTCATCCGCCAGGGAACTGTCCTTCGTCTTTGACATCAGATGCTGGTAAACACGGGGGAAGAAATGGTTGTAAAGGGCAGAAAAAGCATTTTCGTCAGAAATGGCGGCATGGGCCATGCGGCCCCAATAGGCACTGTCCTGTACGATGGAAATAGGGGTAATGTTTGAGGTCATGAGTATTCCTTGTCCTTCCATAACGGTTGTTTACTATGAATATGTGCGTCCTTATGCCACCTGTCGCTTCACCAGGTCGGCAAATATGCCGCCTTTTTCCACCAGCTCATCGAAGTTTCCCATCTCGGCAATGGAGCCTTTGTCCATGACGATGATGCGGTCGCAGCCCCGGATGGTGGAAAGACGGTGCGCCACGATGATGCGGGTGGAACGAAGGGTCTCGAGGCTTTTCGTCACGATGGCCTGGGAACGGTTGTCGAGAGCGCTCGTGCCTTCGTCAAAGATCAGGATGGCAGGCTTTCCGACCAGGGCGCGGGCAATGAGGATACGCTGGCGCTGCCCGCCGGAAATGTTGGAGCTGCCCTCGCTGATGATGGTCTGCATGCCCATGGGCATCCCGGCGATGTCCTCCGCAATGCCGGCGGCCTTTGCCGCCTCCCATGCTGCTTCCTGTGAGAGCAGGTGGATCCCTGCAATATTGGAATAGATGTCCCCCGTCATGAGTTGCCCATTTTGCAGCACGATTCCCATCTGGGAACGGACGGAAGGCAGGTTCAGCTCGGCGAGGTCATGCCCGTCAAGATACACCGCGCCGGATTTCGGCTGCTCAAACCCCAGGAGCAGCCGTACCAGAGTGCTCTTTCCGCTGCCTGATTTTCCGACGATGGCGACATTTTCCCCTGCTGCAATGGAAAAACTCACATCATGCAGCACCTCGTTCCCCAATTCTCCCGTAAGGGGATTGGGATAGGCAAACGAAAGATGGCTTGCTTCGATCTGCCCGGAGAGTTTTCCTGCATCCTGCTTGTCTCCTGTGGTTTCCGGGACCCACTGAAGAATGGGGCGGAGATTTTCCAGCTGGGGCCGGATGCCGAAATATTGTCCCGCCAGGCCGATGATGCCCCCCATGACGGTGTTGAAACCCGTATAGGCGGCAGTGAAAGCCAGGAACTGCGCATAGCCGATGCCGTTCTGCAGGGGCTTCCCATCCGGACCCAATTCCGTCATGCCATAGATGGCAATCCAGTAGAGGATCAGCGTCAGCACAAAGGGCTGCATGCCGGAGAGGATGGCGGCATAGTTCTTCTGCCAGCGAAGCCGCAGTCTCCAGTTCCAATGCTCGCCGAAGTCGCGGGCCCATAGACTGTAGGCCTGTTCCTCGGCCCCCTGTACCCGGAATTTTGACAGTCCGGTGAAGATCTGCTGCACCGTGCCTGCCTTTTTGTTTTCGGCGGTGACGATTTTCCTTTGATAGAAAAGAACCTGCCGATAGACCAAAAGGATGAGTATGGCATAGACCGCCCAGACAGCAAGGGCGGCAGCCGTCAGCTTCAGGCTGTAATAGCACATGAGGAAGATGCTCCAGAAGGAGAAGAGGAAGCCAGGAATCGATTCTGCGAAGGCGTTCGAGGCAAGATTTTTCGCCATGCCGATGCCATTCATGCGGCTGGCCAGTTCCCCGGTGGTGAACTTCCGAAAGAAATTGGCGGGAAGTGTTATCAGCCTTCCCCATAGGGCTGCCTCTGCCGCGCTTTCGATACGGGTGCCGATGCGCAGGAGGGCTATGGAGCGGACGATGGAGATGGCCGCTGCCGTGAAACTGGTCACGATGAGCGCCTGCGCTGCCACAGCTATTCCTTGCCGGTCAAGGATGGGAATGATGTCCTGAAAGATGATTTCCGTGATGAGGGGTGTTGCCAGGGGGATGAGCCCCGCAAGCAGGCTGCACAATAGGATGGTGCGATAATCTGACTTCCAGCACTGCCGGAACATGAAGCCGGCCAGGTCCGGCAGGTCCAGTGCCCTAGCGGGGAGGCCTGCATAGCAGAGGAAGGCCTCCCGTGCGATGCGCTTTTCTTCGCCTTCCCTCAAAGGTATGCCCTCGGGATGTTCCCTTGTGACGATGCGGTAACTTTTCGGGGTGTCAGGAACCAGTGCCGAGAGGGTTCGTTCCCTGCCCCCGGGAGGGCTGTAGAATCCGATGAATACGCCCATATCTTTTTTATGCCATCCTTCCAGCAGCGTCACCGGGCGCATCTGCATATTGCCTTTCTGCAGGAGGCGGCGCAGGAGTGCCGTTGAATCCAGTTGCTGCGCCGTTTCCGGTGAAATGCTGATGGCATCGGATGGCATGGAGAGTGCCTTTGCTGCCCGCTGCACGATGAATTCCATTTCCGCGGTTCCCTGATGGCCGGCATCCGGCATTCCGGAAAACAGCAGTTCTTCCCCCAGGAGACTTCGGATTCCGTTCTCCACCAGCCGCTGCTTGCTCCATTCCCGTACCTTCATGCGGCGGGAAAGGCGTTTGTCCTCTGAGCCGAAGCGCAGCCCGAGGAACATGGCAAAGATTTCCTCATTGTCCCGGAACGCGTCCAAAAACTCCTGCTGTTCTTCCATTCCATCCAATACTTTGCCCTGCTGCCATGCAAGAAGCATATCATCGCCCCGTTCTGCCAACAGGCGAAGCCAGGAAAGTTCCGAAAGCTTCCGGAACCAGCGCTGCATCATCGGGCAAAGCTTTTCCGGGGGTTCCAGGGAAAGGGGAAGGGATATTAAAACTGCATCTTCTTTGGCGTATAGCTGGACATCAATCTCGCCGAAGCGATCCAGGGCCGGAAAGGCAGCCTCTCCGGCCTGCAGCCTCATCAGATAGCATTGGCGAAAGGAGGTATCTCCCCGGGTGACGGCATAGACCTCCAGGGTGCCGGAAAGCACTTCCCAGCCATGCTCCTCCTGGAGCAGGAACCGTTCGCCGGCATACAGATGATGTTCTTCTGTCTCCATGCGCTCCTTCTTCATTCCTCTGCCTCCCGTTCTTCAATGAGTCTCCTGTAGGGCCCGTCATGAAGGACCATTTCCCGATGGATGCCACGTTCCACGACATTTCCATGGGAAAGCACGATAATCTCGTCGCAGTCCCGGATGGTGGAAAGGCGATGCGCTATGATCAGGCAGGTGCAGCCCCTGTGACGGATGTTTTCCAGCACGAGGTTCTCCGTGATGGGATCAAGGGCGCTGGTGGCTTCATCCAAAACGAGGATGGATGGATTTACGGCGAGGGCTCGCGCGATTTCCAGTCGCTGCCGCTGCCCGCCGGAGAAATTCATGCCGCCCTCGGCAATCCTGGCTTCGTAGCCTCCCTCCAGACACAGGATGTCATCGTGGATGCAGGCATCCTTTGCTGCCTGGATGATGTCCTGTCTCGCCACGGTCTTGTCAAAGAGGGCGATGTTTTCCGCGATGGTTCCCGTGATGAGAAAGACATCCTGATCCACTGCCGCCAGAGAATTCAGGATGACCGTGCGGGGGAGCTTCCTTCGCGCTATGCCGTCAAAGGACACGGTGCCGCTCCATTCCTCATAAAGCCCCGTGACAATCCTGGCCAGAGTTGATTTTCCGCTGCCCGATGCTCCAACCACGGCCACCCAGGTACCCGGTCTGGCGTGCAGGTTGAAATGGTTCAGGAGCGGTTTTTCCAAAGGGCTGTATCCAAAACTTACATCCTGCAGTACAAGGTCGCCGGACAGCCGGTTTCTCGGAAAGGATTGCTGCGCTTTCTCCCGTGTGCCGGGAAAATTCAGGTGGTCTATCTCGTAACGGCGCACATCATTCAGCCGCTGCATCTGCATTTCCGTGGTTTGGAGCGAGGAACCGAGTCCCACCAGGGCATTGACAGGTGCCTGGAAATTCTCCATGAGCTGCTGGAAGGCCATGAACATGCCGGCCGTCATGGTTCCTTCCATGATGGAAAAACCTCCGATGGCCATGATGAGCGCCCCGTTGATGCCGGAAAGAAGGGCGGGCAGGAGCTTCGCGGACATGGACCAGAGGGCGGTCTTCTGGGAGGTAGCCAGAACCGTGGCCTGGCTGCCCGTCCATCGGGTGAAGAAGTCTGCCTCGTCCCCATTGGCCTTGATGGTCTCGATCATTCTGAGGCCGTTCATGGCAACACTGTAGGCTTTGCCCGCATCTTGCTGGATGCGCATGTTGAGATCTGCAAGATGTTTTCGCATGAAAAAGAAGAGGAGGATGTTCACGGAAGTGAAGAGAAGGCCGATGAGGGTGAGGGTCACATTGTACTGCAGGAGCAGGAGCAGATAGAAGACTGCCACGATGAGATCCAGCGCTGCTGTGGCAGCAGGTCCGGACAGGAACTCTGCAATGGATTCGTTGAAGCATGCACGCCCTGTAGCCTCTGCCGCATACCGCTGGTGGAAGAACTTCATGGGAAGCCGAAGGAGATGCCAGAAATAGCTGGAAGAATCCGCCAGGGTGAGCTTTCTCTGCCATCTTGTCAGCACCATGCCCCGCAGCCAGGACAGCATGCCGGCAAGCAGGAAGGATGCCGCCATGACAAGGCAGAAGTTCGTCATCCAATCAGGATGCCTGTGGGTCAGGATGTCATCGAGAAAGATCTGGCTCATGATCGGCCCGGCCAGTCCCGGAAGGATGGCGCAAAGCTCCAGCAGGAAGATGAAGAGCACCGCCCATTTGTCCTCCAGCAGTTTCTTTGCAAGGTCCTTGCACACGTTGCAGCGATGGCCTTCCTTTTGGAAATCCTTGCCCGGCACGATGCGGAGGGCAACTCCCGTATAGGAGGCGCGGAACTCTGCCAGGGAAACGGTTCTCCGTCCCATGGCGGGATCGTTGAGGCAGGCCTTGCCCTTTTTGATTCCCTCCAGTACCACGAAATGTTTGAATTCCCAATGGATGATGAGGGGGAAGGGCTTTTCCGGGATGAGCTCCAACAGGTCATCCACGGTCCAGCGGTACCCGGCCGCCTCACAGTTCCTGCCCCTGGCCGCCCGCAGGATGGAGCTGGCCTTGGAGCCGTCCCGGTTGATGCCGCATTCTTCCCGAAGCTTTTCCAGAGGAACCCACATCCCATAATAGGCAAGTACCATGGCAAGGGCTGCCGCGCCGCATTCGGCTGCCTCCATCTGAAGGATGGTGGGGAGCTTTGCACAGGAATTGTCCTCGAGGAACCGGTCTTTCCATTTCTCCAGAAAATTCATGGGATCACCTGTTCCTCAGCCTTTGGCTCAATCGGCAGAATATCTTTTCGATGGGGGGATGGCGCTCGATGATGATGGAACCTGTGCAAAGGCTGCCCGCCGTGACGGGGGTATGCTCGCCTGCAGAAGAAGTCCAGAGATATCCCGATGCGCTGGAATCGTCCTTGACCAAATCGAAATGGACTTCCATGACGGCACCCTGCTGTGTCTGAAAGATCCACCGGGCAAGCTGCTCGCTTTCAAGACCTTTCCGGATGTCCTGCAGGGAGACTGGGTGCTGCGATACGGAACTCACGGTCCCCAGAAGGCTTCCCGTCCGGGAAACATCCACCCCGTTGGGGGCGAGATGGACCGTCTGTCCGACTTCCACCTGCCTGCCCTTTTCCAGGGGAAGATAGAGGACTCCCCCGGCATCCATGATGAGTCCCATGCCTTCCGCCGTCACAGTGAGGGAACCGAAAATCGACCAGAGGACCACGGCAAGAAGCATGACAGCCACGGAAAGAAGACCTATCCAGCCGATGGGAGTCGTAATGGGAAGCACGGTGTCCAGCTGCTCCGGGGAACGCATCTTGTCCAGGGCTTCCTGGCTGAATATCTGCCGGCGCTCTTTGTTCCATTGTTCTCCGACACTCTGTGACCCCGGAGCCTGCATTGTCATTCGTCCCACTTCCTTTCCGGCACAGCCTCTGCCCATGTTCTTTCGTCTTCGTCCTTTTCTGTATTCTACGCGCAGTTTCGCTATTCCTGCCCGCTGTAATCGGTCAGGCCGAATAAACGAAAAGCGGACAGCCCGGGAAGATATCTTCTCCTGGGCTGCCCGTCGTGATGCTCTTTAGGATTCGGGAGTGATCGTTTGGATGGTGATAGCGTCAACCTTCCTGGCCTTGTTGGTGTCTGTGAGCCGCATCACCCAGGAAGTATCTTCCGGTTTGTCGGAATATACATCGGAGGGAACACAGCGATACTCATATCTGACTCCCTGCCAACGCATTTCATAGAAGGGGGATTTCTTGCTGTCTTCTGGTCGTTTGGAAGGTGCAGAAGTGGTCTTGTAGTCCGTGCCATACATTTTTTCGGCTTCCTCCATGGTCATGCCCGCATAAAGCCCGGCAGGGGTCTTCCAGCCATTGTTGGCAGTGACTGTGACGTAACGGACCTTTTGGTTCAGGAAGCCGATCTCTGCATCATTTCCGTAAAATATCACCTTGGTGATAAGCTGGGCGTAGCCCTTTTCCTCTTTTGAGGGCTTTCCCTTGAGCTGGATCACTTCGTCATAGGACATGCCGAGCCGTATCCCGCCTAATTCAACATCCTCTTCCGTAAAGCTCCCGGCTTTCCTGGCGGATGCCTGCTCCTTGGGCTGCTCCTCCGCAGCTTTTGCCTCCTTCGAGCCGGAACTTGCCTCGCTGGCGGCGGGCTTTGCATCCTGCTTTGTATCCCCGCATCCCGCAAGGACGAGTGCAAAGATGACCATCAGGGAACCGAGCAGTTTCACTACCATGCTATGCATACCTGGCATAACATATACCCTCCTTCATTCCTTTGGAATTAGATAAATATTCTGCCAAAAATTATAACATAGTCCGCCTTTTCGGGCAAGGGGTTACTAGACCTTGAATTCTTCCTTCAAGTCAAACAGGCCGCGAATTTCGGCATGCCCGTTTTCCAGGTAGAAAAGCCCCATCTCCCAGTTGTTCTTGTCGTATATGGCCATGATCTGCGGCATGATCTCGCGCACCTTGTCGATGAGCGAATCATCCTTGACCGTTTTGGCCACGCCATCATAGCGCATGAAGCCATCGTCGACCAAAGCCACGATTTCCACATGGGGATTTTTCTGCATCTGCTGATACACATTCTTGAAGGTGCCGCAGCCGAAGTAGATCTTGTCGTCCACCAGCATGTGAAAGCCGAAGGGACGGCCTTTTGGCTTGTCTCCATCGGTGGTGAGGAAGAAGAAGGTCTTTGCCTTGTCCAGAAGCTCGTTGACCTTTGCTGCATTTGACATATTTATGCCCCCTTGATCGTTGTTGGCGATTGTTGTTGGCGTTATTGCCATACTAGTGCAGTAAGTTATTTAAAATCTGTTGCACTAGTCTTCGCCGCCAATCAGCGTTATTCCTGCCTGTAATGAAAAATACTTTCATCCAGCACTTGCTTTGCGCATAATGCTGGATTTTCATTGACAATACTTTGCGTATTATGGAGGAAGGTCATGGATATCGAAAGAAAGCTCTATCAGGTGCTCCTGGCATGGAAACGGAAAACAGGTGGCAGGAAGGCCCTGCTCATCGAAGGTGCCCGACGGGTCGGAAAGTCCACCATCGCAGAAAAGTTTGCGAAAGAACAGTACAAATCGTATATTCTCGTAGACTTCAACATTGCGCCCAGAAGTGTTAAGGGCAATTTTGACCATCTGAACGAGCCGGACGTTTTTTTCAAAACCTGTCTTTGGAATACAACACACGGCTGTACTCTCGGGAATCCTTGATTATCTTTGATGAGATCCAGGCATTCCCGAAAGCTCGCCAGGCTGTCAAGTATCTGGTTGCCGACGGGCGGTATGATATCCTTGAAACCGGCTCCCTGATTTCCATCAAAGAAAACGTGGAGCATATCACCATCCCCTCGGAAGAACGAAGGGTGAAAATGTACCCGGTGGATTTTCCTGAGTTTCTGGCGGCAATGGGCGAACAAGTGCTGCTGGAACATATCCGCGAATGCTTCCGCAGGGGTGCCGCACTTGAACAGCCGATACATGCCAGGGCGATGCGCCTCTTCCGTGAGTATATGCTGGTCGGCGGAATGCCGCAAAGCATTGTTGCCTATGTGGAGAACGGGCGGGATTTTTACGCTAGTGTCCCGCCTCGTTCATATCCATAATAATTGCCCGATATGCAGCCATCTGCGTTGTCATCGTCAGTTGGCGTAGCCACCGCTACGTCGCCCTCGAGAATATGCCACTGGCATATTCTCTCCTAGCATCTGACTACATATCGAACAATTATTTTTATGTTTCTGAACGAGGTGGGACACTAGGGGTAATGAGTCGTTCATTGGTAAATACAACCTCAAGTTTTCTCCTGTTTATGTTCATTTGGATCTTTTTGCGCATGCTCATATCATTCCCTCCTATAAGAAAATTTCTACATGGAGGGCCTGATATCCTCCCTCACCCAATGGGTGAAGAGGACTGCGCTCGTAAAACTGTGCCCTATGCCCCATGGGTTCTGAAGAAGAGGCGGTTGGTAGTCATTGAGTTTAACGGATTAAGGTTTTTGCTTTCCAATGAGAGCAAAACCCGTTTCTGCGTGTGCCCGGTGGAAGTCAAGTCGTCCAGGAACTATACGGCAGTTTCGTTCCATGCCTTCAAGGAAGCGTTTTCAGGACGCATAGGCCAGTTCGTCATCGTTCATCCCAAGGCATATTCCGCCGACATGGAAGTCGTCAGGATTCCACCCTATATGTTCCCGTTTTTTATGGAAAGGAGAGATTTTGTTGTTCACTCGAGCGAAGCTGCCCTGACTCTTTTGAACGCCCCGACAACATAGAAGGCGATGAATATGATGAAAAGCACCAATACTATGAACAGATACAGGAAGGGATTCTCGATATCCATCTGCAGCAGAGCGATAGCAAAATCATAGATGCCATGCAGCAGCCAGGGGATAATCAGGGCACGCAGATAGAATCTGCCCTTCTCGAATGGATTGCCTGCCTGTCTGGCTTTGGCCATGTTGATTCCCATATAAACCGCATAGACAAAATGACCCAAAATACCGAATATGACTCTTGTCAGCAATCCGGCATCACCAAACATATACACTATATTTTCTGCAGCTGCGAATCCTGTCCCCACGGCTATCGCAGCCACGACTATCTGATAGGGGTATGGGGCGCAATCATGCGTTTTCAGATAAGTTCTGAGGGCAATATACTTCAGCACCTCTTCCATCAGTGCCGTTAATATGAAGGCATCAGTCAGCGCGAAAAAGATGTCGGTATCGCTTAACCCCAAAACTCCCGTAAGGATAGCTCTATCCCAGTCACGTTCTACAACGGTGAAAGTTATGATAATGATTGCGGCCAAAGCGCCCAGCAGGAAGAAATGCGCCATCGGCTTTCCTACAAGGCGCTTTTCCTTATTGGCAAAACGATTGATTGCGTTTATAAGTATAATGCATAAGAACGTGCTTATGAGAAATTCCATTTACTATTCTCCTTAAAGTTATGCAGTTCGGAAAAAGTGGGAGTTCCGATTCTTATGAACAACAGCAGATTCCCTTCGGGGAACCTGCCGTCATTCAAAGTATATGGTCAGAACATATAGGCCACGCTCACCGCGCCGCCGATGCGGAGGACATCGCCGGTGACGGAGAAGGAAAGGCCCCAAGGTCAATTTTAGTATTCGTGTCAAAGGTGCTGGAGGAAAGGGAGGTGACGAGGGGGACGGAGGTGTTCCGGGGGACAGCCCGCGGATGGTCACACAGGTATAGGGAGTCTTTCCGCTGATGATATAGTACATGTGATGCCGATCTCCATCAAGGGAAACACTGCCCCCCCTTTTTGATAGGTGGCTGTCAGGAAAGGATTGGGCGTTTCCTCTTCGTTGTGCATCACATATACGGAATTTCCGGGCGACAAGACCTTGTCCGCTGTGCCGCCTTTGAATATAATGTGGGTGTCAGCAATGGAGTTTGCGCTGACCAGGGTTTTGGTGCCTGTCTCCGCGTCCGTGTCAATGCCGGAAATATCCACAAATCCGGCATGGATACTGCTTGTCGCCGAGATGGCCGGGCCATCTGCGGGAAGTGAGGAAACGGCAAGGAGCCAGGGAATACAGTATCTTCCTATACTCTACCATAGACGGGATGGGGGTTCAATAGGTTATCAAAAAGTGGTCGATTTTCGGATGATCTGGGGAAGATTTCCCTGCAAAAGAAGGGGAACCGTTCGTGTTTCCCGAATACTTCAAGGAGTGAGTCGTGGAGGATGTTTGGAGGTGCTGCTATGTGTGATATGGCTTTGCTTGTGATTGATATGCAGAATGGATTTATCAATGAAAAGTCATCGCTTTTCATTGATGGCGCGCCCGCCACTGTGCCGGCTTGCGCCAAAGTGATTGACGGTTGTCGGGAGCGAGGGATTCCTGTATTCTTTGTTACGCGTGCTTATTCAAGGGACGGAAGCGATGTGGAGCATACCCGCCGCGCTGCCTGGGAGGCGGGCGGAAAGCCCTTGTCGCCGGGGTGCGCGAAAGAAATCTCTGTGGAAATGCCGGAAGTTTTTGGGAAGGATGCACGGGATTATCATATCGTCAAACCTCGGTATTCCGCATTTTTCGCCACAGAGCTGGATCTGGTTCTGCGGCGGCTCGGGGTCAGGAAGGTGGTTCTTTCCGGAACGACGACACCGAACTGTATTCGGACAACCTGCTATGACGCGATTTCCCTGGACTACGAGGTCATTGTCCTGAGTGACTGCACGTCCTCCAGGACATTGGAAATCCAGGAGAGCAATCTGCGGGATATGAAGAACGTGGGTGCTGAAATCATAGATTCCGAAGCCTTTTTACGCTAAGCGCAAGAAAAAGAGGGCATCACGAGGGTTGCAGCCCTCTGTGATGCCCTGCTCTCATATGTTATTGTTATCGCCTTACGGGCGCACCGCCACCGCTGTGATATTCCAAATAATCTTTCAGGCAGTATCCTTTCATTCCCGCATATTCAACGGGGTAGAATCCATCAATCCCCCATACGGGGCCGTCATAGACAACAACTATTGTGCCCAGAGGGATTTCTGCCAGCCTCTCGGAATCACTCGAGGGCGCATATCTTAGGCTGATCCATTCGTCGCAGTTAGCAACCACGGCCTTATACGACGCCCCGAAAAAATCTCCTTCATTTCTCTCGCGGGCATCCGCAGTTCCCGGCAAGAAAATCACCATCGTTGCCAAAAGCATCACCAAACAAAGTCTCTTCAGCATAGTTTGAACCCTCCCTGATTGTTTTTTAGACAGCTATTCCCTGACAACTGTCCTTCTGCCTTTATTTTAAGATATATGCGAATCTTTTTCAAGAAGAATTATGCATAATCTTCCCTATTTTCTGCAGGAGGTTTTTGGGGGAGGGATGGCGAATATGGCAGAGATGGCGAATATAACAAGGAGCTGAACATTATGAAAATCATACAACAAATCCCCTTTGCCGTCCTCGGAGCAGGTGCGGCCTTTACTGTCCTCTGGGGCGTGGCTGACCCGATGGCGGCCCATGCAGAGGTGCAGGTGGTGGAGGCAGACGGCTATTACATCATGGGGGATGGGCCGGAGGAGAGCCAGGCCGTGGCAAAGGAGCGGGCGCGGGCGGATGCCAGGCGCGCCGCCATCGAGCAGGCGGGCCTCTGGGTGGAAAGCCTCTCCGAAGCGGAGATGAGCAGGCTGACCGGAGACGAGATCCGCACCATTTCCGCCAATGTGCTGGAGGTGCAGGAGGCGGAGGTCACTTCCGAGGTTCTTGGCAGCACCACCATCCAATACCATTGCCATGTCAAGGCCCGTGTGGATACTTTCGATATCATGCAGCAGCTTCATCAGGAAAGGCGGCAGCTTGAGGACGCGGCGAGGCAGAACAGGGAGATGGAGGAACAGTTCGCCAGGGTCCATGCGGAACTGGCAGAGCTGAAGGCGAGATACAAGATTGCAACGGAGGCGGAGAAGCAGGAAATCAACCGCGAGGTGAGGCGGAATGAGGATGAGTTCACGGCGGTGCAGTGGAATGTTAAGGGACGTGAACTGAACGATAAGAAGGATTACCATGGTGCCATCGAGTGCTTGCAGAAGGCCATAGAGCTTGCCCCGAAGTGTGCACTCCCCTGGAGCGATATGGGATATGCCTATAACGACCTGGGGGACTACGACAAGGCCATTGAGTGCTACCAAAAGGCCGTAGAGCTTGACCCGAAGGATGCAACCAGCTGGAACAATATGGGGATTTCCTACAATACCTTGGGTAACCATGACAAAGCCCTTGAGTGTTGTCAGAAAGCCATCGAGTTTGCCCCGAAGATTGCGGCTTCCTGGTACAATATGGGCTATGTCTATGATGACCTGGGCAACTATGACAAGGCCATTGAGTGCTTGCAAAAGGCCGTCGAGCTTGACCCGAAGGATGTAGCTGCTTGGAATGATATGGGCTTTTCCTACAATAAATTGGGCAACTATGACAAAGCCATCGAATGCTTACAGAAGGCCATCGAGCTTGACCAGAAATATGCAAATCCATGGAAGCATATGGGAACGGCCTATTACCAGATGGGCAACTGCGATAAAGCCGTGGAATGCTTCCGGAAAGCACTGCAACTGGATCCGGACTACGAGGGCGCAAAAGAAGGGCTTGCCCTTGCACAGGCAAAGCTGTAAATCGCCCTCGCTGCGAGATCAGGACTTAGGGAAACACTGATTAATTCATCCGCCCATCTTGACGCATCTTGCATGTCCTCCCTGTGTCGACAAATCCTCGACATAGTACCACTATGACTGCGGTTTGTCTCCTTGGGAGGAATCCGGATGAGGAAACCGCTACATGATCATCCGCCCGAAAGTCGAGGCGTTCCTGGTGGAATCTGCCACGATATAAGTCCTTTTTGCTTGCCATAGGTAGTTGACTTCTCTGCCCCGGCGAGTGATGAATAGGTAGGGAAAAGAAGGGGGTGATGCAGATGAAGCAGATTCCATTGGAACTGAAGGACATCTTGACGCCGGAGGAGGCAATTCGGTACTTCGGACTCAGTCGGAGGAAGTTCTACCGTTGGCTGGAAAAGCCACATGGCTTTGTGGCATATTTTAGGACGAGGAAAATCATCCTGCGGGCAGAGCTGGAGCGATATTTCCTCCGGCACCTGGAAGAAAAGGAGGCGATGGCAAATCGAGAAGGCACTTCTGGCAAGGATTCTGAAACATCTGGTCACAGAGTTCCGGGATTGCCCCATCAAGGACATCGAGGAGAAGTACATCGAGGGCGAGCCGAAGGTCACCATCAATACGGTTCCCGTAGCACCTGACCTCACGAATGCGGTGCGGAAGGTTGCCAAGAAGAATACAGCGAAAATCAAGGGCGACCGAAATGAGGACAGCAGTGATACCGAAGGCATGATTACCTTCGACATCCTGTTCCGTGCCATCGTTCCGGCTACGGGAGAGACGATTGCTCTCATCATCAACATTGAGCCGCAACGTACCGTGTATACGGGCTACTCCCTCGTGCGCCGTGGCATCTACTATGCCTGCCGGATGATTTCCTCTCAGAAGGAAGTGGAGTTCAAGGGTGAGGACTTCGACAGCATCAAGAAGGTCTATACCATCTGGCTAGTGTCCCACCTCGTTCAGAAACATAAAAATAATTGTTCGAGATGTAGTCAGATGCTAGGAAGAGGATGGCGGCGTAGCGGTGGCTACGCCAACTGACGATGACAACGCAGATGGCTGCATATCGGGCAATTATTATGGATATGAACGAGGCGGGACACTAGTGATGGATGCGCCGCGAGGCGGCTCGAACTCCATCCGCCGATACGAGATCAAGGAGAAGATTCTCCACGGCCATGGGCATGAGGATGTGAAGAACTACGACCTGATGGTTGTCATCATGGTTTATCTCGGAAAGGCAAAAACCAGGCATCGGCTCCTCCGATTGCTTCACTTGATTTTCTTGGACAAGATGAAAGCAGAAGAGAAATCGAAGGTTTTGAAAGACGAATACAATCTGGTGCTCACACCAGACATGGAAAAGGAGTTGACGGAAATGGGCAGCTTGGCAGAAGGAATCGCTGAGAGGGCGAGGAATGAAGGCATAGATTTGACCATCGTAAAATCCATCCGTAACTTGATGAAAAACATGAAGCTATCCGCGCAACAAGCAATGGATGTGCTGGAAATCCCTGTTGCGGAACAAGCGAGATATGCGGCTCTTCTTTGACACCAAAACGGGCATCGTAGGAAGGAAAAATCCCTCCTGCGATGCCCGATTTTTTCATTTTCTCAATCGTAGTAAAACGGTAGTAACTCGTTTTCTCAAATGCCGCTTTACGCCGACCTCGCCAGGAGTGCGTCTGAATTGTCAGAAAGTGTAAAAGTGGCGTAATGGGGCATATCAGGGCATATTAGAGCCGTCAAAAGTAGTAAAATCGTAGTAGGAATCGGAGTGTTTTACTACTCCGCAGAGTGTCCCTTGATGAGGCGTGGCAAATGTATATCGACTTTATCATAGCATGAGATGGCGTGAATCACAAGGGTGGCGGGGGCATTAAGAGGCTTGGGCGCAAAAGGAATCTGTGGCAGACTTTGACGAGTGGCTGTGGGGCTGCATGGTGGACTATGTGACGGTGGGCGTGGATGGCGGTATGACGGTGGTGTCCCGGGATGGGGAGCGGTATTTGAAATGCATAATTTTTTCTGTTAAACTGCTTTCCAGGAGGGATGTTTATGGAGCTTCGCGTACTCAAATATTTTCTGGCGGTGGCTAGGCATGAGAACATCAGCCGTGCCGCCGACGAGTTGAACCTTACCCAGCCGACTCTTTCCCGGCAGATTGCTGAGCTGGAAGAGGAACTGGGAATGGCTCTCCTGGTTAGGGGCAAGCGGCGGACAATGCTCACGGAGGCAGGTCTTTTCCTGAAGGTGCGGGCGGAGGAAATCATGACCTTGGCCGACAAGACCGTGGAGCAGTTTGCCCACGCGGATGAGATGGTGGAGGGTGATGTATATATCGGTTGCGGGGAGACGGAGGGCATGCGGGAGATTGTCAAAGCGATTGCGTCCTTGCATGTTTCCTATCCGCATATCCGTATCCATCTGACCAGCGGGAACGGGGAACTGGTGGCAGACCAACTGCAGAAGGGCATCTTGGATTTTGGCCTCTTGTGCTGTGCCGCTGCGCCGGTGGATTATGCCTACAGGAAACTTGACCATAAGGATGTATGGGGGCTGTATCTGCACAGCTCCAATCCTTTAGCGCAAAAGACGGGCATCCAGTCTGCTGACCTACTCACCGAGCCCTTGATTGTGTCGCGTCAGTCTGTGGAGGCCAAGGAATTTGACCATTGGCTGGGACATCCGGCGCAGGAACTGGATGTCGTGGCTACCTATAATCTGATTTTCAATGCGGCGTTTCTGGTGGAGCAGGGATTTGGCAGTGTTCTGGGCTTTGCGGGGCTGATCCCCACGGAGCGTCAGGGACGGGAAGGCATCGTGTTCCGCCCGCTTATGCCGGAACTGTGCTCCCATAACTATTTCATCTGGAAGAAGGGGCAGGTCTTTTCACGGGCGGGGAAACTGGTCATGGCCTGTTTTGAAGCTGTTTTTCCATAGGTTTTATCATGCTTTTTGAGCATAGTTTATCATACGAACTAAGTATTTGTAATATAGATTCCCTTCGCCTATAATAAACACATCGAAGGAAAACAAGCAAATCAATGATGAGGAAAGGGGAATCATCCATGAAAATCCAGGGCAAAAAGAAAGCAACGTTAGTGCTTGCCGCACTCTTGACAGGGGTCATGAATTTTCTGTCTGTCGATACAAACAGCGCAGAAGCCGCAACCATGATGAGTGCCGAAAGGAAGGATGACAGAGTGATAAAAGCAGCCGAACTTCAGCTTACCCAGGAGTGGGACAAGGTCTTTCCCAAAAGCGAGAAGGTGGAGCACAGCAAGGTGACGTTTGTCAACCGCTACGGCATCACTTTGGCGGCGGATATGTATGTACCGAAAGGAGCCTTGGGAAAGCTCCCTGCCATTGCGGTCAGCGGTCCCTTCGGTGCGATCAAGGAGCAGTCCTCCGGACTCTATGCACAGGAAATGGCGGAGCGGGGCTTCCTCGCCATCGCTTTTGATCCTTCCTTCACGGGTGAAAGCGGGGGAACACCTCGTTTTGTAGCCTCACCGGACATCAACACCGAAGACTTCTCAGCGGCGGTGGATTTTCTCTCTGTGCAGGAGAATGTAGACCCGGAGCGTATCGGCATCATCGGTATTTGCGGATGGGGTGGCATGGCACTCAATGCGGCGACTATCGACACCCGCATCAAGGCTACGGTGGTTTCCACCATGTATGATATGACCCGCGTCATGGCCAACGGCTATTTTGACTACGAAAAGGACGAGGCAACCTTGAAGAAGGAACGCCGGGCCAACCGCCAAGCCCTCAACGCCCAGCGCACAGAAGATTATAAGAACGGTTCTTATAAAAATGCCGGAGGTGTCATTGACCCGCTGCCGGAGGATGCGCCATATTTCGTAAAGGATTATTACGCTTATTACAAGACCGAGCGTGGCTACCATCCGCGTTCCCTGAACTCCAATGCGGGCTGGAACCAGACCACTGCCCTCTCCTTTATGAATATGCCCATCCTCTCCTATAGCGATGAGATCCAGTCTGCGGTCCTCGTCATCCATGGCGAAAAGGCGCATTCCCGCTACTTCGGTGAGGATGCCTTCAAGAAGCTCAAGGGAGACAATAAGGAACTCATGATTATCCCCGGTGCTTCCCATGTAGACCTTTATGACAACAAGGACAAGATTCCCTTTGGCAAGCTGGAAGCATTTTTTGCAGCGAATCTGAAATAAATATTTTTTGATGGCTGTCCTGCGACTTAGAGAGTTGCAGGACAGTCGGCTAAATGAGGCGATATGCATGGAAAACAAAACACTTCTTATCTTCATCTTGATGACGGGTGTGTTCGGCATCCTCAACACGGAAATGGGTTTTATCGGAATTTTGCCTTACATCGCCGAACGATATGACGTGACCATCGTCCACGCGAGTCTCCTGATCAGCCTCTTTGCTCTGGGGGTGGCGATAGCCGGGCCGATCATGCCCCTCATCTTTTCCCACTTCAACCGCAAGGCCGTGATGCTCTTGGTATTGGGGATTTTCACGGTGTGCAATGCAATTTCTGTCTTTGCCGAGGATTTCGATCTTCTGCTCGTTGTGCGCGTCCTGCCCGCTTTCTTCCATCCGGTCTATTGCTCCATGGCCTTTACTGTGGCAGCTATGGTTGCAGGGGAAAAGGATGCGCCCAAGGCCGTGGCAAAAATCAACATTGGCGTGTCGGCGGGCATGGTGGCAGGTGTTCCCATCAGCAATTTTCTGGCAGAACATATATCCCTGTCGGCCTCCATGTCTTTCTTTGCCATTGTGACGTTCCTGGTATTCTTGGCAACGTATTTTTTCGTGCCGTCCATGCAGAGTACAAAGCGGCTGACTTACGGCAGCCAGCTTCTGGTGCTGAAAAAGCCGATGCTATGGGCCTCCATCGTCGCCGTTGTCTTCCTGAACGGCTCGGTGTTCGGGGTGTTCAACTATCTGGCAGAGTATCTGGCGAGTGTCACCGCATTAGCTCCTTCCTTGGTCAGTATCATGCTGTTCGTCTATGGCATCTGCAACATCTTGGGCAGTATGCTGGCGGGAAATCTCCTGACAGCGCGGCCTTTAGTGGCAGTGAAATGTTTTCCTTTTGCCTTGGGCGTGGTGTACCTGGCCATGCTTTCGGGAGGGAGCACTTGGCCTATGATGGCAGTTCTGACGGTGCTGTGGGGAATCCTGGGCGGCATCAATGCCAACATCAACCAGTTCTGGATATTCCGCGTTGCGCCGGAGGCACCTGACTTTGCCAATGGTCTCTTTCTGACGGCGGCCAACCTTGGCTGCATGGCGGGAACGGCCTTCAGCGGAACTTTTATCGAGGCGATGGGAATGGAATACGTCCTTCTGGGCGGTCTTGTTTTTGCCGCTTTTGCCGCCGTGACTGTGTGGGGGCAGAGTCTTTGCATGAATCTGCACGGTGAGAGCAGAACTGTGGTTGGGATGAGCGGATAAAACGGGGAATTGGTCGAGGAGGGAACGGCATGAGAAACGTATTGGCCGTTTGCCTGTTGGGAGTTCTTTTGGCGACCTTTGCAGGCTGCGGCAGCGCAGACACGAAATCGGCGGGGCTGCAAAAGGAGGAAGAAATACCATCGGCAGAGAAATTACCCATTGAGGCGGGCGACGAGAAGCAGACGATGAAGCAGCAAAATATCATGGAAATCCAAGTGAACGGGAAGAATTTTCGAGATGGTTTTCGTCGACTGACGACAGGCTGTTAGTCGATGGGAAAAGATGACGGGGTTTTGGGAATTATGAATCGAAGAACATTTATCTTGGGAGGCATCGGTGCATTGGGCATGTTGGCCGGGGGCGGGGCGCTCTTTACGAAAAGACCGGAATTCGGGCGCATTCCGCAAGGGGGGCGACTGGAGCGTATTCAGGCATCGCCCCATTATGTGAACGGACAGTTCCAGAACCTGGTGCCGGTGCAAGTCATGAGCGAGGACAGCGGAGAGAACCGTTTGGTGGCCACGGCAAAGTTCCTTTTCGGGGACAAGTCGGGGCTTTCGCCGAAGCAGCCGATGCTCTCCCGCAAGACGAACCCCTTCGCATTGGATGCTTCGCAGGATGCCGTGGTCTGGATGGGGCATTCGAGTTTTTTCCTGCAACTGGGAGGAAAGCGCATCCTCATTGACCCCGTATTCAGTCCCTATGCCTCACCGGTCTTTTTCATCAACAAGGCATTTCCGGGCAGCAACGTCTATACCGCCGAGGACATGCCGGAGATTGATGTATTGGCGATTTCCCATGATCATTGGGATCATCTCGACTATCCTACGGTGATGGCCTTGAAATCCAAGGTGAAGCAGATTGTGTGTCCCTTGGGTGTGGGGGAGTATTTTGAGGCATGGAGATTTGAGGCGGAACTGCTGCATGAAGAGGATTGGGATGCGGAAATCAAGATAGCAGAGGACTTGTCCATCCATATCCTGCCTTCACAGCATTTTTCCGGTCGCTTCCTAACGCCGAATCCTACTCTATGGTGCGGATTTGCCTTTGTGACACCAAAGCACAAGGTCTATTATAGCGGCGATGGAGGCTATGGGGAGCATTTCAAGGCAATCGGTCGTAAATTCGGCGGCTTTGACCTCATGCTGGGAGAAAACGGCCAGTACAACATGGCTTGGCATGCCATCCACATGCTGCCGGAGGAAACAGCAAAAGCCGCCATGGACGTGGGAGCGAAAATGCTCCTTCCTGCCCATGGCGGGAAATTTGCATTGGCTCGCCATCCATGGCAGGAGCCGTACCGGGAATTGGCACGAGCCAGCCAAGGAATGAACTATGAGCTTATTACGCCGGAAATCGGGGAACTGGCCTATATCGACAGGGAACAGCCCCGTGCGTTCGATGCATGGTGGGAGCGGATGGAGTAAAATGGAAATCATGGCGGGCAGATCGTTCCCAATGTATTTTCTCGTTTGGATTATGTGGTATATGAGCTTTTATGTGAGGGAGGGCTATCCATGAACTATCGTTTGTTGGGAAACACTGGCCTGAAAGTCAGTGAAATTGGCATGGGCTGCGAGGGATTTAGCGAGGATGGCTTTGCCATGACCAAAAAGCTCTTTGACATGGCGGAGAAAGCGGGGGTCAACTATTTTGACCTTTATGCTTCCAATCCTGAAATGCGTCGGGCTGTGGGAGATGCCATGAAGGGACGGCGGGAGAAATTCATTGTCCAGAGCCATATCTGTTCGATTTGGAAAAACGGGCAGTATCTTCGCACCCGTAAACTGCCAGAGGTCAAGTCTGGCTTTGAGGAAATGATGGAGCTTTTGCAGGCGGACTATCTGGATGTGGGGATGATTCACTATTGTGATGCTCTTTCCGACTGGGAAGAAATCGTAAATGGCGGCGTCCTGGACTATGCCGGGGAGCTTAAAGCTCAGGGGCGTATCCATCATATCGGCCTTAGCAGCCATAATCCCCAAGTGGCACTCAAGGCCGTGGAAAGCGGGGCTGTCGAGGTACTGATGTTCAGCGTGAATCCTTGCTATGACCTGCAGCCTGCCTCGGAGGATGTGGAGGAGCTGTGGGCAGCCAAGAGTTATGAGGGCAATCTTACCAATATGGACCCGGATCGGCAGCTACTTTATGAAACCTGCCAGCGTCTGGGGGTGGGTATCACTGTGATGAAATGCTTTGGCGGCGGCGACCTGCTGGATGCCAAGCTCTCCCCGGCAGGAGCAGCACTGACGGTCAATCAGTGCATTCACTATGCGCTGTCCCGTCCAGCGGTAGCTGTGGTGCTGGCTGGTGCCCATAGTGAGGAACAGTTCTGGCAGAGCCTTACCTATGAAGATGCAACTGATGAGGAGAAGGACTATGCTCTGGCCTTTGCTTCCTTCCCCAAAATCAGCTGGAGCGGTCACTGCATGTATTGCAGTCATTGTGCACCCTGTCCCCAGAAGATTGATGTTGCCTATGTTACGAAATTCCTGAACCTCACCCTGGCCCAGTCTGGTGTGCCGGAAACGGTGCGGGAGCACTACAAAGCCTTGGAGCATCACGCCGGGGAATGCGTGCAGTGTGGTGTCTGCGAAACTCGTTGTCCCTTTGGGGTGGAGATAAGGGAAAACATGCGGAAGGCTAAGGAAGTCTTTGGGTATTGATTTCAGATATAAATTATCCTCACTCAATAAAGGCTGCTGTTTATGCCGCAATCTGTGGAGATTTGAAGGGTATAGAAGGAACATCCTTCTTTTTGTCGAACGGATAATGTCAGGATAAATGGCAAAGGTAGGAGCAGGCGTGGCCATTGCCCGGCGGGGCGGCTGCTCGGCCACCTTTGACGAACTCAACAAGTATTTCACCATCAGCGGCATGCCCGTGGCTTCCAGTCAGTATTGGAACAGCGTCCACGGCTTGAATCCCGGCGAGGCCAGCGAAGATGCAGAAGGCCTCCAGATCATGCGGACGCTGGCCAAAAACATGGGCTTTCTCATGAAGAGCATTGCCCTGGGCAAGGAAAAATACGGCCTGTCGGAAAAAGAGGCATGGCAGCCAACTCATTTTATCCGTTAATATGGACGCGATTCTGAATCAATTTGATAGATGTTCTGGTGGATTCGGGAGCTTGTTTAACAACTCATAAGGAGGCTCAAACTCCGAGTCTTGTGCCGTCAGGCAGGGACGCCCCCATAGAACGTCAAATAAATAAAGTGGTGGATTTACATTGAAATCGTGTGGGGGATTCAAGCATGAAGGAGTCTATGAGGAAAATGATGTCGGAGCACAAGCTGACGGTCCGGACATTCACCCATATGAACCTTTCACCAGAGGATATTAGGGAATGTACACTGGATTCGGTCATGTTCCACAGGAGGCGCAATGACCTTTCCCTCTTCCTGCAGGGGCAGATGTTTTCTTTTTTCGAGCACCAGAGCACCCAGAACGAGAACATGCCCGTGAGGATGCTGCTGTATCTGGCTGCCGTCTACGAGTCCATCCTGCCGGAGGACTTCCTCTATCGGGCGAAGCGGTTCCCCTGTCCGGCACCGAGGTTTTTCATGCTGTACAATGGCAAGGAGCCCTTCCCGGACAAGAAAGTGCTACGGCTATCCGACTCGTTTCCCATGAAGGGAGATGCGGAGCTTGTCATCACGGCGTATAACATCAACTACAGCGAACAAAACAAGATTCTTCAGGAATGCCGTCCTTTGCATGACTACAGCCTGTTCGTTCATCGGGTACAGGAAAACAAGGCACAGGGCATGGCATTGGAACAGGGAATTTTGAAGGCCATCAAGGATTGCCGTGCGGACGGCACAATGGCTGACTTTTTGGAGCAACATCACGGGGAGGTGTTTGGCATGGTGAGTCTGCAATGGGACGAGGAAAAGGCCAAGGAGTTTTATGAGTCAGAGGCAAGAGCCGAAGGCAGAGCTGAGGGCAGAACTGAAGGCAGAGCTGAAGGCAAAACGGAGATGGTAATTGAAATGCTTAAGGCCAAGCAGCCTTTAGATTTCATTGCTCGTATATCTAATTTTCCTAATGAAAAGATTTCTGAAATAGGCCGTTTGCACGGCGTGCTCTAAGGGAAATCCCAGCCACGGAACAAGCAAGATACGTAGCATTGATTTGACATAGAAACGGGCATCGTAGAAGGAAAATCCCTCCTGCGATGCCCGCTTTTTCATTTTCTCAATCGTAGTAAAACGGTAGTAATTCAATTTCTCAAATGCCCCACTATGCCCCAGTTTGCCCCGTTACTCTTTCAAATGACCTACTGCCAGTCCCTGCTGCCGCGGCAGACGAAAAGTATCTTAGTCATGCTGATTCTCCTTCCAGATTGGAGTGCCATCGGCGATTTATCGCCGCGAATGGCACCCATGCCAAAACGTCCCAAGAGTCAAGCCCGACAGGGCGCAGAGGATTGGTTGACGTTGACGGCTATGCCCCGAAACGCCGTGAAATACCCGTTTCTGCCGACCTCGCCGAGAGTACATCAGAATTGTCAGAAAGTGTAAAAGTGGCATAATGAGGCAAATCAGGGCATATCGAGTCCCTCAAACGTAGTAAAAACGTAGTAAGAATGCCCGTGTTTTACTACTCCTCGAATGGGGCGTGGCAAACGTACATTTTCTTTATCATAGCATGGGCAGGGAGTCTTTGCCAAGAAAAATAAGGTCATGGAGCGTCAGATTCCTGTGAATCATCTTGCTCTATGGCCTCAACGCTGACTGCATATTCCAGAAACACTACAACTGCGACATCACGACCAACCGATCTTCCGGCGAGACATTGAGGATATCCAACGCCTCATTAGGACTCCAGCTCTTCCTGGCAACAAGCGCACGGACATTATTCACGATATTGTCGACCCTGCCCTTATCAGCGTCATGTACACCACCTCGTTTCATCGTGTTGTTTCAGCCGCTCAACTTCGGCGGCAATGTCTGTAGGGAATGGCTTGTTCTATGTGTTGCAAACAGGCATGTCGTTTTGTTTCAATTTCTTATGGCCGCAATGCTGCTGCATAGCGTTCGCGATCCTGCATGGGAATCTTTAGGGCATCCATTGCCTTTTCCATGGTAAGGCCCATCGTTTCCATCAGATTGCGGATTGACAGCACATCTCTCTCGGCACGTCCTTCCGCACGTCCTTCCGCACGTCCTTCCTCTTTCATCTCATAGCCGTATCTTTTCGTGACTTCTTCCTGGTCAAACAATGTCATCATGATGTTCCTGACCTCCTTTTTCCGTTCTCCAAGATAGTCTGCCAGCACGTCCTCGCTTTGGCAGATTCGTATGGTCTCTTCTATCGCCAGTCCTGTGAGGCCATGCAGTCGCACTTGCTGGTTGAACACATGGCAGAAGCGGATGTACTGCCGGATGATGTTTTCCCTGCCGGGCTGCCAGATTACGTTCACCCGCAAATCCAGAGGCGAATCCTTTCCGAAAAATTCCTCCGCCAGGGAGAGGAAGTCCGGGCGCTGCTTGTCCTCTCCCGTGTAGATTACAGTGCAGGAGGGCACGGGGAGCGATATCTTTTTCGTGCCATAGATGTTCAGTTCCTTGTGCCTCTGGATATATCTATGGTAGGTTTCTGCCAAGTACAAAAACAGCCGCACCAATACATTCAGAGACCAGGTGGACTGGGCTTCCGTGCAGACGAGAAGCCTTCCCTTCACCAGGATTCCCATATCGTTGTAGGGTTTGACCATCAGCACGGAATGGAGAGAGACATATTCGATATCCTCTTCCGTTACTGCCAGTTCCGGGTGGAGGGCATCCGCCATCTGTGCTCCGTAGCGGGGAATGCCGAACAGGTCGAGAAAGACGGAATCCTTGCCCTTGCGCCTTGCCTTGCCCGGAGCATCCATCCAGTCTGCATCCTTTTCCATGGCTGCCTCCCCTCCTTTTGTCCTTATTCTACCATAAAACGATAGAATTTTCCATAAATCACGTTATGGAAGCGGGCAAATCATCCGAGAATCGACCACTTTTTGGATATAACGACCACTTTTTTGATAAGCTATTGAACCCCGTCTCTCCTGTGATAAAGTAAAGGAGGATACAGTGCCATTGGGGACAGCCGAGGATAATTTTATGCAGGATTTGAATCCTGCGTCATAGATGTTTGCCGGAAAGGATGTTTGTCATGAGTCGAAGAGAGCGTCGGTGGCAACGCTGGTGCATCATGTGAAGCCTATCGCCAACGGCGGCACGAATGACGAGAGCAATCTGCGGAGCCTATGCGCCAGCTGTCACGAGAAGATCCACAAAAGAAAAAAGCCGTCCTAAATGGACAGCTTATTCATCGAACAGCTCCGAGTGAGTGTCTGTTTCCGACAGGGTTAATGTGAGGATATCATCTTCGATTAGGTAAATGAGTAGCCAGTCCGGCTGGATGTGGCATTCGCGGAATCCTTCCCAGTTGCCGTGTAGCGCATGATCACGGTATTTGGCACCAAGTTTATGTCCCTGCCTTAGTTCATCGACAACATCATCAATGAGTTGAAGGTTCAGCCCTCGCTTCTTGGCTCGTTTGTAGCCTTTCTTGTAGGCATTGGTAAATTTTACATGATATGTCATTCTTCGAGTGCCTTCTTCAAATCATCCATGTTGTCATAGCTTGGAACACTGGGGTCGCGGGAGATACGCCGTGCTTCTTCCATAGCAGCCAGAGTGCTTTTGTTGTAATGCGGCATTTCAATGGAAAAAGGAATGCCGCCGCGAAGAACACATTGATGCAAAAACATATTCACGGCGCCGGACATATCCAAGCCCAGCCCGGAGAATAAAGCACCAGCCTGTTCTTTGATATCACGGTCAATTCGTATTTGCGTTGGTACAGTTGCCATGATAAACACCACCTTTGCATTCATTATAACCTGTCTGGTTTACGATGTAAAGCAAATGTTTATCATAATGAGGGCAGGGGGAGGCGAAATCTTTGCAATCTTGCCGCACCATGACCGGCACGGGCTCACGCGCACAAAAACGATGGTTCAAACGGGGTATTAACCACGGGGAGGTGAAATGATGGCAAAAGACGGAACGAATCGAGGCGGTAGGCGTGTACTCACGGGACATGCAGGAAAACTGGCCTTGGAACAATGCAGGAGGGCTGCATGCATCATTGAACTTGTGCAACAACGTCGGAAATGCATCCTCGGAGAGTTTGCCGCATTGCTGGATATAAGAAGATTGTAATTATTCACTAGCCCCATGGCATGCTGTTCATGGTCTATCCCTAGAAGACATTGTGTAATCACCTCAAAATCAAAAATATTTATGAAAACATTAATTTCTACGATATAATAGGTAGCTTTATAGTCTGCGAAACAGCGAAGGGAGGTTAGCGATATGCAATCGATAGACATGGAGTTTGTGCAAAATTTGCTGGCCTCTTTTCAGGAACTGCAACGTTCCTA
>Ga0256405_10002811_pt1 | contig 38002 bp, 34 predicted proteins | sample RumenRJG_02DNA_FD_189096 | JGI IMG/M metagenome (GOLD analysis project Ga0256405, IMG submission 189096) | Bovine rumen microbial communities from Lethbridge, Alberta, Canada - RJG_02 | ecosystem: Host-associated > Mammals > Digestive system > Stomach > Rumen | place: Canada: Alberta...
CCTTATCTCATGATATAAGAAGGTTTTGGATTACTAATGTGTTGCACCGTGAAGATCCCTATTTAAAAATTGGTGAAACCAATGATAGATCTACACGTGGAAATTCTGACTACGTCTGGGCGCTCCGTGACATCGACTTCAAGGTTGAGCAGGGCGACGTCGTCGGCATCATCGGTAAGAACGGTGCAGGCAAATCAACCCTTCTCAAACTCCTCTCCCGCGTCACAGGTCCAACCACCGGTACTATCCGTGCCCACGGCCGTATAGGCTCGCTTCTGGAGGTCGGCACTGGTTTCCACGGCGAAATGACGGGCCGTGAGAACATCTTCATGAACGGCGCCATTCTCGGTATGACGCGTAATGAGATCCAAGCCAAACTGGACGAGATTATCGATTTCTCCGGCTGTGAACGCTATATCGACACCCCGGTCAAGCGTTATAGCTCCGGTATGACAGTCCGCCTCGGCTTCGCCGTAGCGGCCTTCCTTGAACCCGAGATCCTCGTCGTGGACGAGGTACTCGCCGTCGGCGATGCCGAGTTCCAAAAGAAAGCCATCGGCAAGATGAAAGACGTCTCCCAAGGCCAAGGCCGAACAGTCCTCTTCGTTAGTCATAATATGGGTTCCATTCGCCAACTCTGTACCCGAGGTGTCGTGTTGGATAAGGGGAGTGTAATCTATGATGGAAATACAGCTGATGCTATCGGTTTGTATATGCGAGAAAGGACACATGAAGGTGGCGTGGCGGATAAGATGATTATCAATAATCCGTTGGTGCATATTGATAGTGTGATGTTGAATGGTAGTACAGGTAATCATATTTATGTCAGCCCGGAGCATAACTGGTTTGATATTCATATATCTGGTTCTTTGGATAATGAGCAGAAATTGTCGCTCGAACTGATGCTCCGAGATCATGCAGGTGCTCCTTTGTTTTTCTTTAGTCCGCATCATAATGACTCTCCTTTGTTGCCCAAAGGTCCATTTGAATTGAATTATCGAATTACATTGCCAAACGGCTTGACAAAGGGTCTTTATTATGGCGGTATGGAGATTGTTAACTCTATGACTTCATGTCATGTGAACTTACATAGCTCGTTCATCGTTGAGTCTGAAGGTGTGACGATGCCGAGTGGCTATGTGATGGACAATAAATATGGCTCGGTTATTTTGAATTAAATCATGAAAAGCAATTATATTTCACAATAAAATTACAAGTTATGGACGTGAAAGATGTTATTATCAAGGTACAAGACTTTGGACCGGTGAAAGAAGCTCAAATAAGATTGAATTCTTTTGTTATTTTCTCGGGGGCGTCTAGTGTGGGGAAGAGTTATCTTGCGATGCTTGTGCATTTTGTTTACCGTGTATTGTTAGGAGGTGAATTGATAGATTTTCTCCAGTCGCAAAAAATTAATGTGCAGGAGTTGTATAAGCAATACGAATTATCACCAGCGGAAAATAATAACTATTTTTTCCGCTGTAGTACGTCTGATTTTAAGAAATGGGTAGGAAAGCGTGCAATTGAATACATGCAGGCTACTTTAGGAAATTCGGATTTCAAGGGAAAAGTGGAAGTCATTTTCGAAGGTCTTCCTGATTTCTTTACTTTTGAACTGTGGAAGCAAACAGCATTAAGTGAGGATTCTCAAATTTTAAAGAATTCTTTCAGAATTAGTTTGAGGGAATTAGATTCTTTTGGGGTATATTTAGAACATGATGTGAATATCTATCCGTTTGCTTTCTTGTTGTCTAGATATTTCCGAATAGTTCTCAATCTTCATCCCACTGATACGTTCTTTTTACCTCCTTCGCGTGGTGCGGTTGTGGCATTGCCGGATACCGTCAGGTATACTTTGATGGAAGGTGTTGGGATGTATAAAGAATTCATTGAGGATATGTCTTATCTAAAGAATCGTATTGAACGATTTGTAGCTAGTGATACACCTAAAAAGCGCAAGCCTAATTTCCCTTTGATAGATGGAGTTATTTCTGTAAAAGATAATGAACTCTTTTTTGCTCCCAATTCAGGCAAAGAGAGTGCTCCGCTTCCTATATCAGCAGTTGCCTCTTCGATTAAGGAATTGGCTCCATTGGCAATAATGATGCAAAAGAGCGTTTTAGGACGTTATTCTATTTTGTTTGAAGAGCCGGAAGCCCATCTCCATCCGGAGCTTCAAATTAAGGCGGCTGATGTCTTGGCGCAAGGCTTGTTAAGTGGTGCACATATACAAATAACGACACATAGTGATTATTTGTTGAGGAGACTTAATGACTTGATGCGCTTGTATATACTTAAAGAATATAATGTTAAAAAGTACGAAAGTTTCTGCCGAAAATATAATTATCCCAAGGATTTAGTGATAAATCCAAATATGGTAAGTGCCTATTTCGTTAGCAAAAACGAGGATGGTTTTTCTGTAGTGGAACAGCAGGATGTAAGGAATGGAGTTCCATTCGATACGTTTGATACTGTGACGGATAAGCCTTTTTATAGTAGTTCTATATTATATGAATTAATAGATACAATTCGCTCGGATGAAAATAATTGAGGAATATAATGCATTCTTCCCTCGGGAGAAAGCAGTTAGAACCGCTGGTGCATGCACGATTGCAGAGCACGAGGATACGGTAAATCTAACCAGTAGTTTGAGAGAAGTTACTTATACAGGAGTAGATTCATATCTATTCCCACACTTATTACCTAAAAAACTATCGGGATCGTTTCAGAAATTAGGAATTGAAAAGGATTCTACTTATGGTGCATTGTTAAAAGATTGTGATGGTATTTTTTGTGTTGATAGAGAGGACGCTATTCATGTTTATTTTTGCGAACTGAAGTCTTCTTTTTCAACGCAAGAAATTATAAAGGCAAAAGACCAAATAATAGGTTCATATTTGAAAGTAAATAATTTATTACAATTGTTGCAGGGATATAGGAGCTCTAAATTCGTATTTCATGGTATAATTGTTTCCTATGAAGCAAATACGGAAAATTTAGCATATTTAAAAACCGTTACAAGACAAGATGAGCGATTTGTTTCTATGATATATAACGAGAGACAATATATGATGCCAACTCAGAAATTGGAGGTGTTTTATCAACCTATAGCATATAATGATATGTTGTTTCATTATATACCAGTGCCAGCAGGTCAATTAACATATTCCTTCCCTTTTGCAAGTTTGTAAAAAACCATGAAAATATTAATAACAGGAGCAGCGGGATTTATTGCCTCGAAGATTGCGGCGATGTTGGCGCAGCGAGGAGATGAGGTGATTGGTGTTGATAACATCAATGACTATTATGATGTACGCCTGAAATATGCGCGTTTGAGAGAGTTGCTGGGGATAGAGTATGATGGAAATAACATGCCATTCTCAAAAGAATATACATCTACGAAATATCCGAACTTTTGTTTCATTCGTCTATCAATTGAGAACAAGATGGCTGTAGATGCGTTATTTGAATTGATACATTTCGATGTGGTGGTGAACCTAGCTGCGCAAGCCGGTGTGCGATATAGCATAACGAATCCGTATATTTATATGCAGAGTAACTTGGTGGGATTTCTTAATATTCTGGAAGCATGCAGAAATTTTAATGTACCCAAACTTGTTTTTGCTTCTTCCTCATCTGTGTATGGAATGAATGAGAAGGTTCCGTATAACGAGGAGGATAAAGTAGATACTCCTGTCAGCCTATATGCTGCAAGCAAGAAGAGCAATGAATTGATGGCGCATTGTTATAGTAAGCTATACGGAATACAATGTATCGGTTTGCGGTTCTTTACGGTATATGGTCCATGGGGAAGACCGGACATGTCACCTATGCTTTTCGCTACAGCGCTTCGTGATGGCAAACCGATAAAGGTGTTTAATAATGGCGATATGATTCGGGACTTTACGTATATCGATGATATTGCGGAGGGAACCATTCGTACGATAGATAATGATATCCCTGTTGACAAGCGAGAGAATGGGGTTGCATATAGGATATATAACATTGGTTGCAGCCATCCGGTTAAATTGATGGATTTTATTGCGGAGATGGAGAGTGCATACGGCAAAGAAGCGAAGAAAAAGTTTTTACCCATGCAGCCGGGTGATGTATATCAAACCAACGCGGATACTTCTCGCTTGGAAACAGAGATGGGATACAAACCACATGTATCGCTGCAAGAGGGAATAGGAGAGTTTATGAAATGGTATAAGAATTATAACGCCCAAGATTAAAAACTCAATGAATGCCATAAGCAAAGAAAATAGGAATTATTTTATGGGAATAGCCATTATCTTGGTTATTCTGCATCATTTCTGTCTTCAGATGGAGGATGCATGGCATGTGGATAGTTTTCCATTCAACTTGTTTTATTGGGGACAAATAGGTGTAGATATCTTTCTCTTTGTGTCTGCTTACGGTTGCTGTGCATCATGGGAAAATAATAAGTGGTGGCAATATGCTCTCCATAGAGTAAAACGCATATATCCACAATATATTGTATTCCTGCTTATTGTGCTTTGTTGGTTTTACGCAGACGCATCTGTTCTTCATCGGCTTAAGATGGCGATGTATTCGTTGATAGGTATAGCTCCAATATATCGTTTAGGCGTCAAAATTGAATGGTACATACCTTCATTAATAATGATGTATTTATTTCTCCCTTTATTATATCTTGTGGTTAAAACATGCGCGAAGACATGCTGGGGGGGGGTATTTGCTGTCGTTCGTTGTGTTATTGCTACCATGGCTATTAAAAGAACCATTAATATATTATCCATTATTGGCGCGTTTTCCCGTTATTATTTGCGGGGTAATGGCATATGTACATCGCGAGAATATAAGGTCCTTAGTCAAACTCTTCGCATTTGCAATGCTATTGACGCTAACAACCAGAGAAAATATGGTGATTCATTCGATGATGATACCTTTCTTATTCGCAGCTCTGTCAATGGTAGAGTTAAAGAAACCATTAGAGAGACTATTCTCGTTTTTTGGCAGACATTCTCTGGAAATATTCTTCGCACAAACGATAACTACTCAATTCATTATGCAAAGATATTTCTGGGGAGACAAATGGATATCGATACTTATTATAACCGGATTAACTATAGCTTTCTCTCTTCTTTTTTGGGGAGCGCAGAAAGTTTATGAAATACTACAGACTCAATTAACTAAATAGAAAGATATTATGTTTCGAAAATTAAAACGCTATTTAAAGGATCCATATTTCGCTTTTGGAGATTATATGATACGTCATTATCCGAACTTAATGTCGGACAAATTCTTTATTGAAACCAAATGGAGATACAATATGGATTATCCTTTGGATTTAAAGAATCCTAAGACTTTTAATGAAAAACTGCAGTGGCTGAAACTGCATGATCATAATCCATTATATACTACGTTGGTTGATAAAATCAAGGTGAAGGATTGGGTTGCGGAACGTATAGGTGAGGAATATATTATTCCAACTTTAGCTATATGGGATAGAGCAGAGGATATTGATATTACCAATCTACCTAATCGTTTTGTGTTAAAATGTAATCATGATAGTGGTAGTGTTATAGTTTGTCGAGACAAATCTACATTTGACGTGGAAGCGGCAAAAACTAAGCTGGCTAATGCCATGAAATATAATTTCTATTATCAAGAGCGTGAGTGGCCATATAAGAATGTTATGCCTAAAGTTTTCGCTGAGGCATATATTGAGGATAGCTTAAGTAGTACTGATTTACCCGACTATAAATTTTTTAGTTTTGCTGGAGTTTCAAAAGCTTTATTTGTTGCCACGGAAAGACAAAATGAGCATACTGAAACACGTTTTGATTTTTATGATATACAATTCAAACATATAGATGTTACAAATGGTCATCCCAATGCTGATACTATGCCTAAAAAACCTGAATTGTTTGAGCAGATGGTAAAATTAGCAGATAAATTATCTAAAGGAATCCCGCAAGTCAGAGTGGATTTCTATGAAGTCAATGGCCAAGCATATTTTGGCGAGATGACGTTTTATCATTGGGGTGGGATGGTGCCTTTTAAACCGAAAGAAATAGACAAGGAATGGGGCGAATGGATTGATTTGCCCGCAACTGAAAAGTCTTCGTGGGGGGGGGGTACTCTTCAAAAGTGGTTATTGTCTGTATTTACACGGAAAAAAATGCAATGATAAGAGTTTGGTGGATTATAAGTTTTATTGCTTTAATGGAATTCCCAAATTCCTATATATTTCACAGGGATTGGAAGATCATGAGACAGCTAGAATCTCGTATGTTACTATGGACTGGAAGCAAGCTCCTTTTAATCGAACAGACTTTGCTACTTTTGAACAACTTCCTCCTAAACCAAGAATGTTCGATAAGATGATTGAATATTCTCGAAAACTATCAAAAGGCATGTCTTTTGCTCGAGTAGATTGGTATGAAGTAAACAATAAAATGTTATTTAGTGAAATGACTTTCTATCCTGGTGGGGGAATGACTGCTTTTGAACCAAATTCGTATGATAGAGAAATAGGATATTTGATGGACATTACAAGAAAATGATTTATTATTTGTAAGAATTGAAGAAGAATTTTTGTATATATACGGTTATTACCGGAGGCTTTGACTCCGTGAAGCAACCATTTGTAGTGGATGATCGGTTTGATTATATCATCTTCTCCGATCGTCCGTTGGTTGATACTGGTGTTTGGCAAGTGCGAATGATAGATTTCCATACTCCCAACTTTCGTTTAAAGTCACGCTATCCGAAAGTGTTTCCATGTGAATTATTGTCAGAATACGAAGCAACTCTCTATATTGATGGAAACATCCAAATTTTATCCCAAAAGGTGTATGACAAATGTGTGGAGTTATATGAACAAGGAGTGGAGTGGGCAGGAATAAAACATCAAGGAAGGCATGGATTATATCAAGAGTTGAATGCTATTATTGGATTAGGATGGGTACATGATTATGATGTGATTAACTGGTACCAATATATGCGAAATGATGGTTTCACGGATAATATCGGTATGTTTGAAAATAATATCATTTTTCGTCGTAGAACAGAGATCGTGCAAAGGGTAAGTAATTATTGGTGGTGGAGTATGACGCAAAAAAATGTTCAGAGAGATCAGTTCTCGTTGATGTGGGCATTATGGAAAGTGCCGGAGATAAAGACAGCATATTTCCTACCGGAGGATCAAAATGCTTGGCATAATGATAGGTGGTTTGATTGTGTTGCACATAATCCTCATAAGAGGATATTAGATAAGTCAATTTGGGAGAAGATGCGCGATCGGTATGTGCGGATGTTCTATTCCAGTGGCGATTGGGAGATATATTATACGAAATGGTTTGATAAATTGATTAAATATCCCTTCCAGCATTTGGCAATGCATATTTGGACTGCCTATATGATGGTACGTTATGATCTAGGCTTTCTGATGAAACGATTTTGGAAGAAAATTGTTAAATGAAGATTAAAGAATAAAGATTAAAGAATAAAGATTAAAGAATAAAGATTAAAGAATAAAGATATATGAAACTATTGATTATTGGAGGTGGAGCAATCGCAGATTGTAATCATATCCCCTCTGCAAAGAAAGAATTGGGTGTAGAGAACATAGTGCTTGCTGAACCCAATCAAGTGCAAGCTGAGAAATTAAAAACTAAACATGGTCTCATTAATGTAGTGAGTGACTACCACGATGCACTGTCATCTGTGGATGCGTGTATCATCTGCACTCCTCCACATATCCATAATGCGATACTGAAAGATTGTATCGCTGCGGGTAAGCATGTGTTGTGTGAGAAACCACTCTCTCCTTCGAGCAAGGAAACGAAAGAAATCGTCAAAGATGCTCCAAAAGAGTTAGTCCTTGGTATGTGTCATTCGTATCGTTTCTCTCCAAATCGTCAGGATGTGCGTAGAAAAATTGAAGAAGGCTTCTTTGGGGATAAGGTGTCTATCTGTATTCATGAAGGAGATCCTTCTAATTGGCCTACTGTTTCCGGTTATTGTTTCCGAAAAGAATTAGTACCGGGTGGAGCATTCTATGATAATGGAATTCATTCTGCTGATTTCCTTCTTTGGTGCTTAGGCTCTCCGGATTCTATTGAGTATAGTGATGATGCCATGGGAGGATTAGAGAGTAATCTGCAATTAAGAATGCAGTTCGGGCAAGCTTTCGGCTTCATGCAAATCAGTCGTACCATTTCTCAATCGAATACTATAGTCGTTGAAGGCAATGGACACAAAGCAGTCTTAGATGTATATGATGGAGGTAAATATATACTTGATGGGAAAGAGGTTGTATGTACTGGTGATGGAATAAGCCAATTACGCAACTTCTTAAATGCAATTGAAGGAAAAGGGCAGATAATGTGTCCGATAGGAGAAGGGTTAAAGGTGATTGAATTATTGGAGCAATGCTATGCCCAACGCAAACCTAAACAAGTGATTCCGCAACCAATCGGTGATTTGAAGGGCAAAACAGTTTTCGTAACAGGTGGTACAGGTTTTATCGGCAGTGCATTGGTGGAGCAATTGGTGAAGCATGAGGGCGCGAAGGTGCGAGTGTTGGTTCATACATGGGCAAAAGCGGCGTATGTGAGTCGATTTGACGTAGAGTTTGTGCAGACAGATATATGCGATGAGAAAGCGATGATAGAGGCAACAAAAGGTTGCGATTATATCATGCATTTGGCATTACCTGCGGGAAAAGGACATGATGCGTTTGTGGCGAATAATGTGAAAGCTGTGGAGGCGCTGATGGCTGCGGCTAAGGAGAATAAGATTAAGTATGTTGTGCAGACCAGTAGTGTGGTGGTACATGGTGAGACGGTGCCCGAAAATCTTACGGCTGATTCCCCATTGATCCCATATGGAGATACTTATTCTGACGGTAAGTTGGCTGCTGAGAAACGATTCTGGGAGCTGATTGACGAGTATAAGTTACACGGCAGTATTATCCGTCCGACGTATGTATGGGGACCATACTCAATGTGGTACACGATCGATATTCTGAATCAGATGAAAAAGGGCAAGTTTGCGTGGGTCGAAAATGGTAAAGGAATATGCAATGCCGTATATGTAGGCAATGTAGTAGATATGTGTATCAAATGCTGCACCGAACCGGGAGCTGATCATCAGGCGTTCATTGCAAAGGATGATGAAACGATGACATGGCGTGAGTTCTTTGGACAATATATGAAGATGTTAGGAAAGTGTCCTGATGACTACCTTTCGGTACCGTTGCAGCCAAGTGCTTGGCGAAAGATGCGTTTAGCAATGCGTGATGGGTTGGAAAAACGGATGGCAAAGTTGATGACGAAATATGAGACTAAGGCGGTAACATCCCCGAAGATAGCTCTTTGGTTATACAAAGCGCCGCGTAAGGTTCTCCGCCATACTCGTGATATGATTATGTGGCATATCGCAGAAAAAGACGCTATTGAAATGGCAATCTATAGTCAAAAAAAGCCGATTGATGTGACAAAAAATAAAGAAGTGCTGCATTTTGAGCCTCGTTATACGGTAGCAAAAGGCATGGAGTTGACGGAAGAATGGTTAAAACAAACGGATGTGTATGGTGCATAACAATCCTATAAATATAGTCTGCGCAACGGATGATAATTATGCTCCGTATTGCGGCGTAATGCTGACTTCCGTCTTTGAGAATAATAAGGAACGGGATGTGCACGCGTTTATATTAGTAGATAAACCTTTGTCTGATGATAGTCTTCGTAAGATGGCTCAATTGGCACGCAAGTATGGGCAAACCATTGAATATTGTCGGGTAGATAATAGCATATTCAAGAAATATCCTTTACGTGGTTTTGGCGCAGAACGGGGACAATGGTCGATGGTGACGTATTATCGTTTGTTTGCTGAAGATTTATTACCTAATGACATAAAGCTTGTTCTTTATTTAGATTGTGATATTATTGTAGATAGGTCCTTATACGAATTATTCGATATGGATTGGTCATGTTTTGCTGCTGGTGTTGTGACTGATATGTCGTATAATAATAAAGAATTCTATGAGCGCTTGCAATATGACGAGATAAAAGGTTATTTTAATGCCGGTGTCATGTTAATTAATTTAGAATACTGGAGAGAGCATAGCATTGGTCTGCAATGTATGGAGTATTTGCAGAATCATTATGATCGAATCTGGAATAATGATCAAGATGTGCTTAATGTGGTATTGAAAGATATAAAAAAGACGCTGCCGGTTAGTTACAATTTCCAAGTGCAATTTTTGCAAACGTATTTTTATCCTACATATTCGGAACAAATGAAGAAAGATATACGCACTACATATCATCCGATTATTATTCATTATGCAGCAGAGCTGAAACCTTGGATGGCATACTATTATTCGTATCCATTTTATAAAACATGGCAGAAATACAAGAAACTATCTCCATGGAAAGATTTGGCAGATCAATTGCCAAAGACGCGTAAGTTTGTGGCATGGGTGAAGCGCTATTTGATATGGCCGTTTGGAATTTGGCTTAAGAAACCGGAATTGATAAATATATGATTAGATTATCTATCATAATACCCTTTTACAACGTTGAGCAGTATATAGGTCAATGTTTGGATAGCGTATATCAACAAGATATTCCGGAAGAGGAATATGAGGTAATATGCGTGAATGATGCATCGCTGGATAACTCCCGTGAGATAGTGAAGGAATATCAAAAGAAGCACAAGAACCTGATGTTGGTAGAGCATGAGGTGAATAAGAAATTAGGCGCAGCGCGTAATACCGGACGGAAGATAGCTCAGGGCAAATATATCTGGCATATGGATTCAGACGATAAAATTGAGCACAATTGTTTGAAAACACTCTTGTCTATATGCGAAACAAAGCAATTGGATGTATTAGAATTTGGTTTTATTGATTGGTATCCGGATAAAACTGTAAGTTGCAGAGAATGGGAGCCATCTCGGGAAAATGGCATTTTGACAGGTCAGGAATATATTAATGCCCATTTTTTGCAGCGATTCGGACTGATATGCCCAATTTGGCGTAGGGTATATAGAAGAGAATTCTTGAATGTGAATAATATACTTTCTCCTCCTATTAACATGGGAGAGGATGAACCCTTTGCAATTCAAGTATTTGCAACTGCACAAAGGGTCGCTTTTGAACCACAAGATTGGTACTTCCACCGAATAAATAGGGCATCTTTAGTAGGTGAAAAAAAACAATCATGGACTGCTCAGAAGTGGTATGAAGCCAGTATGGTATGTTCGTATTATCTGCATCAGGCATATCAGCGCGTAAAGCACATAATATCCAATGATATTCAAAAAGCAATAGTAGAAATGATTGTATATGATATCTCATATTTTGATACGTTTGAATCGCAGTTTAATGATGTTGCCAAAGAAGAATTTTGGAATATTTGTAGAATAAATGTAATACATAATTTGTTTGTATTCAGATATTTGTCACGAAAAAAAATGTTCACTTATATTCATAATATGTTTGTTAAATAAATGATTTAAAGCTTATGACAGTATATGCTATACATCCATGGATATCCAATGTGAATGAACTGCTTAAGTTTCTGCATGTGGAAGGTAAATTTGATTTGACATGGGATGCAGAATCTCCTGAGCTTCTTTTTGCATCAGAATGGATATATTTTAAGAAAGAATATTTCGAGCAATTCAAGTCTCTTATGGGAATTGCCAAGATTCGTGTCTTTATGGCATTTGAGGCTATGTCTCCGGACTGGAATCTGTTTGATTATGCGATAGGGTATGACAATCATTTGAATAATGGGGATAGGTTTATACGAATTATGTCTCCTTTCGATTTTTTTTATAGTTTTGTTTCTACACGTGAAAATTCCATAACAACGATGGAGCAGGCTCGGGAAGAATTATCCCACAAAAAAGGCTTTTGTAATTTCCTTTATTCGAACGCTTTTGCTCATCCTATGCGTGATCAATTGTTTTATGCAATTTCTGAGTACAAGCGCGTAGATTCATTAGGTAAACATCTGAATAATGTGGATGTTGAAGGCACGGGATTTGAAGGCCATTCGATGGAGTGCGTGCCGCTTAAGAGCCGGTATAAATTCTCCATTGCATCTGAGAATGCCTCATATGCCGGATATACTTCAGAGAAGTTGCTTACGAGCCTGGAGGCACACACGGTACCGATCTACTTTGGGAATCCCGATATTTCAGAGGATATTAATCCGATGGCGTTTATCAATGCCAATGATTTTGAATCTTTAGATGAATTAGTGGCATATATACAAAAGGTAGATGAAGATGATGAATTGTGGTGTGAATATGTAGTTCAACCGTGGATGACAGAAATGCAAGCAGAATGCCATAAAACGCGTACAGATGATTATAATGCACACATTATCAATCTGTTAATGGGGGGGGGTAAATCTCGATTGCCACAAGGAACGCATGTGAACAATTATCGAAATGCCGTATTGTATAGGAACTACTGCATGGACGAATATCGCCCCACATGGAAGACCAAGATAAAGATGGTATTACGGAAAATGCATTTAATGAAATAAGAAATATGAAACTCATCTGTCATATAGAGGATATTATAACGAAGTTAAAAAGACGTTGGATGAAGTTGCGTCTGCAACCGATTCGGGTGTTGGTATTTCATCAAGTGAGTGGTACGTTTGATAAGACTATCATGTGGCCTTGTGATTGGAATAGCATAGCTTCATTCAAGCAGAGAATATTAAAACTAAAGGATGAATACACATTTATTACTCTACAGGATGCACATCGTCATATATCTGAGGATTATATAAGGACGAAGAAATATGCAGTTCTTACAGCAGATGATGGATTTGTATCCATAAAAAATATATTACTTTGGTTGACAGAACAACAAATACCAGTTACATTGTTTCTCAATCCGGGTTATTTAACAGGTGATGAAAGACCGGGGAAGGGAGTGGATTCTATTTTGTCTAAAAAAGAAATCGAAGCCATTCTGGAGCAATGTAAACCATACATAACCATCGCCTCGCATGGATGGACACATAAGTTTTGTACAGAAATGTCTGACGATGAATTTGTACATGGGGTTATTAAGAGCGAAGCATACTTTCAAAATGTACAAGAATATATACCATTTTATGCCTATCCATGTGGAAGACATAAGGAATTTCAAGATAGATATTTGCTTGAGCACAATATCGTTCCTGTATATTGTGATGGTGGAATTAATTATAATGATGGTAAAAGAATTCACCGAGAATGTATTGATGAAGGCTATTCTAAGGAATTATGAATACACCTATATTATTAATTACTTTTAATCGTCCAGAGCATACGAGACGAGTTCTTACAGAGATTTTGAAACAAGAACTTCAGTCTCTCTATATTTGCCAAGATGGCGCGCGTGAGGGCAACGAGAACGATCGTATCAAATGCCAAGAAGTACGTGATGTTATTAATGAACTTACATCAGCTTACAAGGCTAGCCACGAGCACTTCGCACTTCACACATTGTTCCTAAAGAACAATTTAGGCTGCGGTCCTGGACCTGCTGCTGGTATTACCTGGTTCTTTGAGATTGTTGAACAAGGTATAATCATCGAAGATGATGCTATTCCCCATCCTGATTTCTTTGGCTATTGTGAGGAGTTACTTGAGAAATATAAGAATAATTCAGATGTTCGAGCAATTGGTTCCATGCATTTGGATAATTGTACTTATGGAGATGGATCATATTATTTTTCCATGATGAATCGCACGTTTTGTGCTTGGGCAACATGGCGTAGAGCGTGGATGGATTGGGATTTGTATCATCGGAGTGTATCGCTTAAGCAACTAAACCAATGTTTAAAATCCTATGGCTGCGATTTGCGAATGCGGGAGTATTGGTGTGAGCGTCTGGAAGAGATTCATAAAGATGCATATCATAATAGTAGTTGGGATCAGCAGTTTTGGATGTCTATTTGGTTACATCATGGCAAGGGAATAATGCCTAATGTCAACCTGTCTTCCAATATCGGTTTTGATATGGAAGGAACACATACCACTAATTCTTCTTCAGTAGCAGCGAATTGTGAATGTCAACCGATATTGCCATTGAAACATCCTACGGATCTGCGAATCCAAAAAGAGGCGGATATGCGTTTCCAACGAATTTACTTTGAGCCATGGAATTATGGCTATGAAGGTTTTAAACGTTTGCCATATCGGTTAAACAAACGCCTTAAAAGATTAGTGGGACACCAAGGAAGTTGGTTCAAGAAACATAGCACTACATAAATACATTCATTATAGTTTTTTCCGTTATGTTTGATTGTCCACCTCGGACAATAGCATAAAAAATAGAAATAATAGAACGTGACGATGGCTTCCTTAACATCTGACAATATTTTAGCGCGATACGCAATACCTGACTTATGCGGGAAGAATTTCTTTATTCCCGATTATCAACGTGGATATAGATGGGGAAGGGTGCAAGTTGAACAGCTATTGGAGGATTTGTGCCGTTTCTTTTACGGAAAGGAAAATCAAGGCGATTTCTATTGCTTGCAACCCGTTGTAGTGAAGGAACTATCAGCAGATGAGGTTCATACTCTGAATCTGCGTTCCAACCTTGACAACAATCGCTGGTACGAGGTGGTGGATGGACAGCAACGGCTAACCACTATTCGGATTCTCCTTGCCCTCTTCGCTTTGTTTGATGACGCATTCGAATTATCCTTCAATATCTACTACAGGACTCGTCCCGGATTGGGACAGTTGTTTTCGCAACTCAAACATCACATAGGAGATGATAAACATTACGATGTCAGTCTGGGCAATGAAGACAACTTAGATATTGATGCATGGCATATATGGCAAGCAGCTAATCTGATATTACAATGGTTCGATAGACCTGACCACATAGGCTTTGATCGGGACATCAATATCAGTACATTCAAGAAAGTATTCAGTGAAGATTTTATCCAGCCAAAGAGTAGCAAGAAATCTGTTCAGATTATTTGGTATGAGTTGCGCGACGGAAGCCAACCTATGGATATGTTCAAACGCCTCAATGACAAGAAAGTATCGCTCAATAATGCAGAGTTGGTTAGAGCAATGTTTCTGTCGGACTCGGCTGTATATCCCTGCGATGAAGAACTGCTTCGTCGCTTCAGTAAAGAGTCACGGCAAGCTGTTAAGCAGCGTGAAAAAGTGCGTAAGCAAGGGCATATAATTGAGCAATGGGATTTGATAGAGCATCAATTACAACAACCTTCATTCTGGTCGTTTATCATACAGGACATAACGAATACTGAAAATCCCAAGCTTAAAACCTACGATTGCCGTATTGAATATCTTTTCGACCTCATAACACGTCGAAAAGCAGACGAATCAGATCATCTTTACACGTATATAACGATGGAGAAGATGGTTGCACAAGGACAAAAAGCTGATTTATGGAGTCTGTGGTTGAAAGTAGAACACCATTTCTCTATTCTTCGGGCTTGGTATGAAGACGAAGAATATTTCCATCGTATTGGTTTTCTTACTACCGAGTTAGGTGCAACCGTCTTAGCTGACTTGTTGGAAGATGCAACCCGAATGCCTAAAACTAAGTTTAAAGAAGAAATAAAGGATCGAATCTATGATGCAATACACGATAATAGAAAAGAAGGAAAGATTCTTCAATATAACTACATGGATAACTATAAGCTCTTGAAACGTGTGTTGTTCCTGTTTAATGTCGAAACATCGCTGAAGTCAAAAGAACGCTTTGATTTCGAACGTTATAAACAAAAAGACTGGACTCTGGAACATATCCATGCACAAAACTCCGAGAGAATAGATCATAGTCAGAAGGACAAATGGAGTGTTTGGTTTGATGAGAACCAACGTGCTTTGGATAATCTGAAAATGCGTTTGGGAGAAGAGCAGCATTTTACAGAAATCTATTCCGCTTTCTCGCTTGAGAAGAGGAAGTTTGAATCTAACCGGGTTAAATACTCTTTCGAAGATTTGTCTTTGATTTTCGACAAAGTTTTGACGTATTTTAATGGACTGATAAAAACAGAAGATGGCATACCAACGATGACACATGATATATCGAATATGGCTCTATTGAGTCGGGAAATCAACTCCTCTGTCAGCAATTCTGTTTTTGAGGTAAAACGACAGCGAATTAAGCAACTGGATGCAGATGGTGTCTATCTTCCTCCTTGTACGCGGAACGTGTTCTTGAAATATTATAACAAGGCAGAGACTAACTTCTGTGTGCAACAAGAGTTTTATTGGAGCGAACAAGACCGCACTCATTATGTGAAGGCAATAAAAGAAGTTTTACAACCATATATTCAGCGCGAAGGAGGGCAAGAACATGAGTGAGCTTGAGAATGGAAAACTGACTACATTCTTTCGTCTGTTGCAGGATGAACCGGTGATTATTATTCCTAAGGTGCAACGCGACTATGTGTACGGCAGAAATGACCAAAAGATACATCAACTGCTGCATGACATGTTACGGAGTATGTTGGACGCTGTTCGCCAAGAGAAACCGGTTGTATTGGATTTTGTATATAGTGCTTCGTATGTAAATAATGATGATTGCTCCGAAGGATTGATTCCGTTGGATGGCCAACAACGACTGACCACCTTGTTCCTGCTTTATTTCTATGCAGGTGTGGTGCAGCCTGATGTTGCTGACGAAGAGGTTGCTTTTCTCAACCGGTTTCGTTATGAGACACGGCAGACGGCTACAGATTTTTGCAACGAATTATTGAATGACACTCGAACTTTACTGATAAAGCATTATACTTCTAATAATTCGATAGTCCGGTTAATAGAAGACTCTCCAAAATTCAGACCCGATTATAAGGCAGACCCGACCATCACTTCCATGCTCAATGTGTTGGACGAAATAGAACGTCAGTATCGGGAGCAACCCATAGAGGACTTGTGGGCAAAACTTACAACCAATGACTATATCCAATTCTATGCCTTGTCGTTGGAGCATTTCCATCTGACGGACGAATTGTATATCAAAATGAATGCTCGCGGCAAACCTTTGACCGTATTCGAGATCTTTAAATCCGATTTGGAGCAGGCCGTTGGATATGTGTCAGAAGATACAAGGTATCGATTAGCTAAAAGAATTGATACCAAATGGATGGATGTCGTGTGGACCTATGTGTATGATAAGGACAATCCTGACAAGAGCCCGGACAAGGCTGACAGGGGATATATGAATCTGTTCCGCAATATTTTCCGAATGTTGCTCTTCCGGCATCGTATAGAAATAAAAAGTAACCGTCCGGCGCGCATTGATGAGATGACCAGTGATGAGATCATCATTAATGAATGGATGGCGATATTCGATACGATTGTTCAAATACATAGCAAAGGGATAGCAGAGCAATGGTACCAATATTTCTATTTTAGTAATGACATCGTTGGACAACCGGATAAAATTAGACTGTTTTGGCAACAAGAGCAGAATCGTAAACCGATACTTCATTTAGCAATCGATAGAGAACTGTCTGCTCCGGAACTGGTGTATCTGTATGCCATAATAGAATTGGAACATCAACAAAAGACGGTGGATGTCGTGCGTAATAGTTTGCGGGTGATTCGCAATTTGGTTACTGCCAACACACGTGCCAATAGTGCACGGTATGATATGCTGTCTGGTTTCTTTGACGATGTGCAGGAAGTGATTGATAATGACGGATGCTTGCTTAGAGGGATGCATACCTTCGTTTCTACTGCTTGCGAGGAAGAGATAACGAAGAACGAAATGTCGGCTGTGGGGCTGTATCCGAAATTGCTTCGATACGAAAACCATGCTTATCTGCAAGCTTCATTGCGTTTGTTTTACAATCATTATAACCGTGACGGACTGTCTCCTGATATACTACTTAAAAAACTGAGTCACTTTGAATCGCTGTTCGATAATAATAGTGTGAATAATTTCGAAAAGTTGCGATGCAATCTTTTACAGCCGGATTCAGATTATAGGCAATATGAGAAATGGATGAACTCGTCCGGCAAGATGATTCGGAGATATATGATACATCGGCCTTCTGATTGGACGGAATTCCTGATTGATAATGTAAACCGAATGAATCAAGGTGGTATCTTAGAGGCGATTGATTCTATTCTAAATCTCGAAAATAAAGATGCGATTGCAAGTCGATTTAGCGTTACATCGTGGCAGTATTATATGGCCAAATATGCTTCTGCCGGTCGATCTGATACCGCTTATGGAATCTATGCATGGGATGATGAAGTAAATCGCCCTTTAGAAGCGGTAATCTTAAATAGTTCGCAACATAGTCCGAACAATATCGAGTGGCTGATGTTGAATCATATTTTATATAGCGAGTTAGCAAACAAAGATAAATATGAATTAGACTACCATGCATCTTCACCTGTTGTTTTGAAAAATTTAGGGGTTAAAATTACCATTAAGCAGGAAGGATGGGGTATATCAACCGATAATGTAGCAATGGTTGAACGCCTCATGGATACCTGCTATTATCATATTGAGGCAGATTATGAAAACAATACCTATACATTGTGGTATGATTCAGATAAATGTAATGGGGATTATATCGATATGGCAAAGCAACTAATTCAATATTTAGAAACTCTCTGAGATGTATGTCATGAAACACCTCATTATAATAAAATCTAATTTGGAATACAGCGATGAAACTATCCATTATCACAATAAACTACAATAATGCGGATGGCTTGCGCAAGACCCTTGCCTCTGTAGCGTCACAGACCTACCGCAACATCGAGCATATCATCATCGATGGTGGCTCCACTGATGGTTCCGTAGATGTCATTCGTGAATATGAAAAACAGAACACCCTCCTTTTAGGGAGGGATGGGGTAGGCCTAACCATCAAATGGCTCTCCGAACCGGATAAGGGTATTTACAATGCCATGAATAAGGGCATCCGCAAGGTTACTGGAGATTACGTGCAAATACTTAACTCGGGAGATATGTTGGCTGCGGAAGATGTAACGGAGCGAATGGTTTTTAAGTTGAACGAATTATGGAATGAACAAGTGAACGAAGATGGCGCTCCTATATTATACGGCAACATGATCAAGAAGGATTACACTACGGGCAAGATTCTCGGCAAGAGTAGGGAAGTGGAGTACTCGCTTCGCAATTACTATTCCGCTACAATGAATCATGACTGTTGCTATATCCGCCGAGGTTTGTTTGAGACCTACGGCCTTTATGACGAGAATCTGAAGATTGTCTCAGACTGGAAATGGTTCTTGCAAGCCATCGGTCTCGGACATGTGAAGCCTGTGTATGTGGATATAGACGTTACCATCTTCGATGCCTCCGGTATTAGCGAAACGAACTTAACTCTCCGTAACCAAGAGCGCCGCCAAGTCCTCGAAGAACTCCTCCCTCCGGCAATCTTAGCTGACTATGATAAATATGCATTCCCGACTTCCCAATACGACCGCCTCAAGAAATATCACTTGTGGCCGTTGGTGTATTTTGTGGAGCGAGTTTTATTCAAACTAAATAAGTGGGGTATATTACGATAATAACGAATGAAAGTTAAATGTTAATCGATATGGAAAATCCGCGTTTCTCTATCATAGTACCGCTGTATAACAAGGCTCCCTATGTCCATAAGGCGCTTGATAGTATTATATCCCAAACTTATCAAGACTGGGAATGTATCGTCATCAACGACGGTAGTTCTGACAACTCATTAGAGGTTGTCAAGAACTTCGTTGATGAATTTAAGATTTATGATTTAAGATTTAAGATTGTAGATCAATCAAATGCCGGAGTCGCAGCTGCACGTAACAATGGCGTTATTGCAAGTCATGGAGAATACCTCTGTTTCCTCGATGCGGATGATTGGTGGGAACCGACTTTCTTGGAGGAGATGGAAAAACTGATAGTGGAGTATCCTAATGCCGGTATATATGCTACCAACTATATCTATTACAAACCTGGCAAGACGCATGTGGCATTGAAGTTACAGCGAGGCTATATGAACTATCCAGAGGCATATCTGCAAAGCACCGCAATGCCGGTATGGACTGGAGCTACGTGTATGCCACGTAAGGTCTTTGACGAAATAGGTGGATTTCCGGTAGATATTAAATTAGGCGAGGATTTCCTCCTGTGGGCAAAAACTGCTCTCCACTATCCGGTGGCTTTCTCAGAGAAACCATTGGCATACTATAATAACGAAGTTCCTGCCTCTCTCCGCGCCACCCGTAACCTCCATGCCCCCGAGCATCACTTGCTCTTTCATCTTGAACCATTGGAGGAAGAAATTCAACAAACATCAAACATCAAACATCAAACATCAGTTTGGAAATTGTTATTGGACAAACTCCGCATTAGCGGACTGATGGATTATTGGCTTAGTGATGAATATCATGATGTAGCAGTTGCTGAACTTGCTAAAGTCGATTGGTCCAAACAACCGAAAAGCGCCAAAGCACAATACGAGAAACCTATCTGGTTTCTCAAGGCAAAGAGGCGCTTTATGCAGATAGGTAGTTATTGTAAGCAGAAACTTATTAAATTTAAAGGTAATTGGTAAAAGATATGCAAGTTATAATAGATCCAAGAAGTAATTATTTGTACAGTTCCTTCTATATTGCAGCCCTAAAACAAAGGTATGGGAATAGTGTTCGATATGATATTGCACCATTCAATGAGTTGGGCGATATAGGTAAAGATCTGCGGTTTATAGTGCGCGATGGAGATAAAGAAACGAAATATTTTCTCTATCTTAATGATTCATACACCATATTAGAAGAAGATTACGCATGGTGCGATGTGTATGGTAATGTGAATGCCAATTATTCGCATTATCCTTTGGGTAAATATCCCAAGCAGGTTTCATTAGTTCCTTCATTTGGAGTGCGCGTTGAGAAGTCATTATTCACGACAATCGTTCAGGCTATATGGCAGTTGCCGATATTATGGCGATATGTGGTAAATAAGAGTGAGTGGAATAAGTACAAGCAACGGATGGAGTGCAACCGCAAGCAAAATCTAAAGCATTATTTAACGCGCAGATACAGAGCATGGAAGGAGAGATTACCCATATCTGCATACGTAAATGATATACCGTCGGAGGATAACTATATATTCTTTTTGAGTACGTTGTGGTATAGTAATGAAGAAAACAAGAATGACGAGACTGTAAACCTGCGTCGGGCTCATTTTATAAGAGCGTGTAAATCTATTTCCGATGTAACGTTTGATGGAGGTTTATTAGGAGATAATTCATCGTCTAATGATAAATTTGCTGATGTTCTTGCTGCTCACGGAGAACCCTTTACTGCATGGATGGAAAAAACTAAGCGCAGTGCTTTAGTGTTTAATACTCCTGCCTTTTGGGATTGTCATGGCTGGAAACTAGGTGAGTATTTAGCATTAGGTAAATGTATCGTATCTACGAAACTAAGTAACGATTTGCCGTATCCTTTGGAGCATGGGAAGAATATCCATTTCGTTGAGAGCACGGAGAAATCTATGCACGATGCGATAGATTATATTCTTGCCCATCCAGATTATCGTCATAAGTTAGAAAAAGGAGCAAGAGCATATTGGGAAAAATATGGCACACCGGAAGCAAGTTTTAAATTATTAGGATTGAATTTTCAATAGTAATATATATGCTCTTTAACTCGATAGAATATTTATTTTTCCTACCGATAGTATTCTTAATCTATTGGGCAATAGGATACGCGCGGATCAATGATTCGCTCAAGCTGCGATTGCAGAATGCATTCGTGGTGATAGCTTCTTATGTTTTCTACGGATGGTGGGATTGGCGGTTCCTGCTTCTTATTGCTTTCACATCTTTCTGCTCATGGGGTAGTGGACTGCTGATAGGGAAAAGAGCCCGAAATGGAGCCGAATGTCTCAGGGGGGGGCAAAACGTAGCATTCGCAAGCAAGTTCTGGCTGATAGCTAATATTGTGCTGAACTTAGGCATCCTTGCAACATTCAAATATTATGATTTTTTCGTGAGTGAGTTTGGCAACATATTTGGAATAAGTACAGACAGTATATTGCTGCACATCATTCTGCCGGTGGGAATCAGTTTCTATACCTTCCAAGCACTCAGCTATAGTATCGATGTCTACCGCGGGAATATCAAGCCGACGAGGGATATTGTCGCATTCTTTGCGTTTATATCGTTCTTCCCTCAATTGGTAGCCGGTCCCATTGAACGAGCTACGAACCTCTTGCCGCAGTTCCTCCAAAATCGCAAATTCTCCTACGAGCAAGGCGTAGATGGTCTGCGGCAAATCCTATGGGGGTTATTTAAGAAGATTGTAGTTGCTGATAACTGCGCGATGTATGTAGATCAAGTTTGGGCAACGTATGATACCCAAAGCGGAAGTACATTGCTATTGGCTGCGGTGCTCTTTACCTTCCAGATTTATGGCGACTTCTCCGGATACTCAGATATCGCTATCGGTACAGCGAAACTCTTTGGAATCAAACTGATGCGGAATTTCAATAATCCATATTTCAGTAGGGATATTGCTGAGTTCTGGAGAAGGTGGCATATCAGTCTGACGACTTGGTTCCGCGATTATGTGTATATCCCGTTGGGTGGTTCGCGAGTTGGAAAATGGAAAATCGTTCGTAATACCTTCGTTATCTTCTTGCTCTCCGGTTTTTGGCATGGCGCCAATTGGACGTTCATAGCATGGGGTGCATATCATGCATTATTGTTCTTGCCGTTGATATTGCTGGGTAAAAATAGAAAATATACAGGTCAGGTAGCAGAAGGTAGATGGTTGCCGACAGGCAAAGAGGTAATGCAGATCCTCATAACCTTCTTATTAGCCGTAATAGGTTGGATTATTTTCCGTGCGGAGACGATTGGACAAGCTTGGGAGATTATGCGAGGAATAGTTGACGTGAGCCTATTCTCCATGCCGATGGTGATTTCGGGACTGAAACGTACACTTTTCTTCATAGCCATGTTACTTTTAGTAGAGTGGATAGATCGAAATGAGGAACATGCCTTTAGCCTTACGCGTTTACCGCAATGGGCTCGTATCATTGTTATGTATGTCCTCATACTTTGCATGTTAGAATTTATGGGACATAGCCAATCATTTATTTATTTTCAATTTTGATGAAACAATTTATAATTACTATATCATTATCCATTGTCATTCCGCTTTTTCTCTTGGCCGGAATATACATCTGGACGGATCCGTTTCGGTGTGTTCATCCTTTTGATATCAACGATGTAGATGCAACGAATCGGGAGTATCTATCTACGGAATTGTTCTTGCGTAATAATCCTACGTACCATTATAATTCTTTCATATTTGCAAGTTCTCGTGGAGGTGGATTAAATACTTATACCTGGAAAACGTATTTACCGGAAGGTGCACAGCCATTCTTGTTTCAGGCGTGGGCGGAAACGCTTACAGGTATAGAAATGAAAATTGAATACTTATCAAAGCAAAATATCCCAATCAATAATGCCTTAGTATTATTGGACATTCCTAGTTCTTTTGCCTATGAGCAATTACCTACTGCGGCACTAACAAAAAAGCATTTTATCTTCACTGGTCAATCGCGATTTGCATACAATATGGATCAGTTCACTAATTTTATCCAAAAACCCTCTCTCTGGATGGCTTGTGTTAATAGTAAACTACATGGTGTATGCATACCTTTTACTTCTGATACAATTACGAATGATTATATTCAAACTAATTATCTTCATTATTCCGAGTTGCCGGAACAAGATAGTTTAAAGCAATGTTCGGAAAAAACGCGAAGAAACGTATTAAAAGCTTATGAAGAAAAGCATTTGCAAGTGACACCTCCGTTGATAACGGAGCAATTTGCACATCAACTAAGAAATATCCGCAATATTTTTGAGAGACATCAGACCAATTATCAAATTGTCTTATCTCCTGCTTATTGCTATCTTTATCCGGCTGTCAGTCCTGATGATAAAGCTCTTTTGAAATTAATTTTTGGAGAGGATAGGGTGCATGACTATACAGGTTATAATGAATTCACCAATGATTATAACAATTTTTCGGATCCGAATCATTTTGGATTGCGAGTAGGATATTTACTATTAGAAGATATATACAAATAATATGAGTGTTTTAATGCAAGATAAATTATACCTTCCTGGTTTAAATGGAATCCGGGCTATAGCAGCTTTGTCTGTTCTGTTTGGACATATGTGGGCGCCATTCGGAGATTGGGGGATAGGTAAGTCTCCATTTAGTATCCCTTGGCCTGATGGTCCTGTGACAACTTTCTTTGTGATAAGTGGATTCCTAATTACCTATTTGCTGATGAATGAGACCGGCAAGACCAATGATGTCAGCATTGGAAAGTTTTATATGCGCCGTATCTTGCGTATTTGGCCTTTGTATTATGGCTATATGGTGTTGGCGCTGATAGCTGTAACTGCATTCAAAGGCGAGATTAATAGTGCTGCATGGTTCTATACTTTCTTTTCAGGAAATATCTCCCATGCCTTAGGAATAGGTATCATTCCGCTCTATCATTTTTGGAGTCTTGGTGTCGAGGAACAATACTACATGTGGTATCCTTGGATGGTGAAATATAATAAAAAGCATATCCTCTATGCCGTTTGTGGGTTGTGTGCGCTATGGTTGATTGTAAAATTGGGACTCTATGTGTTTATTGGAAAAGGTATTGCATATAGAATATTTGCAGTTACGCAGTTTGATTGCATGATGTTGGGCGCTGCCGGAGCAATAATGTATTATCGCAGAACTGAATGGTTTAGGCGTCTTTGTGGTAATCAATTAGTGGTAATCGCAGCTTGGATCTTATTCTTTACGTCCGGATTATGGGTGAAATACATTCCTTCTCCAGTCGCTAATGAGGTGATAGCTCTTGTTTCTCTCTTTGTAATCATGGCAGGATTGCTGAGTAAACCGATTTTGGAGAATAAGATAATGAACTATCTTGGTAAGATTTCCTATGGCATCTATGTTATTCACCCTTTGCTGTTATATGTGGGAACTACATTGTTTAGAGAGACTTTATCGCGGTACGAAGGCTCTCAAATTCAGGGGGGGGTATGCTTCGCGGTCTTTATTGGTGTTTCAGGATTAACCATCGCCCTTGCTGCATTGTCGTATAAATACTACGAAAAGCCTTTCTTGCGCATGAAAGATCGGTTTGCTGTTGTGAAAAGTACGAATGAAGGTGAGCTGATGAATGAGTAAGAAATTAAGTTAAAAGTAATCAGATAGTCGTATTTAGATTAAAATTCTAATTTTTTTTAGCAAATATTTTGTTGTTTTTTTTGTTAATGTCATTTTTTTTTACTACCTTTGCACCCAAATTGCACATCGTGTGATTATACCATACTCATCGTGCGATTAAGAAGTAGTAGGTATATATCTATGAATAAGTATATCTGATATAGAAAACTTATGTTGATTAAACAAGAACGTAGTTCAAATATTGAATTATTTCGCATCATAATGATGCTCTCTATCGTGGCGCATCATTACGTGATGAATTCTGGGTTGCCGGAATTCATGGTTGCTGATACTACGGCTTGGAGAAGCGTCTTCTTGTTCTTATATGGCGTTTGGGGTAAGGTTGGTATCAATTGCTTCGTTCTTATTACCGGATATTTTATGTGTAAATCAGATATAACAGTACGGAAGTTCCTCAAACTGCTTCTAGAGGTTCTTTTCTATAATATAGTCATCTATCTCATCTTTGCTATTTGCGAGTATGAACCCTTTACATTTGCTGGATTGGCAAAAGCAATTAATCCAATAAGTTCTATTGCAAAAGGTTTTACAAGTTGTTTCCTTATATACTATTTACTTATCCCTTTTCTGAACGTGTTTGTTCAATCTCTCTCTCGAGAGATGCATCGTAAACTTATATTATGGATATTCTTATTCTTTGTGATTTGGGATCATCTGCCGGGTATTGAATATCAATATAACTATGTGAGTTGGTTCTGCATTTTGCACGTTGTGGCGTCATATATTCGTTTCTATGAGAAAGAGATAGTTTCTTATTTGTATAATCGAATCGGTTTATTGGCGTTGTCCATGGTTTTATTGGCGATAGGTTCTGTTCTATTCCAAATTTATGGTGGCGCATTAGGAATCGCAAAAGGATGGGCTGGAAAATGGGTGATGGATTGTAATGCTATATTGGCTGTGTCTGTCAGCGTATCTTTGTTCTTGTGGTTTAAAAAACTTAATATCCCGCAAAGCAAACTAATTAACGTAATTGCATCCAGTACATTTGGCGTACTACTGATTCATGCTAATAGTGATGCGATGAGACAATGGTTATGGCAAGATGTATGTAAATGTGTTCATTGGTATTCTTCACCATATTTGCCACTTCATGCAATAAGTTGCGTCATAATCGTTTTCTTGATATGTGTTATCATTGATCAAATCCGAATTTATTTTGTAGAAAAACCGACATTCAAAATAATAGATAAATATTTGCTGAAATATGGCATCAAATGACAAAATATTAGTTACTTCTCCGCTGCTGCCGGACTTGAAGGAGTTCAATCGGTATCTGGAGCAGATATGGGAGAGTAAGTGGATCACGAACAACGGTTCGTTCCATCAGCAGTTGGAGAAAGCGTTAGCAGAATACCTTGGGGTGGAGTATATCTCCGTGTTTACGAATGGTACATTGCCGTTGATAACTGCGCTGCAAGCATTAGGACTTACGAAGGGCGAAGTGATAACCACTCCGTATTCGTTTGTAGCGACAACGCATAGTATATGGTGGAATCAATTGACACCGGTGTTCGTGGACATCGAGGAAGAGACATGCGGTATGGATCCGGCAAAGATAGAAGCGGCTATCACACCGAACACGGTAGCCATCATGCCGGTACACTGCTATGGCAAGCCATGTAAGACCAAAGAAATAGATGCTATCGCTAAGAAACATGGACTGAAAGTAATCTACGATGCAGCGCATGCGTTCGGAGTAAAAGTGAATGGCGAGTCGATCCTCAATGCCGGAGACATCAGCACACTCTCCTTCCACGCCACGAAAGTGTATAACACCATTGAAGGTGGAGCCTTGGTATGCCATAGCGCAGAGATGAAGCATCAGATAGATAACCTGAAGAACTTCGGTTTTCGTGGAGAAGTAACAGTGGAGGCTCCGGGTATCAATGGTAAGATGGATGAAGTCCGTGCAGCCTATGGTCTGCTGAACCTCAAGCAAGTAGATGCGGCTATCGAGGCACGTCATAAAGTCGCAGATGCATACCGCACTGCATTAAAGAATGTCAAAGGCATCCGATACTTCGATGATATGGCAGGAGTTCGGCATAATTATAGTTATTTCCCCATCTTTGTGGATACAGAACAATATGGAATGACGCGTGATGAACTCTATGAGAAGATGAAAGCCGCGAACGTCTATGGCCGCCGCTATTTCTATCCGCTTATCACAGCCTTTGATCCCTACAAGGATTATCCTTCTGCATCCCCGGAGAACTTGCCGGTTGCTACCAAGATTGCCGGCCAAGTCATCTGCCTTCCGATGCACCATGCGTTAACAAACGAAGATGTTGCTCGTGTCGTTAATGCAATTTGTAATTTGTAATTTGATGAAAATTCAAAAGAAAATAATGCTTCTGGGTGGAATCCACTACCTCTTGCCGGTGATTAAAGAGCTGCGCATGAGAAGGTATAGAAAAAAGTGATAGGTGTGATGTTATAAGTCAATATGAAAAATCTAATTATAGTTGGAGTCTCAGAAACTGCATGGAGAATATTTGTGTTTGTAGAAAAATACAAATTATTCAATGTCATAGGCTTTGCTGCTGATAAACAATATATTAAAGAAGACACATATTGTGGCAAACCAGTGTATGCTATTGAAGATTTGCATAATCACATGAATGTGAAAGAAGATTTTATCTTTGTTGCTGTATTATGGAATCATCTGAATGCAGACAGACGTAGATTGTATGAAAGAATGAAATCCTTTAATTTGTATAAGTTTGCGTCGCTGGTATCTCCTCTTGCTTCCGTATGGGGGGGGGAGAGAATATAGGTGAGAATTGTTGGATAAGGGACTTCGTGGTTATCCAGGAGGATGCGCATGTTGGTAATAATGTTTACATAAAAGATTGTGTTGTAGTTGCTCATAAGACGATTGTTCACGACCATGCGTTCTTGGCAATTAACTCAACAATTTGTGGAACATGTGAAATCGGAGAACAAACTTATATTGGCGCAAACTCACTGATATTTGATGGCACGAAAATAGGTAAAAAATGTTTGATCGGAGCAGGAACTTGCATTAAACGAAATGTTCCGCCATATACAAGAATTAAGATTTTAACCGAATCGTCACAGGAAATAAAAACATATTCAGATAAAGAAATAGAAGAAAAATGGTGTTTTAACAAAAACGTGAGATAATGATACGAACAGGTAACATAGCCAACGGCATACAGACATCATACACTCGCCAACTCTTCAATTTGGCGAAGCAATACGATGATGTGATAGATTTCACCCTCGGAGATCCGGATGTGCAGCCGCACCAAGCAATCAAAGATGCAGCATGTGCTGCTATTCAGCTGGGTAAGACCCGTTATTCGCAAAACGCAGGTCTGCTTGAGTTGCGTCAAACGATCCATGACTATTACCTTCGAAAGGAAGGTCTATCATACAATCCAGAGAACGAGATTCAAGTGTCCGTTGGAGCAATGGAAGGACTATATCTCGCGTTTTTGGCACTTCTTAACCCCGGAGATGAAGTCATCATCCCTGCACCGTACTATGTCAATTATACCCAGATGGTAGCGATGTGCCATGCTAAGCCGGTGATAGTCGATAATCCCGAAGTGACGGATTTGACCTATCTGTTGGAGGATATAGAGCGAGCCATCACTCCGCGTACACGAGCTATCATGATCAATACCCCGAGCAACCCGACCGGACGTGTGTTGAGTCAGGAGATGTTGGCAGGTATCGCTGAGATAGCGAAGAAGCACGACTTGGTGGTGATTGCTGATGAGGTATATAAATGCCTGATTTATGATAAGCAACCATGGAAGAGCATTGCGCATATCGAAGGCATGCGTGAGCGGACGATATTGGTGAACTCGCTGTCGAAGGAGTTCTGTATGACCGGTTACCGTATCGGCTATGTGTTAGGTCCGAGTGAGATCATCACGGCAATGACCAAACTGCAAGAGAACGTAGCCGCATGTGCTCCGCTGCCGAGTCAGTATGCAGCCATTGAGGCATTGGGAAGTACCGAGGATTACAGCAAAGATATGGTGCGTATCTTCACAGAGCGTAAGGAGTGCATCGTCGAAGGTATCAGCGCTATCGAAGGCCTCACCTGCCGCGAACCGGATGCCACGTTCTATCTGATGGTAGATATATCTAGTACCGGTATGAACAGTGTCGATTTCGCCATTGCTCTGCTGAAAGCGCAACACGTAGCAGTAGTGCCGGGAATCACCTATGGCAAATGCTGCGACCATTATGTACGTATTGCCTTTACGCGTGAACTAGACTACATCCGAGAAGGCGTGAAACGTATCGATGCATTTATGAAAGGATTGAAGAAATGAAGAAGTTATTGATGTTAGGTGGTAGCCTCTACCAGACGTTTGCTATTAAAGAGGCAAAGCGGTTGGGGTACTATGTAATAACGGCTGATTATCTTCCGAGTAATCCAGGACACAAGTTCGCGGATGAGTATCATAATGTCAGTACAATAGATAAGGAAGCTGTATTAGCTTTGGCACAAGAACTGAAGATTGATGGCATCGTAGCGTACGCTTCTGATCCGGCAGCTCCGACTGCTGCATATGTGGCAGAGAAGATGGGATTGCCTACCAGTCCTTATATGTCGGTAGAGATATTATCGAACAAGGATTTGTTCCGTGCGTATCTACAGGAACATGGTTTCAACTGTCCGAAGGCAATGGGATTTGTGAAATACGAAGATGCATTGGCACATAAGGATGAGTTTACATTGCCGGTGATGGTGAAGCCGGTGGATTCAAGCGGAAGCAAGGGAATTACCAAGCTGACGGATTGGAGCAGGTTGCAGGAAGCAGTAGATGAGGCGTTGAACTATAGCCGAGGCAAACGATTTTTGATAGAGGAGTTTATCGTTAAGAAAGGACATCAGATTAGCGGTGATGCATTCTCGGTGGATGGTAAGTTAGTGTTCCATTGTTTGGGCAATGAGTTCTATGACCCATCATGCGATAAAGATTTTGCTCCGCTTGGTGAGTGTTGGCCATTCCAGATGGATCACAAATATATCGAGGATTTGGAAGAGCAACTGCAACGACTGATGTCATCACTTGGGATGAAGAGCAATGCCTATAATGTGGAGGCAATTGTGGGTGAGGATGACAAGGTGTATTTGCTGGAGTTGGGCGCGCGAAGCGGTGGTAGTTTGATTCCGCAGGTAACGGAACATGCGACGGGTATTAATATGGTGACATGGGTGATACAAGCAGCTGCCGGAGATCCGATTGATTTATCGGTATTGAATGGAAAAACCGAAATGCCAGTGAATGGATGTTGGTCAAACTACATGGTGCATAGCGATAAAACCGGTAAGTTCAAAAGAATTGCGTTTGAGGAGCAGTTCGAGAAAGCGCATGTTGTGGACTTCGTGAACGACTTACATGTTGGCGATGCTATTCATCGTTTCCGTGATGCGCAGGATTGTATCGGAGAGTTGATATTGAAGTATGCCGATATGGATGAGATGTTTGATGTGATTAAGAATATTGAGAAGTATATTCACGTTGAGGTGCAATAATATGGAAGCGATAGGAGGTTATTTCGAATTGGAGTTGCGCAAAGGCGAGCATTATCATAAGGACGCTATACGATTGAATAGCGGTTCTAATTGCTTTGAGTATATACTCCGTGCTCGGAAGTATGAGAAGGTGTATGTACCTTACTATACCTGCCATGTCATTTTTGATGTGGCGCAGCGACTTGGTGTAGAAATAGCCTACTATCATATGAATGAGCAATTGGAACCCACTGAGTTGCCAAATCTAGAGGCTCAAGAGGCATTCCTTTATACTAACTATTACGGACTGAAACAATCATGTGTTGAGCGATTGACTGAAAAATTCGGAAAGCAATTGATAGTAGATAATGCGCAGGCATTTTATGCCAAGCCGATAGAAGGGATTGATACATTCTATTCTCCGCGTAAGTTCTTTGGGGTGCCGGATGGTGGGTATCTATATACGGATGCTGTCTTTAACGAAGACTTTCCGCAAGCAGAGAGTATGCAGCGGATGACGCATCTTTTGAAACGAATAGAGCAAGGTGCTGAAGCCGGTTATGCAGATTATCAACGAGAGGAAGAAACATTAAATGGTAGTCCGATAGAACGTATGTCTAAACTAACGGATGTGCTATTGGGGAATATAGATTATAAGGAGATTGCGGAAAGGCGTATTGCGAATTATCAACTATTGGATGAACAATTACGTAGTACAAATCTAATTCATTTGTCATTGGAAGATGGTGCGGTGCCTATGGTATATCCTTATTTGTTCGGTGATCCGACAATGCGCAAACGAATGATAGAAAAGAAAGTCTTTGTGGCAACCTATTGGCCGAATGTAAGTTCAGATTGTACCATAGAGACAATGTTGAAATCCAATCTGCTCCCGTTGCCTATAGATCAACGCTATAATGTAGACGATATGCAACAAATAATTGAAGTTTCGCAAAACGAAGCGAATGTTCAGACAAAAGACAACTTGCAAGATCTTCGCGGGGGGGGGGTAAAAATCAGGCCTCTAAAAATTGAAGATGCTAAAACATCTTATAAATGGAGAAATGACAATGAGGTATTCAAATATACAGGTAATACCTATGATAACTATATATTGTATGAGACGGAATTAGAGTGGATAAAACGAGTAATCAAAAATACAGATGAGTATAGATGTGCGATTGAGATTGATGGAACATATGTTGGTAATATATATTTAACCGACATAAAAGAAGGGTCAGCTGAGTATCAGATCTTCATAGGAGAGAAAGCATATTGGGGTAAAGGGGTTGCGGCAGAAGCATCAAGACAGATATTAGAATATGCGTTTGGCGAGTTGAAGCTACATAGTGTGTTTCTTAATGTAAGGAAACAAAATACTCGCGCAATAGGATTATATGAAAAACTTGGTTTTACTAGGGAGATGCAAGAAGGAGATTGGATTGCTATGAGAATTAATCCAACCCAGTACCAGGTTAATAATGAAGATGGAGATAAAAGCAGAGATAAAAACGTTAAACAAAGTGGAGGCGGAACGTGTTATCCACATGGGTGAATTAGCATTTAATCCACCTATTTCTGCGCAGATAGATATCCCATGGATTGCCGAGAAATGGTCAAGGTATGCCAAATTTTTACTATTAAAAGATAATGACAAAATAGCAGCTACTCTCGTTTTTTATGAGAACAAAGAAGGAAAATTTATTTATATACCTCATTTAGTGGTAATGAATGACTATCAACACATGGGAATAGGGCATTATGCATTAAATAGTTTGATAAGTTTAATTGGTAGTGAGTATCTCTGTATTCGTTTAGAGGTTAGGAAAGATAATATACAAGCAAGAAAATTTTATAAAAATGAAAACTTTATAGAGATAGAGAATAGAGAGAACTCCTATATATTAGAAAAGAAAATTAACGACTAAAATATCATCTAATATGAATATAAATATAAAATCATTGGTGGCTATAGCGAGTTTTGTATATAATCACGAGCCGTATCTCCGTGATTGCTTTGAGGGCTTTGTGAGGTAATTCTCTCTTAATACACAAAATGATTATGATATACGCACCGGTTTTAATACCAACATTGAATCGATATGAGCATTTGAAGCAATGTTTAGAGTCGTTGTCGCGTTGTACGTGGGCAGATAAGACAGAAGTCTATGTGGCGCTTGATTATCCTCCTGCTGATAAGTGGGACAAATATGCACCCGGATGGGAAAAAAATAGGGATTGGCTTCATTCTGTTGGCGATATGGGCTTCAAAAAGCTCCATCTCATTGAGCGTACTGAAAATTATGGGACATGGCAACCTAGAGATAAGGGGAACGCAAAATGTTTGGTAGAAGATATATCTTCTAAATATGATCGGTATATAGTTTCTGAAGATGATAATGTCTTTTCGCCAAACTTCTTGGAGTTTATGGATAAGGGATTGAAAAAATTCGAGAATGATGATAAGGTCGATTCTCTAATTGGCTATCGATGGTATTTCCCGATAAAAACAAAGGGCAATTCCTTTATGCGCATTACAACGGATTACACACCTTGGGGAGTAGGGTGTTGGGTTAAGAAAAGACCATGTTTAGATTATCTTTGGTTTAAAAATCAATTAACATTACGTACCCTTTTCCGTCTCTATCGTCAATATGGTCCAGGAATCGTTGGCTCTCTCTTTGAATTCGCTCGTTCTGCGCATAAAGGGGAAATAATGATTGATCAGCATCACAAAGTATATCTAATGACTGCGGGAATGCAGATAATAGTGCCGGTAGTATCGCTTGTGAGAAATATTGGTTTGGATGGTTCAGGAGGAATGCCCATCAACAATGAAGAAATGCAAGCATTATATGACTCTATTCCAACATCGAATGACTCCCATTTCGAGTTTATCGGTACCGGATACGAGGAATATGATTACAATAACCGGCTATACCTAAACGAACGCGAATGGCAAGGCAAATGGTTTTACATTAAACGGATGGTAAGAAAGATGATTAAATACTTTATTTCTAATTAATATAGGTCAGAACCCCATTTTTGGACAAAAATAATATAAATTATAAAGAATTTGGCATATGTTTTTGCATATGTCATTTTTTTTTACTATCTTTGCGGCATGATTCCGAAAATTCTTCATTACATATGGTTCGGATCGAACCCATTAACGCCTCTTGCTGAGGATTGTTTAGCATCATGGAAAGAGCAAATGTCCGATTGGCAAATCATGCGATGGGATGAAAGCAATTTCGACATTGCTGCGGCTCCGTTGTATGTGCGACAAGCATATGAGGCTCGGAAGTATGCATTTGTGTCAGACTATGTGCGGTTATGGGCATTGGAGCAATACGGAGGAGTGTACGTAGATACGGATGTGAAAGTATTGAAGAGTTATGAACCGCTTCTGAGCGATACCGCATTCATAGGGTTAGAGGAATCGAAAAGACATTTGCCCGGGACGTGCGTGATGGGGTGCGAACCGCATTGTAAGTGGGTGCGCGATATGTTGGTATTATATGATGGCATTGAGTTTGTGAAGCCGGATGGCTCTTTAGATATGACGACTAACGTCGATAGGATGGGAGTAGCGATGGTTCGCCATGGGTTAAAAGTGGAAGGAGAAAAGTGGAAAGAGGTTCAATATCTGGATGAGTGGGGATTGAGAGTATATACGTATGACTACTTTTCGCCGATTACCTCTACGCGAGTAATGCGGAAAACGAAGAATACCTATTCCATCCACTATTTCGCTGAGAGTTGGAGAGATGGGAAGAAGAAACGCGGATGGAGAGAGTGGGTGATTACACGTGAGATTATTAATGCACTTGTGCAAGTTAAGCGATGGTTTGTAACTCATTAAACTCAAAAGGCAGTTCTTAGGATAAACGCCATGTTCTATAATTCCGTCGAATTTGCTCTGTTTCTGCCTGTCGTCTTTATAATCTATTGGGCGATAGGGTATGCGAAGATAGATGGCTCGCTGAAACTAAAAATGCAAAATGCATTTGTGGTTGTGGCGAGTTATATCTTTTACGGTTGGTGGGATTGGAGATTTCTGTTGCTCATCGCTTTCACCTCTTTCTGTTCATGGGGAAGTGGTCTATTGATCGGCAAATCTGTCGCATCTGTTCAATCTGTGGACGGTCATAAAAAAGCCAGGTTCTGGATGATAGCCAACATCGTTTTGAACCTCGGCATCCTGTTCACCTTTAAATACTACAATTTCTTTGTGGAAGAATTCTGCCAACTCTTCCCCTCCCTTGAGGGGAGGTCGGGTGGGGTTATTTCTCTCATTCTTCCTGTTGGCATCTCGTTCTATACCTTTCAAGCACTCAGTTACTCCATAGATGTCTATCGGGGTAAGATAGAACCGACCAACGATATTATCGCCTTCTTTGCGTTCATCTCGTTCTTTCCGCAGTTGGTGGCAGGACCTATCGAGCGTGCAACGAATCTATTGCCGCAGTTCCTACAGAATCGCAAGTTTGCTTATGAGCAAGGGATAGATGGTATGCGTCAAATCTTATGGGGCTTGTTCAAAAAGATAGTGGTAGCGGATAACTGCGCAACCTATGTTGATCAAGTATGGGCAGCGTATGATACCCAGAGTGGCAGTACCTTATTGCTGGCTGCCATGCTCTTTACGTTCCAGATCTATGGCGATTTTTCCGGTTATTCGGACATGGCTATCGGAACGGCTAAACTTTTTGGTATCAAACTGATGCGGAATTTCAACAATCCTTATTTTTCGCGTGACATAGCGGAGTTCTGGCGGAGATGGCATATTAGTTTGACTACTTGGTTCAGGGACTATGTATATATACCGCTTGGCGGCAGTCGAGTCAATAAACTGATTACGATGCGGAACACATGTGTTGTTTTTCTGCTTTGCGGTCTATGGCATGGTGCTAATTGGACATATATGGTATGGGGATTCTATCATGTGGCGCTTTTTATGGTGCTGATTGTTTTGAATCAGTCGAAACGGTTTAAGGATTCTGTACCAACAGCGAGGCAATTGCCACGCATTATGCTTACCTTTGTTTTTGTGACAATCGGTTGGATCATATTCCGCGCTCCGTCTCTGCCGGATGCTTGGGGATATATGTGCTCCATGACCAATCTATCCGGAGCCGCACCAACTTTGCCCATCACGCAATGGATTGGCATCATCTTCGGCTTGCTCACGATGATTGCCTTCGAATGGACATATCGCAATTCAGAGCAAGCACCTGTTCCGCATCGTTGGTGGATTTACTACCTCCTCATCGCTGCTATCTGGTGGTATGCTCCATCATTTAGTACGGACTTTATCTATTTCCAATTTTAATTGAAACAATATATTTTTTGACATTGATAGAAACAAAGTATTTTTTGAATTTTTGTAAGTTATGAAATAACATTTTTTTATAAGGTGGAGAAGTGCTTTGACTTAGCACTTCGAAAAGGGAAGGCTGTCGGGGAGACTAGCCAACCGAGAGAGAACACCTCCAGTGTTTTTGAAGTGATTGAAGTAATCGTACCCATGTGGTTAAGAAAATCACGTTGTTTTTGCTTCGCAATCGGTGACTGACTATTAAGATGTTTAGCAGTTACTCTGCGAGTGAAAGTGATTAGTAGGTCGTCTGGGAGGCTCGCTCATAAGCGAACTAATAAGCAATTACACTCAGGGGCGTGTAGCCCAAAACTTCGAATAGGCTGTTAGCGATTGGGAAGGGTTTTCTTGGTTTTTGTTTTCGATTACCTCTTCAAACAGCCGTTGCTGCCGCATTTTTGGTTTACTAATGTAGTTATAATTAATATAATCGAGATATAATTAGTATAATTTTCAAGTGAAGAAGTTCTTGCGACATATAGCTTTGTTCCTCCTGCCATTGCTGATAGTAGCGGTGGCTCTAGAGTTTGTAGCTGAATCCATACCGAATTCCTATACCTACAAGCGTGACTATATGGCGCATCATGGTTCGCAGATCCGGACGCTTATTTTGGGTTCGTCTTATGCCTATGACGGGCTGAATCCGTCAGAGATGCCGGCGGCGTTCAATCTGGCGAATAGCAGTCAGACACCCGAAGATGACTATCGGCTTTTGGCACGGTATATTGATTCGATGGATTCGTTGCAGACGGTGATTATAGGGGTCGGAACAGGCACTTGGACGGATGTTTCGGAGGCACAGCGGAGAACGTATTATACAATCTACATGGACCTTTATCCGCGATGGCCGATTAATAGGAATAGTATGGAGGTCTTCAACTTGGAGTTGCTGACGAAGAAAATCATCAAATACGCCCTCTCTCGGGATGTGACGCGGTGTGATTCGTTGGGGCAGCGGATCGGGCATGACTCACTGGCCGTGGCGCAGGGAGCGGAGTTTTGGAACAAAGATATAGCTTCCCTCGTTGCCAACGACTGGGTAGATGTTGCTCATTCTCAAAAGGAGATTGCACGTAATGTGTCGTTTATTGACAGCATCGCCTCGCTTTGCGTTGCGCATGATGTGCGGTTGGCGGTAGTGGCAATGCCGGCGATGGAGGCTTACCGTCAGCAGATGCCGAAGGAGCAATTGGCGCTGACCGATAGTCTGTTTGTTCACCTGAGCGGTAGGGCGCAATGTATTGACGCTTCCGCATGGGAGATCCCGGATGAGGGTTGGTATAATGCGACTCATTTAACGCGGGAAGCGTCTGTGGACTTCACAAGGCTGCTGATGGATTCGATTTTGTGAAAATTACCTTGATTCTTCTGCCGTCCTTTGGGGCGGCTTTTTTGTGTTTATATGGGTTATAGGGTTATGGGGTATGGGTGACAGGTGATGAGATAGAATGTGTTTCAGAAAAAAGTGTTAACTTTGCGGTCTTTTGGCGATATTGCCATAAAGCTGCGTGTAATCTACGTAAAGAACGTAATCTACGTATGTTACGTAAGTCACGTAAAAACACAAAGTTAACATGATGAGAAAAAACATTGATTTGAATGCCGAGCTGCGGGAGTGGTTCGGCATGCGCCTGAGTGAGGTGCTCGGAGAAAAACCCGAAAACAGAAAAAACATCGTCTTGGATATCCGCGCGGTGGACGCGGATATTTTTCGAATGCTCTATGACTATCAGATCAAACGCCAATGGCCGTCCGTAGATGCCGAAACGGCTCAGATCCTCGAAGTGGAGCGAAGCACTATATGGCGGTGGAACAAGAAA
>Ga0256405_10002812_pt1 | contig 37999 bp, 37 predicted proteins | sample RumenRJG_02DNA_FD_189096 | JGI IMG/M metagenome (GOLD analysis project Ga0256405, IMG submission 189096) | Bovine rumen microbial communities from Lethbridge, Alberta, Canada - RJG_02 | ecosystem: Host-associated > Mammals > Digestive system > Stomach > Rumen | place: Canada: Alberta...
TTCGACTTTACCATTATTGTATATTCTTTTTGTGTTAAATATTCCTTTTATATCAGATGGTTCTGAATACTCTTTATAATCTTTTGTTATTATCAATTCGTTTAAAGGTAATGTTTTACCGTTTATGATTTCACTTCTTATTTTAGAAGTTACATTATTTTTATAATCTTTTGATTTTTTTATTTCATAATTTTTTCCATTAACATTTTGATAAGTTACATCTTCAATAGAACGAGTTTTAAAATCTTTATCAAGAGTTACAATTTTTTTATTTTTATTTTCATCAACCGCAACAATATCAAAAACATTTTTATCGTAATTATTAACTCTTAAAGATATATTTACCGGTTTGTCATTATATAACTTATCTACTTCGTTAACCTTATCGGCAATTTTTACGGCATCAATTTTTGCATCAAAACTATACAAAAGAGTATCTAAAATGTTTTCACCGGAAAGCTTTGTTTTTGCAAGTATTTCAGCGTTTTTTTGAATATCCTCTGATTTTTTTGCAATACGATTTAACTCTTTTTCTGTAAATTTTGCTTTCATTGTATCAGAAAAAGTATTTACTACAGACGGACTAAATGTATCAGGTCTGCTTGTAAAATATAATCTCTTATTTGATATTTTATTATTTTGAATATGACTTGTTGTTACGTTAACAATTTTCATTATGCCATTATAAAATTACTAAATAATTAAAATTGCTATAACAACAAAATAATATAACTTTTTGTAAATAAATAATTTCTTTAGACAATAGACGGATTTATAATATGCATTTCTAATCATTAATAAAAAACATGCAGAAAAATAATATATTTTTCTGCATGTTTTTACATTTTTTTTAAAATTAATTTAAATAATAAAAAAATCTATATTTTTATATATTTTTTTTACATAATAAACTGCAAAAAAAATCCAATTATACTTATAATACGAAAGTTTTCTGCATGTTTATTTATACTTACTACTATAATTAGATTTTATATATAAAAATATTTATTGTATTATATATTTATAATAATATATAATTTTAGCGGAGTATAATATGAAATTTTTAATAAATAAAGAAGATTTGTATAATGGTATAAAACTAGTAGGAAATGTAGCGGCTATAAGAAGTGTACAACCTGTATTATATAATATTTTAATAGAAACAAACGGTAGTAATTCTATAAAATTAACTGCAACAGATTTAGAATTGACTATATCAACTATAATTGATGCAAAAGTAGACGAAGAAGGTAAAATAACATTACCTTCTAAAAAATTAAATGACTTGGTATCTCGTCTTTCTGACAGTTTAGTAAGTTTTGAAATGGAAGATAATAATAATCAAGTGAAAATAACTTGTGATAATTCAAAATTCGAAATTATAGGTATATCAGCTTCAGAATTTCCAAATATGTTTGAAAATTTATCAGAAGATGAAGATAAATTTACTGAAATAGAGATGAAACCTTTTGTAAAATCAATAAAAGAAGCAAGTTATGCTGCTGCTAATTTTGAAACTAACAACTTGTTATCAGGTGTTGTATGCAATATAAATGATAATATATTAGAAATGGCATCTACTGACGGAAACCGTCTTGCAAGAGTAAGAGAAAAAATATCTACACCGGATAATAAAAATAATCAAATGATTATACCGTCAAAAACAACAAATGAATTTTTAAAAATGAGTACACTAATTAATGATTCTGCATTAAAAATTTGTAATGATAAATCTAAATTAATATTAAAAACAGAAAAAACTATATTAGTTTCAAATTTAATGGAAGGTCAATATCCTAAATATAATCAACTAATACCTGATAAAAATCCTAAAACAGCAATTATAAATAAATCTAAACTTTTATCTGCATTAGAGAGAGTTTCTGTTATGGTAAACGAAAAAACAAGTATAGTAAAATTTGAATTTAGCGAAAACAAATTAACACTAAAAGCTGATACTCCTGAATCAGGAGCATCTGAAGAAAGTTTTGAAATAGAATATAAATCAGAAGATATGCTGATTGCCTTCAATTATAAATACGTATCAGAAGCATTAAAGAATATGGAATGTGAAAATGTTCAAATTAATTTGAATACAAATCTATCTGCAACAATATTCAGACCTGATAGTGAAGAAGACTATATCTCTCTCATAATGCCTGTTCAAATAAGAGATTAATTATTAATAAAACATCATGTTAATTAAAATTCTTATTATACCGTTAGTAGTTTATTTGGCAAAACAAGGTATGAGTGTTTGGAAATGTTTTTTAATAGGATTTTCAATACTTATAATATTAATATTAGTTGACATATTTTTTATTGAATTATAAAAAACATGAAAAAAATATTAATAATTGTTAATTTTAATAAAAAAACAGGCAATTTTAAAATTCAGGACTCTTTACAAAAATGTAAGTTAGTAAGTTATTTATAAAAGGAGTTTAAGATGTTTGTAGGTTTTCAAGATTATACAGTATCAAGAGAAATGGGTGAAAGAACTCCATTACCTAAAAGACAAGCTCCTAACACAGAATACAGACCTCGTGAAATGGGCGAATACAATGTTCCATCCAGAGCTCAACAACAAGAATATTATAACAAAGCAGAAGCATCATATTCTACATATCCTGCAACAGCAAGACGTGATGACTACAGACCTCGTGAAATGGGAGAAGCTCCTGTTGGAAGAAATAATAGAGAAATGACAGAACAAGAAAAAAGATTAGACTTGTTTGCATAGTTTTAAGTATTAATAAATACAAAAAACAGTTTCTTAATTTATAAGAAACTGTTTTTGTTTGTTATTTAAAAAGAAAAATTATAATAATAACTACAATATAGCAAAAATATCTTGATATCTTGATAGTATTCTCAAAATAATTATCTTGTTATTTTCAAATTTATATGCTATAGAATATTTTTGTTTAACAGTATAAATTAAAATATTTTTATCTTTTATGCCTTCTTTATTATTTCCTAAATTAGGAAAAGAAGATAATTTTTCTACTGAGTTTTTAAATAACTTTGTTACTGCAATAGCGGCTTTTATATTATATTTAGCAATATAAGAAGAAATATTTTTAACATCTTCTTTTGCAAAATTAGTAATAATAATTTTATAATTGTTCATATTCTGAAATTAACTCATCAAAAAATTCAGTACCTTCAGAATAATTTCCTGCTTCATAATCATCTAATCCCTTTTGCAAATCATCATTAAGCATGTCTATTCTTTCTTTAGGAATACAAGTTCCTGATATTGCGATATTTAATGTTGCATTAATAGCTTCATTAATTGATTTATATATTCCTTCTGCAATTTTACTTTTTAAAAATTGTTCATTATTAGGGGATAAAGATATTTCCATAATTTACTCCTTATTTAATTAAATTATATCAAATATTAAAACTTACTTCAACATATATATTTTTTTTTATTATAAAAAACAGTTTTATTAAATTTGACAAAGAAAAATGAGCATGTTAAAATTCGCATAGTACGTGGTTTTACACGATTTAAGCTTATATATAAAAGAGGAATTAATTAATGGATTTTATAACACTAACTATCGAAATATTAAAATCATTGTCTGTTTTTGGCGGTTTTGGTGTAGGTATAATATTACTCACAATATTAGTAAGAGTTGCAATGTGGCCTTTAGGAGTATCTCAACAACGTTCTATGAAAACAATGCAGCAGTTACAGCCAAAAATGAAAGCAATTCAAGAGCGATATAAAAATGATCCTCAACAGATGCAGCAAAAGATGATGGAATTTTATAAGGAACATAAATTTAATCCTATGTCAGGATGTTTTCCTTTATTAATTCAAATGCCTATATTTATACTTTTATATTCGGCTTTAATGAGTCCTCAATTTATTCAAATTGCAGGAGATGCAAAGTTCTTGTTTATAAACCGTCTTGATGCAACACTTAAAACAAATGCAGGAATTTCCAATGATGGAATTTTAGGTGTATCAAAATATGATAGTTTTATACTTGGCAAAACAGCAAAAGTATATCTTGATAAAGAAACATTAGATAATGTAAAAATATCAAAACCAAATAAAGCAATAGAAGTTCAAGGAGAAATGGTTCCTGGAGAACCTGTTGACTTAAAAGTAAGTTTAGATAATCTTGATTTAAAATTCAGTCAATTAGATAAAATACAAAAAGCAGAATTGACAGTAACAAATATGCAGACTAAAGAATCAGAAAATGTTACTTTCACTCGTAAAAATGATATTTTAACAGCAACATTCCCAACAAAAGAATTAAAGAGTCAATTACATTATGATGTATTATTATTGATTGTATTGTTTGGTTTAACGATGTTTTTAACTCAAAAAATAATGATGGCAACAACGCAGACTAAAAACCAAGATCCTGCACAAGCAGCAATGCAAAAATCAATGAATACATTTATGCCGATAATGTTAACAGCAACATTTATATTCATTCCAATACCTGCAGGTGTTCTTTTATACTTAATTTCAAGTAATATTATACAAGTTATACAAACTGTAGTTATAAATAAACAACTTGAAAAAGAAGATGAACAGAAAAAAAACAAAATAGATGAAGATAAAGTTGCAAAAGCAAAAAAGGTTGAAAATAAACAATAAATGAAACTTGAAGAATTTGATTATAATTTACCTGAAGAATTGATAGCTCAAACTCCAAGTGAAAGACGTGAAAATGCAAGGATGATGGTTTTAGATAAAAAAAGCCAAACAATTGAGCATAAACACTTTTACGATATTGTTGATTATTTAGATGAAAATTATATTGTAGTATTAAATAATACAAAAGTTATTCCTGCAAGATTATATGGTCATAAAGATACAGGTGCGCTAATAGAAGTATTTTTACTGAAAGATTGCGGAAACAAACAATGGGAAGCGTTAATTAAGCCGTCAAAAAGAGTAAAGGAAAATCAAATAATAAAAATAGCTGATATTTTATCTGTAAAAATTTTAAACAATTTGGAAGATGGAAAATGGCTTATAGAACTAATTTATGATGGAATTTTGTATGAAATACTTGATAAAGTAGGAAATGTTCCTTTACCACCCTATATAGAACGTAAAATGACTGACGATGAACGTAAAAATCTTGATTATGAACGTTATCAAACAGTTTATGCAAAAAAAGAGGGTTCTGTTGCAGCTCCTACAGCAGGATTACATTTTACAAATGAAATACTTGATAAACTAAAACATAAAGGTATTGATATTGCTTATGTTACTTTAAATGTTGGACTTGGAACATTCAGACCTGTAAAATGCGAAGAAGTAACAGAACATAAAATGGATAGTGAAGAATTTGAAATAACTCAAGAAACAGCAGATTTAATAAACAAGGCGAAATCAAACGGTAAAAAATTACTTGCTATTGGTACAACAACAGTTAGGACATTAGAAACTGCTTATCAGCAATTTGGAAAAATAAAAGCTTGTAAATCCGCATCAAAATTATTTATATATCCTCCTTATGAATTTAAGGTTGTGGATGAGCTTATAACAAATTTTCACTTGCCAAAATCTACACTTTTAATGCTGGTAAGTGCATTAGAGGGTAAAGAGTTTATATTTAAGGCATATAATGAAGCTATAAAAGAAAAATATTATTTTTATTCTTATGGTGATTGTATGTTTTTAAAATAAATATTTTTACGGATTAGGTATACTTATACAGAACTCAGAACCTTCATCTTTTTTAGATTTTACGGTTATTAATCCGCCATGTGCTTTTACTATTTGATAAGCCAAATATAAACCTAAACCTGTTCCTATTTTTCTGAATTTTTTAGCTGTTGAATAATATTTTCTAAATATAATATTTATATCATCTTCCGGAATACCAATACCATAATCTTTTATAAAAATATCAATCTCTTTTGTTGTTTTCATTACATTTATATCTATATTTTCTTTTGTTTTACTATGTATAATAGCATTTTGTATAATATTTTTTATAACACGTTTTAATTGAAATTTATCAGCATTAATAGATATATTTTCATATTCTTTATATCTCAATTTTAATCCGTTTTTTTCAGCAATAGGCGACATTTCCGCTAATATTGAATTTATAAACGGATTTATGTCAAAATTTTCTCGATATAATTCTATACCTGTGTTTTTTACTTTATATGTTTCAAGTAAAACTTGTACTAATTCAAGTAATTCGGTATTTGAAGCTTGCATATTTTTAATAGCTTGAAATTGTTTTTCAGATAATTCTCCAAATTTTCCATCAATTAAAAAGCTTAAGATATTTGATTCAGCAACTATAGGTACTTTTAAATCATGTGTTAAAGTTGCTGCAAAATCTTCTTTCAAGTTTTCTAAATCACGTTGTATTGAAATATTTTTTATAATCACAATATATTTTTTTATTTTATCGTTTAACTGTAATCTCATTGATGTTGCAGAAAATGTATTTTTCGGATAACCGTTTATATATATATCTGTATCATTAAATTTTTCAATATCTATTTTTTCTTTAAATGTAACGTAGTCTAACAAATTAGCTTTTAAAATATCAGCTGATCTAACGTTAAACCATTCAAGAATTTTCGGAGTTGCACGTAAAATTTTGAAATCTTCATCTATAATAATTAAACCGTCAGATAAAGAATTCATAATTGCTTCTAAAAAACGGTTTTGACTTATAAGACGCATTTGTTCCTGAGTAACCTGCTTTTCCTTTTCACTTAAAGTATCTATCAATTTATTTATACTTGCTGTTAAATTTTCATCAGTTTCTTTGTTTAATGATTCGAGCCGTTTATTAAATTCTCCATATCTAATAGAATTTAAAGTTTGATTTACATCTCCCAAATAATCGTTCATATTAGACCAACGTCTGTCAGAACGTTTTGTTAAAATTAATAAAGATAAAAATATTGCAATAACAACTAAATTTATTATATACAAAATCATTCGTATAACCCTTATTTTTTTGTAATTTTATGTTACTATACTCATAAGTCAAATTCAATGAAAAATATATAGGAGCATAAATGCAAAAAATCTTTTTCTTATTCTTTTCGTTCTTTTTAATTACACAATCAGTTTTTGCTTCTGATTTTATTCCATATAGTATAAAACGTGTTCTAAAACATTCAACAAGTGTAGATTATATATCTGTAATAATTTCTCTTGGAATAGTTATTTTGCTAATTTATATAACAGGTATAATTTATGCAAAATTAAATATTTTAGGTCAAAAAACAGCAAAAAAACAATTTAAAAATTTTGATGAATCACAAGTAGTTATATATTCTTCAACTCCTATAGGACAGAATAAAACATTACATGTAATTGGAGTTAATGGTAAAAAACTTTTAATCGGGGTATCAAACGAAAATATATCATTAATAAAAGACTTGAGTGAAGAACAAGACAAAGAAAAAAATACTGTACAAAATTTAAATTATAATAATGAATCATCATTTTTAAATGATATTTATCCGGCAAAGGATGATTTTATAAAATATAAGAATAATGATGAAAATAATATTTCTGAAGAAAAAAAAGAAGAAACAGAAACAGATTCACAGTTGGAAGCTAATGATGAAGATTATGGAATTTATAAAAAATATTTATAATAAAAGGAAAAAATATGACTAATGAAATACAAATAAGTAATAAACTTATTGGTGATAATCACGAATGTTTTATAACTGCAGAAATAGGTATAAATCATAACGGAAGTTTAAATATTGCAAAGCATTTAATAGATATGGCTAAAGAAGCAGGATGTGATGCGGTTAAATTCCAAAAAAGAACGATTGATGTTGTATATACAAAAGAAGAACTTGCAAAAGAACGACAAAGTGTATTCGGAAATACAAACGGTGATTTAAAAAGGGGTTTAGAATTTAATCAACAACAGTATGAAGAAATTGATAAATATTGCAAAGCAAAAAATATAATCTGGTATGCTTCATGTTGGGATGAAGAATCTGTAGATTTTATAGAACAATTTAATGTACCTTGTTACAAAATTGCATCAGCAAGTTTAACAAATGATAAACTGCTAAAATATACCAAAAAAACAGGTAAGCCAATTTTACTATCAACAGGCATGAGTACTTTAGAACAAATAGACCATGCAGTTGATGTTTTAGGAAAAGAAAATCTTCTTATATATCATTGTACGTCAACTTATCCTACATTTAATCATGAGATTAATTTAAAAGTTATACCGGAACTAAAAAAACGTTATAACTGTCCTATAGGTTTTTCAGGACATGAAAAAGGAATTTTACCATCTATAATATCTGTATTGTATGGAGCATGTGCTGTGGAAAGACATATAACAATAGATAGAACATTATGGGGTTCAGATCAGGCAGCAAGTCTTGAATATCAGGGACTTTATCGTATAGTAAGGGATATTCATCAATTAAAAACGATTGCAGGTGATGGTATAAAACGAGTTTATGACAGTGAATTACCTATTATAGAGAAATTAAGAAAGGTTTAATAATGTCAGAAATAAAAATGGTTATATCAGATTTTGATGGAATTTTTACAGATAACACAATTTATATTGATGAAGACGGTAAAATTTCCCGCAAAATAAATTTTCGAGATGTCATGGGTATTTCTTTGCTAATAAAAAACGGTTTTGAGTTTGGTATAATATCGGGAGAAAAAAATTCTGCAATAGAATTATTAAAAAAAACATTTAACCTTAAAGAAGTTCATCAGCAAATTAGAAATAAAATAAATGTTTTACAAGAAATAATGGAACGAAACAATTTATCAAAAGAAGAAATAATTTATATTGGTGATGATGTAAATGATATAGATTGTCTTGAATATGTTGATAACAAATACACAGTATCAAACGGTATTGATAAAATTAAACAAATAAAAAATATAAAAATAACAAAACTTTCAGGCGGAAATGGTGCATTTAGAGAAATTTCCGATGAAATAATATCTTCAAAATAAATTATTAAATAAAAAAATTTTTTTGTTAAAATTTATTAATTAAAGATTTAACTTTTTAGCAATTATGTATATTTTTTAATTTTTTATATACGGTAAGGAATAAATGAACATGACAACTATTAATCCATTTACACCTCAAAATGTTGCTAAAAAAGGTGAAGCACAATTAAGTATTTTTTATACAAACGATATGCATGGTGATGTTAATCGTTTAGCAAAATTAAAAACGGCAAAGGATTCATTTGAAAAAGCTAATAAAGATAATAGTACACTTGCTTTAACTGCAGGTGATTGCTTTTATGGTAAAGATAGAGCAAGATTAGGACTTTTAACAAAAGTTATTAATGCTTTACATTTAGATGCCTTAACTCTTGGTAATCATGAATTTACAACAAAATCAAAGGGCTTATCAGAAATATTAAAAGGTGTAAATTCAAAGGCAGTATCTGCAAATTTAGAAGTTCCTGAAGAAAATCCTCTAAAAGAACGTATAGCAGATAAAAAACTTGTTAAATCAGCAGTATTTATGAAAGGCGGACATAAATTTGCAGTTATCGGTGCTTCTCCATTTGATGCGGAAGTTGGTGCTGATGAAGATAAAAAAACAGGTGTAAAAGTAAAAAATGCAGATAAAACTATAAAAGCAATACAAGAAGAAGTTGATAAACTTGAAAAAGAAGGTATCAATAAAATAGTTCTATTATCTCACTTAGGTTATAATGATAGTGCAGATTTGAGAGTGGCTCGTGAATGTGAAGGTATAGATATTATTATCGGCGGACATACTCATTCTGTAATAAATGGTGTAAATAAAGAAACAAAAGACGAAGAACATCCTCAAAATATATTTATGTCAAAAAGAGGAGAGCCGATTGTTATTACACAAGGCGGTAAATTAAACAAATATGCCGGATTTATGGATGTTGTTTTTGATGAAAAAGGTGTTATCAAAACTGATTCTATAAAAAATAAGCTTGTGAAAGTAAATGAATTTGAAGAAGACAAAACAGTTAATTCAATGATAACTGATGCCTTAGGTGAAAAGAAAACTCTTGCAACAGTTAAAAATGATTACAAGCCGGCATGTGAATTTGAAGAAAGATATACTGAAAATCCTATTGCAAATATGTATGCTGATGCTGTATTAGAAGCAGGCAAAGATAAAGGTGTGGAAGCCGTTTTATTTGGTACAAATACAATAAAAAAAGGTGCAGCAGGTCAAATTACAAATTATGAATTAAAATTTGACATGATGCCTTATAATTCAAAAACTTTTGCTATTAATATGACTGAAAAAGATTTAGTTGGCTTATTAAATTCTACCGGCTCAAAAGTTTTCAAAAAGAAAGATCCTGAATTACAAAGATGTGCCGGATTGAAATATACTTTAGACCAATCAATGGGAGATAAAGCATTAACAAAGCTTGATGTAACAGATGAAAAAGGAAATGTAATTCGTTCAATCGATGTTAACAATCCAAGTGATACTAAGACAGTAAAAGTTTCTGTTGATGAATTTTTATTCTACGGTGCAGATTCAAAAGATTTTTGTGCTAAATATCAAGATAAAGCAGAATATGTTGGATGTCAGCATGACATATTCACAAATTATCTTGAAAATAAAAAAGAGATAGATTTGGCTAAGCCAGCGGTTAAAGATAATAGAATTACAATTAAATATACAGATTTAGCAACATATTGTCCTCAATATTCTATGGAAGACAAAATTAATACTATGAATGCTATTAACGGTTAATTAAAATTCCATTTTTTTAACTGTTATGTTTTTAATGTTGCTTAAAGCTTTTTCTATATCTTTTACTTTTTCTGTATTAGGTATATCTACTAATATTAAACCTTCATTACTGCATGTTTGTTCATCATAGCTGTTAATACCTAATCTTGTTTTTATATAGCAGCAATATTCGCTTAATATGTTTTGTACATTTTTTGCTGATTCCTGTTTATTTGATATTTTTATACCTAAAATTGTAGTCATATTTTCTCCTTTTTAGTATTTATATTTTAACATGGCTTTATTTATTATAAGGTACTTCTATTGAGTATATTTCATAGTTATTCTTTTTATCTTCAATAATGTAAATTTCTCTATAAACAGCATTTGCACCTGATGCATCGCTAGTTATGTAATGTAAAATACCGTCTTTTTGGGTTTCAACAGAAGTTTTAAAATGTCCTGAAAAAATAGCTAAAACATTTTTATGTTCTGACAGTATTTTTTTATAACTATCTGTATTATAAGTATTTAACATAGATGTTTTATTTAATTCAATAATTGGAAAATGTTGAAATATAATAACTTTTTGTTTTTTATTTTTTTCTATTTTATTTAATTTTTTATCCAGCCAAGCAATAGTATCATTTTTGAAATAACCGTTGGCTGAAGGCATAAATTCTTTTGCTCCGTCAAGAAATATAAATACTATGTTTTCTTTTTTTGTTGTGTAATTAAAACTTTTTAAATGGAGTTTAGAATTTTTATTAACTATTTTTATATATTCCTCTTTTGATAGTCCACCTGCCTTAAAACAATCTTTATCTCCAATTTCAATATAGTATGGAACTTTTAATTTATTTACTGATTTTAAAAATGCTTTAAGTAATTCGGAATTTGATTGTTTAATATTATCTCCCGTAAATACTACAAAATCTACTTTAGAATCGTTATTTACGGATTTAATAAGTTTATTTAACTGTTCAATGGAATTATTATTTCCTGAAAATTCAACACCTGATACTTGGATAATTTTTATATCTTTTGCAAAAGAGGTGTTTATACTGATAAATAATGCTATAATTAAAATAAAATTTCTTAAATATATCTTCACATTAATCCTGCTTTCAAAATATATGATAAAATAAAAAAAGCATTATTACAAAAAAATTTAGAAAGCGTTACTAAAATGTTAAAAATAAAAGAAATAATATCAAAACATCCTGATATAAGTGCATATTTGCTTTTAGCAGTACTATGCTGGATATTTTTAATATGGGGAATAAATTTTTATCCTTTATTAGATGTGGATGAAACAAGGTATGCTATTATGTCAAGGGATATGGCATATTCAAATGATTGGAATACGCTGGTTTTAAATTCAGTTCCTTTTCTTGAAAAGCCGCCTTTTTATTTTTGGCTTGTAGGTTTTTCAATAAAGCTATTCGGAAATTTTTCTAATATGGCAGTAAGAATACCGATTGCTTTTTTATCAACTTTTTTTATTTTTGCTACTTATGCTTTTGGAAAAAAAGTTATATCAAGGAAATTTGGTTTATTTAGTTCAATAACTCTTTTAACAAGTGTATTTTTCCTTATATTTGCTCATGTAGCTATTTTAGACATTATTTTAACTATTTGGATTGCATGTTCTTTATATTGTGCTTATTTGAGTCATATAGTAACAGATAAATATAAAAAATACTGCTGGTGGGGTTTTTGGACGTTTGCAGGCATGGGTTTTTTGGCAAAAGGAATACTTGCTATAGCAATTCCTTTTGTAATTATGTTCCTTTATTGTTTTTTAACAAAAACATTAAAGGATATGTTTAAACCATTACATTTTTTGGTTGGCTTTTTAGTATTTTTACTTATAATACTTCCTTGGCATATAGCGATGTATCGTGATTTTGATAAAATGTTCATTCATGAATATTTTATTAAACACCATTTTGCAAGATTAATAAACTCAAATGAAATAGGACGTAAACATTCTTTATTCTATTTTATACCGGTGTTTTTAATTGCATTTTTGCCTTGGACAATTATATTTTTATCAGCTGTTTATAATCAATGTAAAGAATTATATTTAAGATTTAAACATTCAACAGGAAATATATATAATAAAATTTTATGTGCTTGTTATCCTAAAAATGAAAATGAAAAAATGTTATTATTTTCTTTAATATATTTTGTTGTGGTTTTTGGAGTTATGAGTATATCAAGCACTAAGCTTCCATCATATATTCTTCCTGCTATACCTCCTGCTGCATTTATAACAGGATATTTTTGGTGTAAAAGTTATGAAGATGATAAATATAAAAAAATTATATCTGTTTCTACAAACATTTTAGCCGCAATATTTATTTTAGCAGGTTTATTTACTGCTATTGGTTTTATATTTTTTCCTTCTAAAGTTATTGAAATACTTAATCCGTTTAAATATCCTGTATTATTGGGATGTTGTTTTGTCGGAATGTTGATGATTATAAAACTTAAATCTAAACATTTAGTTTCAATTTTTTCAGGATATGTGATAACAATGTTTTTTGTTATTACTTTTGCTGTAACAAATCTGTTTACTATTTTGTATTCAGGTGGAGAAGATGAACTTATATTATATTCAAATTATGCAAATACAATAAATACACGACTTGTAACATTTGATTTTGCTGTTAAACCAAGCACAAAAATCTATTATAATGATTATGTAGATTATATAACTGATAGAGATTTTAAAAAGCTAGAATCGATTGTTTCTAATAAAAATGTTCCTGTTTTTGTAATTGTAAAAAATAAAGAAGTAAAAAACGGTAATTACGCTAAAGAACTTGCAAAATATTTGTATCCGGTACGTATCGGTAAAAAATATTCTTTAATGTTTAATATAAAAATGCCAAGTAAAACTAAACTTTATCCTATATTGGAAATCCAATAATGTTTATTTGTCAACATGAAAAATACTATATTTTAACGTAATTTCATTAAAAAATCTTCATTAAAATTGTTAAAACAGATTTTTAACAGATATTTTGCGGAGCATGGTATATTGTAAAAAAATTTTAAATTTATTTTACTTGTAAATCATGAAAAATTTTACTAGGATAATCATGTCGAAAGACAGATGAAAAGATTTTACGAATAGCGTATATTGAAAAAGGGGTGGTGGCAAATACACTTTGAGTGTTTTTGTAATTTGTATTACAATAATGCTTTAAAGTTTTTAAAAATCTAATTATCACAAATTTAAAAAATCGGGAATATATTTGCATTATTCATGGATGTATTATAGAATAATATAAAATATTTTTTGGAGAAAAAATGAAATATTGTGTATTTTGTGGATCATTTAATCCTATAAATAATATAGATTTAGACATGGCAAAATTTATATTAGATAAATTCGATTATGAACATGTGATTTTTGTTCCTGCATATCGGCTTCCACAGCAATCAATAAATGAAAAACAAGCTTTACACAGATATGATATGGTTAAATTGGCTATAGAAGGAGAGAAACATTTTAGCATAAGTAATGTTGAATATAGAAATGAAAAAAATTCATATCCTTATAATTTAATCTGTGAGTTATACAATATTTTTCCAAATGTTGAAGGAAAAATGGGTTTTATAATAGCAAGTAGCGAATTTGAAAATATAAGATTATGGTATAAAGCGGAAGAATTGAAAAAGAAAGTAGATTTTTTAATTTATCAAAATGAAGATGATTTTAATCCTAATAAAAAACGTTATACATATTTAAAAGAAAATGGTTATAATTACCAAATTATAGACATGCCTTCAGAAAATTTATCTTATGCAAATGTTAAAAGAAATATAAAAAATGGTTCTGTTGTTGAAAATTTAATTCCTGATACTGTAAAAGAATATATGGAAAAATATAATTTGCTATAATATATTTTAAATATACTGTTAAAAGCTTTCTTTTTATTATATACTTTTATCGAAGGACGGATAATTTTATGGAAAGATTTTATTTAACAACCGCAATAGACTATGTCAATGGACATCCTCATATTGGACATGCTTATGAAAAAATATTAACGGATATTATTGCAAGACATTATAAAAAACGTTGTGATGATGTTTATTTTTTAACGGGAACTGATGAGCATGGTATAAAAATCCAAAAAACATCTGCATCAAAAGGAATGACTCCAAAAGAATTATGCGATGAAAATGCAAATGCTTTTAAAGAAACTTGGAAAGAATTAGAAATAGACTATAATAAATTTATAAGAACAACAGACGATTATCATGAAGATACAGTACAGAAAATATTTAAAAAACTTGTAGATAACGGTGATATTTACAAACATTCTTACGAGGGACTATATTGTAACGGTTGTGAATGTTTTTTAAATCAAAAAGATTTAACAGAAGATGGACTTTGTCCTAATCACATGACAAAACCGGAAGTTGTGAGTGAAGAAAATTATTTCTTCCGTTTAACAAAATATAAAGAGGCGATTATAAAACATATAAAAGAACATCCTGATTTTATCATTCCTCAATTTAGAGCAAATGAAGTATTAAACCAATTAGAAAATATTGAAGATATTTCCGTTTCACGTTCAATAAATAATGTTAGCTGGGGTATACCTGTTTTAGATGATGATGAACAGGTTATATATGTATGGATAGATGCTCTTTCAAACTATATAACTGCATTGGGATATAATCCTAGCGGAGAAAGTGATGAAAATTTCAAAAAATATTGGCCTGCTGATGTTCAAGTTATAGGTAAAGATATACTTAAATTTCATAGTATTTATTGGCTTGCAATATTAATGGCATTAGATTTACCTTTACCAAAACATTTGCTTGCACATGGCTGGATTACAATTGATGAAGCAAAAATGTCTAAATCCTTAGGTAACGTAATTGCACCTGTTGATATTTTAAAACATTTTGAATTAGAAAATGCAGATGCTTTAAGGTATTATATGGCCTCGTCTGCACCTTGCGGAAAAGACGGAAATTACTCTGATATAGATTTTAAAGAACAAGTAAATGCTCATTTGGCAAATTCTATGGGTAATCTTTTAAATAGGACTTTATCTATGTTGGTTAAATATTTTGACGGAGAAGTTAAGCCGGAATTTAAGACAAATTCAGCAATATTAAATACTGCTAAAAATACAATTGATATTGTAAAAGATTGTTTTGACAAATTTGAAGTATCAGAAGCTGTAAATGCAATAAATAATCTTGTAGATACAACAAACAAATATGTAACAGATAATGCTCCTTGGACATTAGCAAAAGAAGAAAAAATGACGGAATGCGGACAGGTGCTTACAACTGTTCTTGATATAATGTGCGTTATTGCTTCATTAATTGAGCCATATTGTCCTAACATTGCAAAAGATATGGCTAAACAATTATCTTTTGATTTGAATACTAAATATGATAATTTAACTTGTGATAATATTAAATGTGGAAAATTAATATCAAAAGAAGATATTAAGCCCGTATTTTTGCGTGTAGATAGTGAATTGGCAGATAAATCACAAAAGAAAAAATAAGGTAGGAGTAGTACATGAAAAATAAAAAAAATATAATAATTATTATATCTGTAATTGTATTATTATTTTTAACAGCAATAATTACTTATTTTGTACTACAAAACGAAAATAAAAAATTTGTTTCGTTCAGTTTGAATGCGCCTGAAGTAACTCAGTCAGAGTTACCTCTTTTGGTATTATTTGTTTCACCTCATTGTAAGTATTGTCATAAATTTTTGCCTACTTTTTATAAATCTATAAGTACATACAAAGACAATTTTAAATATGTTATTTTGAATACATGGGAGCCGGAAAATAGAGCTCTTGTTCAAAGTGATGTAAGTGAAACACCTTCTGTTTTTATTTATGATCCAATTATAGGTAATAAGGTTCATATACCTGTTATGGCTTTACAAATTGAAACCAGATTTCGTTTTGAATTAGACAGATACATTCGACTTCGTTCTTTTATTGATATTGAAAAAGCTAAAGCATCGTTAAAACATTAAGTTTGAAATGATATTATTTGAAGTATAATTTTATTATGGGATTAAGGTTTAAAATACTTATTACTATATTGTCAATCGTACTTTTGTATGCATTTTACTATTTTGCTATTCCTAAATTTATAAATATAGTACACAATGATATTATTAGTTTTATACAAAAAGAATACGGTATTTCAATAAAAATCAAAAATCCGAAAATTAAAATGTCATTAACTCCTGCAATATGGCTAAAAGCCGATGAGTTTAATGTTTTAAATCCTGATAACACAAATGTGTTGTATATAAAAAGTCCTGTTTTAAAAATTTCTATTTTACCGCTTATTATAAAAAAAGCAGAAATAAAATATTTTAAAGGGAAAAATCTTATTGCAAATATATATTATGATAAAGATTTTGTAATATATTTGGGTAAATATCGTATTTTGAAAGATGCTCAAAAAAGGTTTAATTTTAATGATACAAAATTTTATTTAGATAATTATAAAATAAATTGTAAAAATATATCTAACAATAAAACTTTAACCTTAGACGGTATGTATTTTAATATTGATAAATATAAAAAGAATAAATTTTTGAAAATATCATTATATTCAAAACTTATTTCCAATAAAACTCAATCAAATATAAATTTAAATATTGAAACAAAATTACCTTTCAACCAACATCTTGACGATTATCCGCCAAAACTTGTTTCTTCTGTAACTAATTTAAATTTAGAAGATATATCTGATTGTATAAAATTTTATACAAAAGGTAAAATTTCTAAAATATCTGGTGTAATAAACTATGAAGGACATTCTGCCAATACTTTTGAAGGACAAAAAGAATATTCTTCATACTTTATGATTGATAAGCCGTATATTTCTTCAAATTATCTTGTAAATGATTATATATTTGAAAACAAAATAAGAATTTACTATAATTTACTACTAAGTAAAAATACACTAAGTATACCTGATATTGCCGTAAAAACAGATAAAGTATCTTTAAAAATATCGGGATTAATCAATGATATTTCTTCCGGTAATCCAAAACCTGACATAAATGTGAGTATGTATCAAACGAAATTAGAGAATGTTTTAGAAATACTACCTTGTTTAAAACTCACAGATAAAGATATATCTATTTCACAAATGAAAAAATTAAATTTAAAATCAGATTTAAATTTAAATATTAATGTAAAAAATACCTTAGAAAAACCTTATTTATATGGTTATTTAAATATGTCAAATACAGGTTTAAAAAATAAAAAAGATATTTCTGACATAAATTTTAAATTTGATGAAGAAAATTTAAATATATCATCTCAAACTATACTATCAAAAAAAGAAAAAATAACATTAAACGGTAAAATGAAAATACGTACCCCGCATAATGCGGAATTTGAAACTAAATCAATAAATCAGGTTGATTTAGGTGAAGCTGAAAATTACCTTGTTATACTGCATAATATTTTTAATTTTAAAATATCACCAATAGAATTTATTAATACAAAGGGTAAAGGAAATTTTGATTTAAAAGTAAACGGTAGTAAAACCAATTTTAATATAAACGGAAATATTGAAGGCAAGAATTTAACTATGTATTTAAATAACATAAAAGATGCATATTTGTCGAATGCAAATTTTAATTTGTCTTTCAAAAATAAAGAATCATATTTTAAAATAGAAAATGCAAAATTAAAAAATAATCCGGTATATATAATTGGTAAATATAATCTTGGAAAAGATTTTGAAATAAAAGCAGATTTAAAAAAACAAAATTTAAATTATTTATTTGGACTATATAAAAACAATTTTAATAAACAAATTCAAACAAAGCACCTTACAAAATTAAATGGTAATGCAGATATAAAATTAGATATAAAATTTTTAAATTTGGAAAATATAAAACAAATTCAATTAGGAAATAATTTGGAATTAAATGCACTTGCTCATTTATATAATACTGATTTGTATTTTAAAAATTATAAAGTTACGAACATTTCCGGTGATATGAATTTAAAAAATTACAACGCAAAAATAAATCTAAATACTCAAATTGCAAATTCAAATATTAAGTTAAATGGCAATATTAATAAGGATATAGCAAATATAGATTTTGATATTTCAAAAATATCATTATTTGATTTTTTATCATATATTAAACCATCACAAATAACTGTTTTAAAATCATCAAATGATTATTCATACATAAAACTTGCAGGAAATTATAAAGGAAGTATAAAACATATAAATCCTCAAAATATTAATATGAACGGTCATATCTTTTTAAAAAATTTCAATTTTATATACAATAAAAACAAATTACCTGTAAATATTATAAGCGGATATACCTATCTTAACGAAAAATCTTTATACTTAAACAAATTAAATATGCAGGTAGCAGATATGCCGGTTATATTTGACGGAAGTGTCAATAATCTTTTTAAACAGCCATATATTGAAGCTTATATATCTTCAAAGCCAAAACAAAGGTTTGTTGATTTTATATATAATAAAAATTCTATATATCCTATAAAATTAAAAGGAGATATGTCTTGTACATCTTTTATATCCGGTGAAATAAATAAAAATATAAAAATGAATACAAATCTTAAGCTTGATGAAGGTGCAAGTATTTATTATATGGGTTCAGTTATAGGAGAGCGTGATATACCCGTAAATTTGGTTTTTGATACGGAAATTACTCCAAAAAATCTTATTATTAGTTCTATAAAATATAATAAATTTATAAATTCTCAAAACAGACAGCGTCATTCTGAAAACCAACTGCAAACGACAGGTATAATAAAATTACAGGATAAAAATATATATTTTAATGATTTTAAGATAAAAACGTTATATCCTGTAGATATAAAATTGTTTAATATCCTTTTTCGAAAACCTATAATAAAAACAGGACAATTTACGTCTAATATTATTTTAAATGGAGAAATGGCTCATCCGAATGTAAATGGAGAAATTAATGTAACAGGAGCAAATATTCCTTTTTTTGATACGTCAATAAATAATATGTCTTTAAATTTCAAGCCAAAAACTATAGATATAGAAATTGATGGAAACCTTATTAATAATAAATTTAAACTGAATGCAGATGCAAAAAATTCATTAAAACCACCTTTTATACTTGAAAAAGCATCATTAAAAACCGGAAATTTTAATGTAGATAATATTCTTAATTCAATTCGTAAAAATGAAATAGAAAATACAAATTCAATAAAATTTTATCCTGTCAAATTTAATCATTTTATTGTAAAAAATTTAAATATAAATGCAGATTCTGTGCAATTTAATACACTAAAAGCTAAAAATTTAAATGCTGATGTTGCTTTATTTAAAGGTGATATAAATGTAAAATATTTTAAATTTATTCTTGCACATGGACAGATGAATGGATCAGCTCTTTACAGGTATGCAACAAAAAAATCAAATTTTAATATTAATGTAACAAATGCGGATGCAAATACACTAATGACATCATTATTTGATTTATCAGGACAATTATACGGTAGTTTAAATGGTAATATGGAATTTACTTGTATAAATACAAACAAACATAATTGTTTGAAAACACTTGCAGGAAATGCAAAATTCAATGTAAAAGACGGTAGAATGCCCAAATTAGGTTCAATTGAATATTTATTAAAAGCAGGAAATCTGTTAAAAAGCGGTGTAACCGGCTTATCTATCAATGGCATTATTGATTTGATTACACCTTTAAAAACGGGAAATTTTGATTCTATCAGCGGACTAATTTCTGTAAATAATGGAGTTACGGACAAATTGCAAATACTTTCTTCAGGTAAAGATTTATCACTGTTTATGACAGGAGAATATAATTTTTCGAATTATAACGCTAATATGTATATTTTTGGCCGGCTTTCAAAAAAAATATCTACAATGTTAGGGCCTATAGGTAATGCATCTTTAAATACTTTATTTAATACAATACCTGGTGTTAATTTAAATAAAATCGAAGATAAAAGCTTATTAAATGAAATAAATAAGCTTCCTATTTTAGAACTTTCAGATAAATTATACAGAGTCTTTACCGTTAAAATACATGGTGATATAACCGGTGAAAATTTTGTAGACAGTTTTAGATGGATAGAATAAATATTCTTAATCCTTACAAAATGACAGTATTTTAGTTTTATTTTTAATACCTTAAGGATTTGGAGGTGCTTCTCCTTCAGGAGCAGGTTTTCCTTCCGGACTAGCGTTTCCTTTAGCAGAATATAAAGTTATTGCTAAATTTATAAGCAATATTCGTTTATTTTTTTCATAAGGATATATTTCTAATTCATTGATATTAATTAAATAATTATAGCTGAATAAATCTCTTAAAAATCCTTCAAAATCTGTATAATCTGAAACAACTTTTAATGTTAATCTTTGTGCATTGTATTTACCTTCTCCTTTTTGAATAAATATATCTTCAGGAGGGTTATCGGAAGATTGAATTGAATGAGTTTTTATATGGTTTTTTCTTGCAATTTCAATTATATCGTCCAATAAAACAGCAAAAGCTGAATCAGTATCTGTACCACCTTCTAATGGTGTATAAATCTTTTTAACCATATCATTACCCATACGTAATTTCTTTTTTTGAGCAACTTTTGCTGCAGCTGTCATAAGTTGTTGATCCATAGATGCTTTTACTTCATTTTGGGTTTTAATTTGGTTAAATAAATCTATAAGACTAATAAAACGAGGTTGTATTTGTTTAAATAAAGCAACAAATATCAATATGATAAATGTAAGATATAAAAAACAATCTTTAAATTTGGCTAAATTTTTCATATTTTACACTTTCCTCACTAAAATTTCTCAATAGACTCAAGGTTTGCCGGCAGATTTTTTGGCGGCTCACCTGCTTGATCTTGATTTTGTTGTGGAACTCCTGTTGGCAATCCTTGTCCCGGAGATGCATTAGGATTGTTATTATCAGGTAATTTAGGAATGTTTAAGAAATCCTCAAACAAAAATCCACGTCTGCCTTTTACTGTATTTTGTTCTTCTTGTCCTTCTTGATTGTTTTGAGTACCGCCACCTGTAGTTGTTAAATCACTATCAGACATATTTGTTATTTCAAATTCATAAAATTTTGGTGTTATTTTATTAGGATCTTCTATCACAATATTTCCTACAGTATCAGCAGATAATTCAAGACGGTTTAATCTTAAATCAGAATCTATTACAGACATTTTCATTCCTTTATAAAAATCATAGACATGTTCAACATTTGTTGATCGACCTATTATGTCTATTTTTCTATCTCCGCTAATTTTTAAGTATAAAAGCCATGTTTGCGCAGGAAGACTGGAACCAAGTGCTGTATAATAAATAAGTTTAGTTCTGTTGTGCGCAACAACAGTATTTACTTCCATTTTTTCATCAAAAGTTTCAATCCTATCTTCTTTTGCAAAATTATCTAATTGAGATTTTGCAATTTCTATATCAGAGTTTAGATTGTCTAATTCTGCTTGTTTTTTAGTAATAAATGTATTTAATCCATAAAATATTAATCCCATTGGAATAAATAAAATTAATCCGATAATGAGAGCTGCTTTTTGAACAGTAGCTGTTGTAAGCTCGATTTCCATATTTCCCCAATGGATTTTAGGAGCTTCTTCTTGTTCAGCTGAAACATCTTCTGCATCTTTTCCAAGTAAATTAAATTTTACAGGATAATCTGATAATCTATATAAACCGGAACCTATAACTTCCGGTGTAATTTTTAAAAGCAAATTAGGTAAAATATTATAAGATGCCGGCATTAAAGGGTTTTGAACATATTTATTGCTTTCTAAAAATTTTATACTTCCATCATACGGAATTTTCATTGATAAAACTTCCGCAGAAACCATATCTGTTTCAGATACTATATAAAGGTAATTTGTATTAGTTGTTTGTAATGTTATTTTTACGGAAGTAATTATTGCTTCGTAAATTTCATCACCGACAAATGAACGTAAAGCAAGTGGTTCTTCCCTAAATTCTGTTACGTTTTTACCTGACATGGTTAATATTGAATAACTGTTTTGATTTATTATCATCAAATTCCATGTCATATTTGGCTGCATTTGTTCTACAGCAAGTCCGTCAAAATCAAGAGTTTTTAATAAAGAGTTTGGTGAAGATTCGATAGCAACAAGCTTACAGCCAATTTCAACACATGCTGCATTTATTTCATCTAGTGCTGCTTGTTGTATTGCACCATAAATGACAGTTCTGTTTTCTCCATCAGAACCCTGAGATACATTAGGCGCATCCTGCCAGCTAATAACCGGCTCTTGTTTTTTAAATATGTAAGATGATTGTTCAACTTCTGATACTATCGCACCTGTTACACCATCATCATTTAAAAGTATTGGTAAAGATATTAATCCATAACATACAGAAGGCAAAGTTACAACAATATTACTTTTTTTATCTATTTTTAATTCGTTAAAAAGGTCTAATAAAGATTCTCTAAATATATCATAATTTGCAATTTCTCTTTTTGAATAATCATATTCTAATGGTTTGCAGCTGTATTTTTCAATTGATTTGGTTTTTTGATTAATTTCAATCATTTCTAAACCGACACCCGGAGACACTGAAACGCCTACGGTTATTTTAGAATTTGCACCGAGTAGAGAAAGTAATTGATCTAACATATATTTTATCTGATTTTATTTGCTTTTGTTATATAATATCTTTGGAAATATTATAATTTAAACAAAAATCCACGTCAAATAATCTAATATAAGGTTTAAAAACTATGTTAAAGGATAAAATTTTAGAATTAAAAAAACAAAAAAATGCGGTAATTTTAGGACACTGTTACCAAAATCTTGAAATTGATGAAGTAGCTGATTATGTGGGAGATTCTCTTTATTTAAGTCAAATGGCAGCTAAAACAGATGCAGAAATAATTGTTTTTGCGGGAGTTTATTTTATGGCTCAGACCGCAAAACTTATATCACCTGATAAAAAAGTTTTACTTCCTAATATGCAATCCGGCTGTTTAATGGCTGATATGATTGATTTAGAACAGTTAAGAGAATTTAAAAGTAAAAATAAAAAAGTTCCTGTCGTATGTTATATAAATTCGACAGCAGAGGTTAAATCAGAATGTGATATTTGTTGTACAAGTTCAAATGCAGTAAAAATAGTTGAAAGTTTAAATTCTGACGAAATTCTATTTTTACCTGACACATACTTAGGAACATGGGTTCAAACCAAGTTAAATAACGTTAAAGTAATAACATATCCGGGATTTTGTCCTACACATTTACGAATTGAAGCAAAAGATGTTGTTGAGGCAAGAAAAAAATATAATGGTGCAAAAGTTTTAGCACATCCTGAGTGTCATAAAGAAGTTTGCGAATTGGCAGATTATGTCGGAAGTACAACAGGTATAATGAATTATGCAAAAGAAAGTTCTGATAAAACTTTTGTTATTGCAACGGAAAAAGGTGTTGTTGAAAGACTAAAACGTGATTGTCCGGAAAAAGAGTTTATATTGATAAAAGATAATGTAGTTTGTCCGAATATGAAAAGAAATTCATTAGAAGATATATATCATGTACTTTTAAATGAAACAAATGAAATAACTATAGATAAAGAAATAGCGGAAAAAGCCGTATGTTGTATAAACAAAATGCTTGAGGTTTCTAAGTAATGGAAGATATTATTTACGGTAAAAATGCTGTTATAGAAGCACTGGAAAATAATAGAACAATTAATAAAGTTTTGATTATGAACAGTGTTCATAATGATACAAAAATAGATAGAATAAAAGAGCTTGCTCATAATAAAAATATTATTTTCAGATTTGTTGCAAAAGAGGAATTTGTAAAATATAAAGAATATAATCATCAAGGAGTTTTGGCTTTTGCATCACCTATTGAATATGCAAATTTAGAAGATTTCTTATCTAAGCCACATAAAAATTCATCTGTAGTTTTTTTAGATGGAATAGAAGATGTTCATAATTTAGGTGCAAGTGTAAGAGCATGTGTATGTGCAGGAGTTGAAGCAATCATCATTCCATCAAGACGCAGTGTACAAGTTAATTCTGTTGTAGAAAAAACATCAGCAGGAGCAATAAATCGTATTCCCATAATAAAAGTCAATAGCCCTGTTAATGCATTACAAAAACTAAAAGAAAACGACTGGTGGGTAATTGCAACAGATGCAAGTGCAAAAGATAATTATTATGACATTGATTATACCGATATGAATTTTGTTCTTGTTTTAGGAGCAGAACATGCCGGAGTATCCAAGTCAATAATGAATTTGTCAGACTTTAAAATAAAAATACCTATGGCGACAGATTTTAATTCCTTGAATGTTTCTAACGCTTTGAGTATAATTATTTTTGAAACGGTAAGACAAAAAAATAAAAAGTTTGTTTTTTAATATATTATATTATTATAGTGAAGAGTAATCATGAGTAAGAAAAAAAACGAACAAATTGAAAATATCGATGAAATATCAGATAAAGATGTAGACTTTAACAATTTGCAGCTTGAAAGTGAAGTTGAAGACGGTGATGATATATTAAATTCAGTATCTGATCCTAAAATTCAAGAGAATTTAAATTCTGTAAATGCAGATGACTCTGTAAGAATATATTTACAACAAATCGGTAAAATACCAATGTTATCGTCTGAAGAAGAAACAGATGTTGCAAAACGTATAAAAGAAGAACATAGCGAATTAGCAAAAAATATTCTTGTTAACGCAAATTTACGTCTTGTTGTAAGTATTGCAAAAAAATATATTGGTAGAGGGCTTTCCTTTTTAGATTTAATTCAAGAAGGTAATATTGGCTTAATGAAAGCGGCAGAGCGATTTGATTATTCAAAAGGTTATAAATTTTCTACTTATGCAACATGGTGGATACAGCAATCTATAACAAGAGCAATTGCTGATAAAGCACGTGCCATAAGATTACCAATACACATGATAGAATCATTAAACAAAATTAAGAAGGTTACTATAGATTTAACAACAGAACTTGGTAGAACACCAACAAAACAAGAGATTGCATACAGATTAGGTATAACAGTTAAAAAATTAAATCAAATAGTTAAATCAGCACAATCAACAATAAGTATAGAAACACCTGCAAATCAAAAAGATGATTCTACAAAAATTGCAGATTATATTGTTGATACATCTACAGTTACTCCTGATACAATGGTAACAAGAGAAAACATGCTTCATGATATACAGAGTATGCTAAAACAACTTATGCCTAAAGAACGAGATGTGTTGATAATGCGATACGGACTTGATAATAACGGAGAAAAGAAAACTTTGGATGAAATCGGCTCTCATTATGGAGTTTCAAGAGAACGTATAAGACAAATTGAAAATAGAGCTATTTCAAAGTTGAAAAAACTATGTAAGAATGAAAATCTTACTATAGGTTTAAAAAATTATTTTGGAACATAACTAATGAGAATAAAAAAACGAGGATAAACTAATGATAGAAATGCATGTAATGGGAATAGCACTTGACACGAGAACAGGTTCTCCAATAGTCGTTTTAAATGATAAAGATAATAGAAGGGCATTACCTATATGGATTGGCTCAGCAGAGGCAAGTGCTATAGTAAGAAGAATAGAGCATTTATCAGTGGCTCGTCCAATGACTCATGATTTATTTATAAGTTTTGTTAAACAAACAGGGTATACACTTGAAAAAGTGGAAATAGATGATGTTGAGAAAGATACATATTTTGCTACGATAATATTAACTAAGGATGATGATACAATAGAAATAGATGCACGTCCGTCGGATGCTATAGCTATAGCAATAAGAGTTGATGCGCCAATTTATGTATCATCTAATGTTCTTGCAACAGGTGCTGTTTCTACTGATCCTGCAAAAGATGAGGAAGATGCACAAGAATTTAAAAGATTTGTTCAAGATTTAAAACCTTCAGATTTTGAAAAATTGTTAAAAGACCATAAAGAAACTGATCAATAATATTAAAAAGTTTTAAAAGTCATTTTAAAATTGTTTATATAAGTTGAATGATAACAGTATATTCATATTGCATGTTTAAAGCTTTAATATTATAATCCTAGTATGAATATAAATGACGAATTTGATACAATAGCTGCAATATCTACTCCTCTTGGAACAGGTGGTTTAGGAGTTATTAGAATATCAGGTGATAATAGTTTTAATATTACTAGAAAGATTTTTAATGATGAAGTTGAAGCCGGAAAGATTTGTCATGGTTGGATAATAGATGATGGTGTACGACTTGATGAAGTTGTTGTTTTACCGTTTAAAGCTCCTAAAAGCTATACAGGAGAAGATGTAGTAGAAATTCAATGTCATGGCGGTATAAATGTTGTAAGAAATATTCTTGATGCTGTATTAAAAAACGGTGCAAGAATGGCAGAAAGAGGAGAATTTACAAAAAGGGCTTTTTTAAATAAAAAATTGGATTTATCTCAAGCCGAAGCCGTTGCAGATTTAATTCATTCAAAAACTAAACGATTTGCAAAACAATCTGCAAAAAATTTATCAGGAATGCTTACACAACGGCTTGCTGAAATAAAACGAGATATTTTTAAAACATTATCAAAAATAATAGCATGTATTGATTTTCCTGAGGATGTTTCAGAACCAGCTTATGACTCTCTTATAAATGATTTCGAAGTACAAATAGAAATGATAGATGGTATTTTATCAGATGCATCATCAAGTAATATAATGCGTCAGGGAATAAAGATTGCAATTTGCGGAAAGCCGAATGTTGGAAAATCATCTTTATTTAACGCATTGCTAAATTTAGACAGAGCGATAGTTACGGATATTGCAGGTACAACAAGAGATATTTTAACCGAAACTCTTGATTTGGGAATACCTGTTACACTTGTTGATACTGCGGGAATAAGAAATGATGAAAATGTTGATAAAGTAGAAGAAATCGGTATACAATATTCAAAACAAGCAGCTCAGGATGCGGATTTAGTTCTTTTTGTTTTTGATATTAATCAGGGATTTCAGAATGCGGATTTGGAAATTTTAAATTTTATAAAAAATAAAAAATATATAGCAATTGCAAATAAATGTGATTTGAAAAATGGTAAATTACAAAATGCTATATGTATTTCAACAAAAAATAATGTTGGTATAGACGAATTAAAACAAAAAATAAAAGATATAATTTTTGAAATATCTCCTGAAGATACAGAATTTATAACTAATGAACGCCAGCAGGAATGCTTAAAAAAAGCAAGAGAATGTTTGATACGCTCAAATGAAGCAGCAATGCGTCATGAACTTCAAGATTTAATATCAATAGATGTAAAACAAGCTTTATTATGCCTTGATGAAATAACAGGTGAAGTTATAACAGATGAAATATTAAATAATATTTTTGATAATTTTTGCATTGGAAAATAATTGTGATAAAATATTTATATGTTTACAGGGATAATAGAAGAAGTTGGCTTAATTAAAAGTTTTAAAAAACAAAATAATGGTGCTTTTATAACGGTTTCTTGTAATAAAATTACAGAAGATATGAAAATAGGTGATTCTATATCCATAAATGGAGTGTGTCAAACTGTTGTAGAAATGAGCGAAAATTCATTTCAAGCAGATGTTTCAGACGAAACACTTTCAGTTACAAATTTTTCGGATATAAAACAAGGGGACAAAGTAAATTTAGAAAGGGCTTTATCTTTAAATTCACGTATTGGCGGACATATTGTATCAGGACATGTAGAAAGTACGGTAAAGTTTTTAAATTCTGAAAAACAAAGTGAATTTTATAATATGTATTTTGAAATTGATGAAAATTTTTCAAAATATGTTATCAAAAAGGGTTCAATAACTTTGAACGGAGTTAGCTTAACAGTTGCAAATATGACTGAAAATGTTATTATGACTGCTGTTATTCCTCATACTTATGAAAATACAAATTTGTCAGAATTGAAATCAGGAGATAGAGTAAATTTAGAAACAGATATTTTCGCAAAATATATAGAGAAATTTTTGTTAAATAAAACAGTACAATCAGTTATCACAGAAGATTTTTTAAAAGTAAACGGGTTTATGTAATGGGTGAATTTGAATTTGATAAAATAGAAGAAGCAATAAAAGATTATCAGCAAGGACGTCCTATTGTTGTTGCAGATAATGAAGACAGAGAAAATGAAGGTGATTTGTTATGTTCTGCACAGTGTGTTACACCGGAAATAATAAATTTTATGACAAAGGAATGTAGAGGGTTGATTTGTCTTGCAATTTCAAAAGAAATTGCAGAAAATTTGGATTTAACACAAATGGTAGAAAATAATACCGAAAAAATGCATACTGCCTTTACACAAAGTATTGATGGTGCAGAAAAATTTGGAGTAACAACCGGTATATCAGCTTTTGACAGAGCAAAAACAGTAGAAATAGCTATAGCTCCTGATGCACGACCGCATGATTTAAGACGACCGGGACACCTATTTCCATGTGTTGCCAGAAAAGGCGGTGTTTTAACACGTGTAGGTCATACGGAAGCATGTGTAGATATGGCAATTTTATCTAAGCACAGACCGGCCGGTATTATGTGTGAAATAATGAATGAAGACGGTTCTATGGCAAGACGTGATGATTTAAGAAAATTTGCTGACGAACATGGTTTTAAATTCATATCCGTATCAGAACTTGTTGCATATCGCTTAAAATCTGAAAAATTAGTAACTCGTGAAGCTCAAGCTTTTTTACCTACAAAGTTTGGAAATTTTGAAATTTATGGATATATTAATCATATAAACGGACATGAACATGTAGCACTTGTGAAAGATGACGGTACGGAGCGTATACCTCTTATACGAGTTCATTCTGAATGTTTAACAGGTGATGTATTTCACAGTTTAAAATGTGATTGTAATTCTCAATTACATTCGGCTTTAAGTATGATTAATGAATATGGTAAAGGTGCATTAGTATATATGCATGATCACGAAGGCAGAGGAATAGGGCTTGTAAATAAAATAAAAGCTTATAATCTTCAAGAACACGGACAAGATACTATTGAAGCAAATATTTCTTTAGGATTTAAAGAAGATTTAAGAGATTATGGTGTAGGTGCTCAAATAATAAGAGATATTGGCTTTACAACATTTGATTTAATTACAAACAATCCTAAAAAAATTATTGGTTTAGAAGGTTACGGATTAAAAATACACGATATAGTGCATATAAAATCAGAAGTTACGGAGTATAATAAAAAATATCTGAATACTAAAAGAGAAAAAATGCATCATACTTTATAAAGGATAGACTATGGAAAACACTAATTATGAAACAGAACTTTTAACACCCGATATGTATAAAATATTTGCGGGTATTTATAACAATTTTCGTTCTGTTGCAGCAGAAGATTATATGTTTGAGCTACCGCCTGTTGAATATGAAGAATTTATAGATTCTATAGACAAAAATTATATAAAATGCATAGTTTTGTTAGAAAATCATATTCCAACCGCATTTTTAATTTATACTCTTGCAATATCAGAATCAATCGAATTAAATGTTATCCATTGTTTAGGTAATGAGGATTTATTAAATAAACGAAAAGCCCTTATGGAGCGATTTTTAAAAGAAACAGAACAGGAAAGACAAGAAAAAGTTGTTTGTTATCCGCTGCTTGGTACACAATCTTCATTCACAAGTGATATATCTCATTACGGATTTAAATTTGTGGGAATTGCCGTATTACGTTTTAAAATGGATGACAAAAATTGTGAAGAAGTATTTAAGAGTGTAACACCAAATCCTCAAAATGAGCTTTATACACTATCTTCATGGGAGGATATGTATTATGACAATGCTTTAAATATTATTCATGAAGGATTTAAGAAAGCTTCTGATGCATTATTTGACACCAGATACTTAACATTAGACGGAACAAATGATGTTTTGGATAAAATTGTAAATAATGTTTATGGTAGATTTTTACCTGAAGCAACAAGTGTTTTACTTTATAACGGCAGACCTTGCGGTTTTTGTTTCGTTATAGATACAGGTAATGAAATTACCAATATTCCGCTTGTTTCCATAGAAAAAGAACATCAAGGCAAGGGTTTGGCAAAACATTTAATAAGTCGTTCACTTGGTATTATTTTATACAGTGTAAAATCCGGCAGACAACGTTATAAAGAATTAAATGTATCTGCAGAAACAAATAATATTCCTGCATTAAAAATGTACAGACATGTTGGATTTAAGGAAGATTACAGTTATCCTCAAGCTTATTTACCTATTCAAAAATAGAGTTTAAAAGTTTAAATTCTATGGAATAATAGTAAATATGGAAAACGTAAATTGGCTAAAGTTGAAACTAAATCAAAAAGCAGCAAATATCCTTTCAAATCAGGTTAATGCTGCTAAGGTTGATGTTTCTAAAGGTGCCGATGTTACAAGGGGATTAGTAAACCAAACAACTAATAATATAATAAATAATGTAAAAAGTAATCTTATAAATCCTCAACAGTTGAGTATGAATAACCTTGCAAGTATTGACAGGTCTGTATATGTAAAAAACTTGTTAAATCTTCCGCAGAATATGGTGGAATTACTTGTTATGGTTCAAAATCAAAATAAAGCAGAACAAACTTTTTATAATAAACAAACAAATTCAAATCAACAATTACAAAATAACGAAGAAAATTCAAAACAAAATAGTAATAAAAATTTAGATACGGGAAATAATTCTAACGTAAAAAATAATCAAAATAATACAGGCGATTTTAAAAAAGTTTTAAATAATGAAAATAATGTTAGACAAAATATAAAGCAGAATAATATACCTCAAAACGTACAACGAGGAAATGTTCAACCTGCAAATCAAAATTCATCAAATAATTTGCAAAATGTTCGTTCGGATAATCAACAATTTCAACAACCAAATAATTTACAAACATCAAATAATTCACAAAATATTCGTCCTAATAATCAACATAATATACATTCAAATAATCAAGAGAATGTAAAAGCACAAAAAAATATAAAAAATTTACATCATAACCAAAACCATGTCAGAAATACGGATATTAAGCCGCAAAATCAACAAATGCAGAATATAAGACAAAATCCTCAATCATCTACAGGAGATGTTCGCAATACTTTTATTGAAAATACGCAGCAGCAAGTACGTCAAAATGCAATCAATACACCGTTAAATCAGTTGCATAATATGGCAAGAAGTAATATAATGCGTAACTCATTAAGAAATTCCATAATTAATAATACTCCAACATCAGTTCAAAATGAAAATGTTGCAAATCAAATAGCTGCAAACGACCAACAGGGAATGACGGCTGAGGAGCTTGCCAATTTCAAACAGCAGCTTGCCTCGCAACTCAATCAAAATGTATCACTTTCAAATGTATCTGCTCTTTTACAAAAAAACGGTAAATTAGCAATGAACAAAATGATGACAATGATGACAATGGTTGCCTCACAAGGTATAGGAGATATTACTCCATTAAAAGAAACAATGGCAGCTATTAATTCAAGTATTGCGGCTACATCACAAAATGATTCTGTTCAAACACTGAAAAACTTAATGTTATTATATTTGCCATGGCTTCCATTGCAAGAGGGTGTCGGATTTGATTTAGAGATTGAAAAAAACAAAGAGCATATTGATTCTGATTCAACTATAAAAATAAAGATAACAACAGTAAATTATGGCAATTTGCAGGCATCTGTTACTTTGATGTCAACGAATTCGGTTGATGTACAAATAGTATGTTCCGAGAAATTTCCCAAAAAACATCTGTTAAAAAAACTAAATCTTGATAGCAGACAACATTCAATGCAGGCAAATATTGATATACAAGCTCAAAAACCCCAATTAGAACAAAATGTAGAAAAACCAAAAGCAAAGGTAAATTTGTCAAATGTTAACGAAGTTAACCCGTATTTACTTTTAATATGCCATGCAATAATCAGACATACAATAGAAATAGATACACTCACAACTTTAGGTCAATTTAGCGAAGATATTTAATATGAATATATTTTAATATAATTATATCTCGGCTTTCTTAGCAAGAAGAAAGCCGAGATATAATTTACTATTGTCGAAACAATTTATGAAATAAAAATTTTATTTTGAACTTGTATTATCTGAACTCAACATTTGTAAAACCATGAAAGAATTATCCCAACCATTACTTGATTTAAGCATCTTTTTAGCACGTTTAATTTTTTCTTTCTTCAATTTTTCCTGCGTTTTTTGATACTTTTTAGTTAAACGTGTGCTTAATTTTCTTTCTTCTAAATTTAGGTTAATAATTTTCATTGCATTATTATATGATTCTGTTGAATATCCATTCTTAATTGCAGACGGATAATTGTAAGCCATATAATCGTAAGCATTCATCAATCTTTTTTCACCAGACGGATGGGATGAAACTAAATCAATATAATTACCTGTAATTTTATTCAAAACAGATATAAGTGAAAGCGGATTATATTTTGCGGCTACCAATAAATCAACAGCAGTTAAATCTGCCTCAAATTCATCTTTTCTGCTCATTTTTGATTCGGATAATTGCTCTGTTGCGGCAACTCCCACTGCTTTTGCGGTAGTATCTGCTGTTACACTGCCGAGAACTGAAGATATAACAGAATTTACTATTGTTTGTTTTGCACAATGACCATTTATAATATGTCCCATTTCATGCGCAATTACAGCAGCCAATTCCTCATCCGTTGTTGCATATTGTAATAAGCCCGTATAAACATATATCTCTTTATTTATTGTAGAATAAGCATTCGCTTCTTTGTTATCTATAACTTTTATAGAAATACCACTTGGTAAACCATTATTTTTTACAAGTACATATGCAATATTATTTAATCTTTTTTGAATAGATGTAACATCTACAGTTGTTGTGGTAGTAGTTGTTGTCGTACCTGCATACGATATATTAATTGTCATAAAAGCAAAAAATGCAATGACAATACTTAAAATCTTTTTCATATTTTCTCCTTTTAATTTTCAAATAATCTATTTATTCGGCACTTTCTTCAGATTCATTAACAAAGTCTTCTTCATCAACTCCTGTTTGATTCATTTCTTCTTGAATTTCTTCATTAATTTCTGCATTATCAAAAACATCTTCTTCAATTACTTCTTCATTTTCATATTGAGCATTTTGTTGTGCTTCATAATTTTCATTATAATCTTGTTCTTGCTGCATTTGTGCTTCACGTTCTGCTTGTTCCATTTGAGAAACTGATTTTATATCAATTTTCCAATTAGTTAATTTATGAGCAAGTCTTACATTTTGACCTTCACGACCGATAGCAAGAGATAATTGGTCATCAGGTACAACAACCATAGCTTCTTTATCGTCCTCATTATTTACTAAAATATCAACTGAAACAATTCTTGCAGGAGATAATGCATTAACAATATATTCAACAGGATCTTCAGAATATCTTACAATATCAATTTTTTCATTTTTAAGTTCGTTTACAATAGTTTGTATTCTTGAACCTCTTGGACCTATACAAGCTCCTACGCAATCAACTTCAGGATCGTTTGACCATACGGCTAATTTTGTTCTATAACCTGCTTCACGAGCAATTGATTTTATTTCAACTATATTATCTTCAATTTCAGGAACTTCAAGTTCAAATAATTCTTTTACAATTTCTGCATGTGCATGAGAAACTATAACTTGAGGTAATCTCGTTGTTTCTTTAACATTTACAACATAAACTCTTATTCTGTTACCCGGTTTATAGTATTCTCCCGGTATTTGTTCACGTGATGGCATTACCGCATCTGCTTTTCCTATATTTACGATAACATTACGTCCTTCTACTCTTTGGATTATACCTGTAATAAGAGTTCCTTTTTTATCCATAAATTCATTCAATACCATATTTCTTTCGGCTTCTCTTATTCTTTGTGTAATAACCTGTTTTGCGGCTTGTGCTGCAATACGTCCAAAATGTTCCGGCTCAGGTGTAACTTCTATTTTTACTTCATCATCTATTTCTACATCTTCATCTATATCTTTTGCAACAGCAAGTGATATTTGTTCATCTTCCTTTCCGTCTTCAACAGACTCAACTACAAGTTTTGTACAAAATACACCGATTTCTCCTGTTTGTTCGTCAAGAATAGCTTCGATATTAGCTGCATCTTTACATCTCATTGATTTTTTATATGCAGCTACCATTGCATCACATAATGATGCTATAGTTACATCTTTTGGAATTCCTCTGTTTTTTTCAAGTTCTTCACACGCTTCAAACAATGCTGTTCCAATTTTAATCATTTTTATTCCTTTCTATTATTCCATATACAATTTTGAAGATTTTATTTTTTCTAACGGTATAATCATCTGTTTATTATCTGAAAGCCGCACAATAGTTATACCCTCTTTTTCGTCATAATCTACAAGATTTGCTTTAAAAATCTGTTCTGTACCATCTTCAGGCGGCTCTTTTAATTTTATGCTTATATTTTTTCCTCTAAAAATTAAATATTCCTTATTTGATTTAAATTTTCTTTCTAATCCGGGAGATGATACTTCCAAATAGTATTTACAAGGTATAAGTTCATCTAAAAAGTCTTCCATACTTCTTGTAACATTTTCACAGTCATCAAGTGTTACAGGATGTTCAAAGGAATACAAATAAACTCGTAAAAACCAACGATGATTTTCCTTTACAAACTCTATTTCAACAGGCACTAAGTTATATCTCATTGCCGTATTTTCAATAAGAGGTGTTATTTTTTCTAATATCTCATGTCTGTTAATTTCTTCTTTCATACGAACCTTATCCCTTATGATAAAAAGAGAACGGGAAACCCGTTCTCTTTTTTAAAGAAACCTTATCTGTATAATACTATAAAATTATATAAATGTAAAGTCTTTTACGTTATATTTTGTATTTTTAAAGTACTTATTGTATTACCTGTCATAAATTTTCTAAAAATTTCATCCATATCTTTAACAAGAGGTTCCATCATGCATTTATGTTCAGGCAATGTAGGACATATAAATAAACATTTTGCAGGAGTATATTTTCCCTCTATAACCTCATAAATCTCTAATAACGTTGAATTTTCTTTGCCTTCATGCAACTTAAATCCGCCTTGAGGACCTTTAACAGAGATTAAATATCCGGCTTTTACTAACCTTTGTAATACTTTTGATAAATGATTAGGTGATATCTCAAAGAAAGCAGATACACTTTTTAGTGAATGTATTTCATTTTTTCTGTTTGCAATATATACCATTGAATGAAGTGCTATTACAGCTGCTTCTGACATGTTTATCATTATACCACATCTCCCTATTGGTATAGTAATGCTAATATTATTATTTTGTCAATATTTAGCTGAAAAATGAACTATAATCGTGTTATAAAAGTTAAAATAATGGCGAAAATATCTTATAGAAGATATATAAGCCCGATATAATCAATAAATAACCGCAAATTTTCATTAAAACGTCAGAAATCTTAGCAAATGCACCCATATTTTTTATTCCTGATGTACAAACTCCTGCAATGACAAGTATGATACCCTGACCTATAGAGAACAAAAATAACATAAGAATTGCAATAGAAATATTATCTACAACTGCTGCAAATGCCATAATACCTGCTAATATAGGCGTAGAACAAGGTGTTCCTGCAAGAGCAAAAACCATACCTATTATAAACGGATACAAAAATGTATAACCGCCTTCGTTTTTAGGAAATGATTTTATAAATACAGGAAATTCAAAATCTAATATTTCTGCAAGTTTTAAACCCATTACAATTAAGAATGAACCGATAAAAAGTCCAAAATAGCTTCCTAAAAATGAAACAAAGACTTTACCCGTAACTGCACAAATAATTCCTATAATACTAAATACAACTGATGTTCCAAAGATAAATATAATCATCTGCAATAGTGTTTTTGCAGGTGTTTCTTTGGAATAACCGCCTATATAACCGATTATTATAGGAAGCATAGCAAGCGAACATGGGCTGATTGAGGCAACAACACCACCCAAAAATGATGCTAACAGCATCATCATTTCAAATTGTCCGCTATTACTATTTTGCAAAAACGATGTAAATAAATCGGTCATATTACCTCAAAAGCTCATTTAAATACTTATCAAATTTCTTCTTTTCAACATACCCTTCTGTTCTGCGAACTTCCTTACCTGCATTATTGATATAAATAACTGTAGGAACAAGGGTTATGTTATAATTATTAATTTCTTCCTGTACTTTTTTATCATTGCTTTGAACATCATATTCAATAAATTCTATTTTACTATAATATTCAGGAATAGCTTGTTCAAAAACAGTTTTCATCTTTTTACAATCTATACATAGTTTTGATGAAAATTTTATAACTTGCGGTTTACCTTCAACATGTTTTGCGGCAGATACGGATTTGCTATCTGACAATAAAGCATAAGCTACCATTGGTAAAATAAAAATTAAGCCGATAATAATAAAATTTTTTTTCATTGTTAAACTCCTTTTCTCTACAATATTAATTTACTGTTGAAAGTTTATTTACAAACCCCAATCGGGTAATTTTTTAAGAAATTTATGCTTCTACTTTGTAATCACATTTTTGACATCTTTTTAAATTAATATCCGAATCTTTGGAAAATGCTTTTGACCATTCACAAATACTTTGCAATATCGGCAAAACCGATTTCCCTTTTTCAGTTAAACTGTATTCTACTTTTGGCGGAATTTCACCATACTGTTTTCTGTTTATTAAATTATCGTTGATAAGTTCTTTTAATGCAGAAGCCAATACTGCATCCGTAACATTGACCATTTCTGAACGTATTTCACAATAACGCAATTTGTCCATTTCTGCTAAAAGACACAATATTCTGGGTTTCCATTTTCCGCCAAAAGCTTCTAAACCATATTCAATCGGACATTTTATTTTATCATTGGATTGAATCATGTTTACTCCTTACTGTTATTATAACATATTTATAAGTTTTGTATAGTTACTTCAAAAATAATAGTTACTTTTCTAAACATGAACTAAAAATATATTACATTTAAGTAGAGGTCTGTAAAATACAATACGGGAACTACTTTTTAATCTTTTGTGTAAAATTGTATATAATTACCTAATTTAATTTATTTGCAATAAGAGCAATAGTTCTAGGAAAATTTTGCTGAAGATATTGTGTTCTTACTGCCATTGCAGGATAAGCTTTTGCTGTTGTTA
>Ga0256405_10002813_pt1 | contig 37992 bp, 29 predicted proteins | sample RumenRJG_02DNA_FD_189096 | JGI IMG/M metagenome (GOLD analysis project Ga0256405, IMG submission 189096) | Bovine rumen microbial communities from Lethbridge, Alberta, Canada - RJG_02 | ecosystem: Host-associated > Mammals > Digestive system > Stomach > Rumen | place: Canada: Alberta...
ACGACGGCCATGGGCTGGGTTCCTCCGATGGCTTTGGAGATGAGGATGACGTCGGGAACGATTCCGGCATGCTCGAAGGCGAACACCTTTCCGGTACGTCCCATACCGCACTGGATCTCATCGCAGATCATGGGGATACCGAGCTCCCTGGTGATCCTGCGGACTGCCTGCAGGAACTCGACGGGTGCGGGGACCACTCCTCCCTCGCCCTGGATGGGCTCGAGGATGATGGCTGCGGGCTTGGTCACTCCGCTCTCGGGGTCCTTGAGTAAACGCTCGAGGTAGGCGATGCAGGCCCTGGTTCCGGCCTCTCCGCCGATACCCATGGGGCAGCGGTAGGAGTAGGGGTAGGGCATGAACTGTACGCCGGGCATGATGTTCTGCACCTTGTTCTTGGCGGTGCAGTTACCGGTGAGCGCCATGGGTCCGTGTCCCATTCCGTGGTATCCTCCGGAGAATGCGATGACGGTTCCCCTGCCGGTGGCTGTCTTGCAGAGCTTGATGGCGGCGTCGGTGGCGTCGGTTCCCGAGGGGGAACAGAACTGGACCTTGGCCCTCTCTGCGAATTCCGGAGGGAGAATCGCGAACAGATTCTCCAAGAACATTTCTTTCGTCGGAGTCATGATGTCCAACGCGTGGAGGGGTGCTCCGGACTGGATGAGATCGATCATGGCCTGGTTGACCTCATCGTTGTTGTGGCCGAGTGCGAGCGTACCCGCACCGTTGAGGAAATCGAGATAGCGTTTTCCTTCAACATCCTCCACCCAGCATCCTTTGGCCTTGGCTAACGCGATCGGGAACTTACGCGGGTAGCTCCTGGCGGATGACTCAAAAACCGACTGACGGTCAATGAAGTACTGGTTAGTGTTCTGGTTCATTAAATGCGGGGACTAAAAGCATTGCTTAAGAACTTTTTTCTCAGGGGAGTTTTCGCATTTTCCAAAATTGCCCTGTTTTATTCACAGGGGGTAATTATGGGGAAAAACGGGGCTTTTTTTCGAGTCGGCCCGAACCTTGAGAGCCTGCCCGGAGAGGATATCGCACACGCGGACGGGGGCGGCGGACGGGTCCCGAAAATGATGGATTGGAAAATGTGACCTGAGTCATCATATCCTCAATTCTGCTGCTGGTCTGGAATCGGGGACGTAAACCTTCTGCATAGGAATAACCGTCATACCCCTTATCGGCACAGGCGACAGTATATAAACTGCATTGCAGATAAAACGGATGGTGAGGATGTGGAGTCTCTGACCGCCAGTAAGAAGTATCAAGAAGGGGTAAAGAAGGTCGGCCCCGGTTGCAAATTCTATTACAGGTGTATTTTTGATCCCGTTCCCAACAGCGACCTGAAGGATCCCGCCAAGTACGGAGTAGAGTCTGTTTCCGATGACCAGCAATCCTGAGGAAATGTTATGTGTACTGCAGTTGCAGTACATAACTGATGAATGCGGGAATCATTTCTAACGAGCCTAAGACAGGTACCTTCCAGATGAGGATCAACCCCGAATACAAGAAACAATTGGAGGAATTGTTCGCCAAATGCGGGATGACCCTCTCCGAGGCTACGAATGTGTTCTTCCAGATGGCACTTACTACAGGTGGCCTCCCGTTCAACGTCAATTCTGATCCGAAAATTGTTCTCAGCGACAGATCAGTGGCATACCTGAAACGTGAATTCAGAAAAGGTCTGGAATCGGCAGAAAAGGATGGCTGGATCTCCGAGGATGCCATGCACACCAAGTACAGGTGAAACGGAATGATTAATGTGCCAAGGATCCGACAAGTTAAGGATTCAGGAAATTTTTACAATCTGTTGTTTAAGGAATCAGGAAATTTTTACAATCTGTTGTTTAAGGAATCAGGAAATTTTTAAGACAATGCTTATTAAGGAATCAGGAAATATCATATTGTGAAAAGAAAGATTTACAATCGTCTGCTGCAGTGGAAAAACGAGAGTAAGGGAAAAAGTGCACTCTTAATCGAGGGTGCACGCCGCGTGGGCAAAAGTTACATCGTCGAGGAATTCGGAAAGAACGAGTACGACACCTATGTCCTCATCAATTTCAGCAATACCGCACCGAGAATCAGGAATCTGTTCACAAACGATGTGCATGATATCCCGATGCTCCTGCAAAAACTATCAAATCTCACAGCTACACGTTTCATCGAGCGCAAGACACTCATAATCTTCGATGAGGTGCAGAAATGTCCGAGGGCGAGAGAAGCGATAAAATTCCTGGTGGAGGACGGGAGATACGATTACATCGAGACAGGGTCGCTCATTTCGATACATGAGAACGTGAAGGATATCATCATACCCTCCGAAGAGGAAAAGGTCAAGATGTACCCTTTGGATTTCGAAGAATTCTGTTGGGCAATAGGAGATGAAGTCACCGTCCCCGCTATCAGAGAACACTTCGAATCCAAAACGCCGTTGGGCGATGATGTCCATTCCGCCTTCCTGGACACATTCAGGAGATACATGATCGTCGGAGGTATGCCGAGGGCCGTTCTGGAATACGCATCCACAAAAGATTTCTCCAAAGTGGAGAACATAAAGAGGCAGATCATCGGACTGTACAAAGAGGATATAGGTAAACGCGCGAAGGCCAATAGGAGGAAGACTGCAGCCCTCTACGAGGCAATCCCGTCCGAACTGTCCAAACATGACAAGGTGTTCAATCTTTCCGATATAGACAAGAACGGAAAGTTCTCCAATTACGAGGATCCGATATACTGGCTCGAGGATTCGATGATCGTAAACACCTGCTATAATGCGACGGAACCAAGCATCGCGATGGGCCTTAATACGGACATCTCCTCATTGAAACTCTATTCTGGCGATACCGGCTTACTGGTTAGTCTGGCGATTAATTCAGATGAATCTATCGAACACAAGGTGTACATTGACATCCTGCAGGACCGTCTCCATCTGAACGAGGGGATGTTCGCTGAGAACATGGTGGCACAGATGCTTAGGGCGAACGGCCACAGACTGTTCTTCCACGCATTCTATAAGAATACAAAGAACGGGAAGAAGGACAAGAACAGGTCAGAAGTAGATTTCCTTGTAAAACGCGGAAACAAAGTATCTGTGATTGAAGTAAAGACCGGGAAGAGCACCGAACACACATCTCTCGATTATGTGATGGATACGTATTCCAAACAACTCGGACAATGCTATGTCCTGCATACGAGGGACCTGAGAAAAGACGGAAATCTGCTGTATCTCCCCATATACATGGCCATATGTCTGTGAGATCTATTTCGGGCATGATTCTGCGTGCTCCCTGACTTATTTGCAGTAGGGAGGCTTTGAGTATACGGGATGAATAACAACAATCGACCGACAGTATTGACGATGTACAACTTTGCGTATACTCGCGGTATACTGCAGTATACAGAAAATGGCGTGGAGAGGGGGACCCACGACCCCCACTGGCCAGCATGTCGGTTTCCTGATTTTTCGAAGGGTTATTCTGTACCGTTGAAAAACGTAAAACATATACTTATAAGAGAGGACCAAAAGATCGGCGAGAAAAACAAGAAAACTACGAACCCTGAAAGGAGGGAAAGAGGTTTGATTCGGACTCAGTTCTTGGAGTCCTTGACCTTCATAAGATCTACCGCATCCATCTGACGGATGCGCCCGTAGAATGTCTCCGTGGTCTTCGTGGATGCGTGTCCGAGGTTGCGCGAAACCGCCTCGATGGGTACGCCCTGATCCTTCCAATACTGGGCGTAGGTACGGCGACACATCCTCCCGTCGAATCTAATCCCGGTATCCTCCTCCACGATCTTCCTGATGAGGCGGATGGTCTTATCGGACATCATGTCGAATGAGTCGAGACAGAACACGTAGTGCTCCGATTCCGCATCCCCTTCCTCGAGGAGGGTCTCCCTGAGCGCCATGTAACGCTCCACCAGGGGAATGAACATGGGGATCAGTGCAGCAGGTCTCTCCTCTCCGTAGGTATCCTGCCCCTTAACGAAATCCAGATAGATGTAGGGGGTCGCCTCGCCGGTCAGGAAGACATTGCACGCCTTGGCATGCTGGACCTCGATGGTCCTCGTGCCCCCGCCCAGATATATCCCCACGACTCCGTAGGCCCTGATCATACGGCGGTCCGAATCGGGTACGGCCAGACCTTTCTCGGCAATGAATTCCATCTGTTCTTGGGTGAGAACCGGAAGACGCTTGCGGTGGGAGCGTTTGGCAATGGGGTAACGTTTGTACATCGTCTCGACACTGAAGTTGCCGAACGACCTGCAGAGGTTGTTGAGGTCGTTCAGATACTTGCGGACGGTGACGATCTCTCTTTTCTTGCCGTTGCTTCCCGGCGTTTCCACCAGAAGGTGATAGATGGCGTAGATGTCATCCACCGTGAACTTCTTCGGGTAGGTGGTCGAGAGTTTGTTCTCATTGTACAGCTTCCTGACCATCTTGTCCAGTATCTTCAGTCTTCTCCTGACCACGTCGAGAGAACCTTTGGAAAGATTGACGGTGTAGTTCTCCAGATAGATCTGGCTCGCTTCCTTGAACGGATTGCGTCCCATCAGATCCCTCCGGAATTTTTGCAAGTCGACTTCACCACTTTCACTTTCATCACTTTTTCACTCTGCGGATTGCTCTGGACGCGGGAGAACACCTCTCTGAATCCGGCTCCGTACTGCCCGATTGCCACCAAAAGGTTCTCGTAGAACTCCGGCCAGTCGTCGTCGAGGCACTTGTACCTGCCCGCACCCTCCTTGATGGGGATCTTCAGACGGTCGAGGCAGAACGCCACCGTCCCCCTGTCGATGCTGAGACGGCAGGAACTGTCATCGCTGTTCATGATGTCGAACAGTGCCCATTCGGTTATGTCTTTCAGACGGAGGTTGTGACACCCGTTGACAAACGCAATGTAATCGATGGGGGGAGGAAGGGCATCGTATTCGGTGACGGTCTTGCCGAAGACTATGGCCTCGCACAGGGCCTGGACCACAATTCCGTACTGTCCAGTGCTCTTGTCCTTTTTCTTCTTCCTCTCGCACTCCAGGAGATATTCGAGAAGGTCCATCGAATGGCCGCTGTATCTGCTTATCGCGTAGTATCCGCATATCACCTTGAGCGATCTGTTTTGAACGGAAGGGTGCTCTGTGATTCCCTCCTCTTCCCCGTATTTCCCAGAACTGAGAAGATCGTGAGCGGTTTTGAGCGATCTCCTGAAACTTACTCCGGGAGAATCTGCGTTATCGAGATGCCCCTTTATCCTCTCGACTTCCGTGATTGCCTTGAGGGCATAGAGTTTGGCGGATATGATGCGGGGATCGTTGTGGAAATCGAACTCGTCGAAAATCTCCATGAAGTCGAGGTCCTCGCATACCTTCTCGTTCACCACCGGCGTCCCGATGAGGATCCCTCTGCTGCGGGTATCCTCCCGGAATCCGCCGAGGGTGCACACGGCCACATCGGTGAAGTAGCTGGAAGATGTACCAGACAATACCCCTTCACGGTCCACACGCATACGATCATAGGTACCCGACCTCTCCGTGGCGAGCTTGAGGAAGTTATTGATCTCGTTCCCCCTCTCGGAGCTCAGATTGTCCTTTGCCTCATCCAGGAGGATGGTGCAGTCGTACTTTCCGAGCAGGTCGATGAGGACCGGGCAGGAGTAGTTCCCGGAAAGGTGTCCCCGGTACGAGATCCTGCTGAGGAGCTTCATGAACGTGCTCTTCCCGGTCCCGTAGAGACCCTCTACGAGCAGGATGGGGCACATCGGCATCTGGTGCTTGAAGAACGAGTGGATGGCGAAGGCGGCGGCCACATCGTAGATGCGGTAATCATCGAAGAAGATGAAGGTGCGTAGGTACTCCACGATGTTGTCGTGTATCTCCGAAAGGACCTCCTTCAGGAAACTGTCCCTAGCGGAGAATCCCTCTTCGCGCTGTTTCGACAGATGCCTGTTGAAGATCCTGTAGTATTCCTCTACCTCCTTCGTGAAGTTAGGCGTCCTCCAGGTCCTGCATTCGTGGGCCATGGCTCTCATGAAGGTTACGTCCCTGATGTCGTGGACCTCCTCAAGGGACTCGATCTTTACCTCGCCCTCATCTGTGACGGTGTAAGCCTCCCCGGGTTTGTCGCCGTCCATGAAAGGCTCGTAGTACGGCCTGAGGCGGATCCCTTCGTCGGGAATGCCCCCTTTCTTGGCGCACATCAGCGTTCCTCCTTCTTCTTTGAAGTCTTCTTCGGAACACTACAGATGATTTCGGCAAACAATCTGGAGGTGGCATCCCAGTCGACGGTCCCGGTGCCGAACATTTCCGGGAGAGTGGTCTGCCGATATGTTGTCATTCCCCTCCCCCTAAGAAATAACTGTTCCAGAGGGTTTCACCGACGAGCGCCTTTACCTCCGCCTATGATAGGTAGGACATGCTGCAAAGCCCCCGTACAAGGAGGGCATTGATGGCAGCATTGCGATTGGCAAGCTGAGCATCGGCCTTGAATTTCTCAACACTGTCGAAGACTATGTTGAACACCTTGGCGGTTAACACGTAGGGCTTACCCCTAGTGTTTTTATTGATGAATTCTATTGTCGTAACATCACATCCTGTGATCCAGGCGGTTCAGATTGGTAGTCGGGGCCGCCTTCGGATTTTTAAATGGTTTAATGGGGTTTTGTTGACTTCAGAGTGCGGATTCAACGGTTTCCTTCAATACGGATACAGAACTCGATCGCCGCTTTTCTTACGAAATCGGCCCGGGATTTGGAGTACCCCTCACGGACAAAACCGTCGATTTTTTCGATCTCCTTGTCGGTCAGTTGTACCTGTACTGCTCTCATTGGCATCACCACTTAATTGCCTAAATCGTCAATTAGGCAGAAATCCTTAGTATATCTAAGGTATTTATAAGTTATTAGCCCATATCTGCTATTAAGCAAATTATTCGACAGAAGGATTGAGAATGGGACTCAGAAAACTATGCCCGACAAAGAAGATAACCGTGACGGCCTCGAAAATGCTGTATGATGAAATTGAAAAATACATCACTGACAGCATGCGTTTTGCTACGATGTCTGAGTTCACTGATTTTGCTATCAAATATTTCATCCAGCGCTTTCCTTATGACATCGAACGCAGTGTTACAGCGGAGTATTTGAGGAGAAAGGAAGAAAACAGACATATGGAAATGATAGAATTCGACAGCGATTACAGTAAGGAAGAGACCATGAGCTGGCAGGCCACGGTTCCGTTGGGATCGCTGATGGAACTATCTTCGTTCCAGGGCATATTCGGAGTGCTGGACCCTATTAACATGATAAGATTCAGCGTAGAGTACTATTTCAAATGCCTGCAACGTTCCACATATCTCAAAGTAAAGATGGTCAGGAACGAAATACCGGACAATTATGAACTCCCGCCGATCAAGTTCAAACCTTTAAAACCGCTTCCCAAAAAGACAAAAGATGGCCTGTAATACTTGGTAAATCCCTCCGATACTGCCAATTTGTTACTGCGGATTTCAGGTAATCTATGAACTCGTTTCCGCATATGTCCCGATATGGTCCAGAGTTACCCCTGTCATCGGGTGCTATAACGGAACACTGATGGGCGAAATTATCTAACAAACGTTTGGAATCACAGGAGATACTTCGATCTGTACCTCCAGGTCAGTATCCCCAAGAGCACTATGACGAAGATCATGCAACCGACGACATAAGGCATGGTCTCCGCTTCGAAGCTCTTCCTGAGGTCGTCCTCCTTCTCCAGGATCTGATGCGGAGCGGCCCAGTTCGAGGCCACGTCATAGTTCGCGTAGAGCGTGGCGGTCTCCGACATGCCGCACCCGGCGAAGCCCTGCGGCTGACCGCAGTATGCATAGACATTGGTCAGCATCAGATTATGACCCAGACATTCGTTTCCAATGGTTTTCAGCCCCTTGCCCAGGGTCACGTTCTCCAGGTTCTGACAGTCGTAGAACGCGCTGTTCCCGACGGTCTCCGCATTGTTGGTGTTGATGCTCCTGAGAACCGAACAGCGGTAGAACGCGCTCTCCCTTATCTCGGTCACGGAGTCGGGGATGATGACCCCGTCCAACGAATCGCAGTACCCGAAACAGCGTTCGGGGATGATCTTCAGGCTGTTGCTGAGGGTGACGTTCGCCAGGAGCGTGCAGTTATAGAACGCTCCGCCGCGGATGTCGCTGACGGTGTTGGGAATCACGATGGTACGGATCATATGGCAATCCCTGAATGCCTCGAAACCGATGAATCCCACCCCTTCGGGGATGGTCTCGGTGGTGCTCCTCAGCTTGAGGCAGGCCCTGAAGCATTCGTCCGCCAGGATCCTCACCGACGGGGACTGTCCCCAGAGGATCTGCTCCAGCGACGAACACTTGTAGAACGCACGGGTCTGGATCTGCTCGATGGAATCGGGGATGCGGACGTGGGTCACGGAGGTATCCTCGAATGCGTTGCACCCGATTATCTTCACAGGGTACTCGGTACCGTTGACGAGGATGACCGAGGGGATATCGATCTCGGCACCCTTAACCCATTTGGTGACCATGATGCTGTCGTCGATCAGGCAGTAGTTGAACGAGAACTTGCCCTTGCTGTAGGTCAGGATGCTCAGCACGTCAGCGGGATAGGTTCCCCAGGTCGAAGATTTGTCGGTACGGTACACCGTGACGGAAGCGGGTGCCTCCCCTGTGAATTCCGGCATGTCGCCCATGAAATAGACCTCCCTGATCCCTGTCAGATAGACTGATGTCCAATCGAAGGCGGTGACGGACGCCGGGACCACGAGGACGGTGGTGTTCAGCACTCCGGCGAAGGCGTTGGCACCGATGCCCCTGAGCGGGTATCCCTCGAGGGACGAGGGAAGGTAGAGGACCTCCCCGCGGCAGTCGATGTCCATACGGTTCAGGGTGGAACGGTAGGTGTCCACGTCCTCTCCGGCACAGGTGTAGTCGACCTCACCGTAGGGACACTGCACATCCTGCCCCGACGAGGTGCTGCGGGGAGCCGAGGTACCCACGACGTAATAGGGGAACTGCGTTACGCTGAAGGTCACCTCGCCGTCCGAATATGTACAGGGGACGGTAGTAAGGAGACCGGTATTGGCATTGGCGCTCCACACCATGGGAGAGACGGCAGAATCCTCCCTGTAGGGCAGGGAGAGACTCACCGACAACCCCTCGCCGACGGGGTCGGTGACGGTCCTGCCGTTGATCTTCACGGTGACGGTGTACGAACTGTCCCAGCTCACGTTCTTCAGGGAGGAGTTGATCCTCACGGAGGATGTCGGACCCTTGGATATCGTCACGGTCACGCTGTCATCGGTGATCCCCGCCAGGGTCTTCAGGCCCATGACACCTGCGAGACCGTCTAGATTGATCGTCACGGTACCGCGGGGGAGGACTATGCTGATATCGCTGTCCCCTCCGAGGCTGTTATAGAGCCTGGAGACGACGGACTTGTCTAGGAGGACCACCTTGTCGCCGGAGAATTCGGATACGTCGCACACGACGTACGCACTGCCGTTCCTAGGCAGATTGCCGACGAAACCTGCAGGGATGTCCACGGAGACCGTGGTCCTGTCCGCATCCGCATAGGCGTATCCGCCGATGATCTTGGATGCGTACAGGGTGGTGTCGCCGGTGAACATGAACGAGGTCCCAACAGGCTGGGTCATTCCCTGGTCGCGGTAGAACTTGAGCATGTGGCCGTCCACCGAATCCATCATCATGGACTCGGTGAGGAACCCTCCGTAGACGATGGGGATGGAGAGATCTTCGTTGCCCTCGATCTTGACGGTCAGAGTGTACGGGTGGGGCACGTATGTGTAGGCGGCGAAGACCACCTTGGATGCGGTGATGCTGCTGAAATCAGCTACCAGCGCATAGTCCATCTGCGTATCGGTGAACATGGCGATCGCCCATCCTGCGAAGGTGTACACCTTGTCAACGGTCTCCGGACGTTCAGGGTCAGAGGGGAAATCGTCCAGGGCCTGGCCGTAGTAGACCTGCTTCCTCGCAACTATAGTTCCGTCGGCACCGTAGAAGGTGACGGTCATCTTACGGACCTGGGACTCGAATACAGGGGACAGTTCCAGAGGCTCTGTCACTGAGGTCAGGTCCGCCACGTGGGTACCGTCGGTACTCCATCCCCTGAACACGAATTCGGTGCTGAACGTGGGATCTTTCTTCGGTATCAGCTCATAGGAGGCGGAAGTCCCGGATTCCACCAGTTCGGTGTGAAGGAGCGAACCGTTCCCGTCCGTATATCTTACTTCTATCTTATCTGCCGCCTTGGAGAGATAAGCTCCATGGAATGTCGTGTTCTCGCTGAGAGGATTGGTCAGGTCGCCCCAACCGGAGAAATAGAAGCCGTCCCTGTCGGGGGCCGCAGGTGCTGAAGGTACGGCGTGACCGTAACTGACCCCGACCGTGCCTACGGTCTCGCCGTCAATCTCGAACGTTGCTGTCAGATTCCTGCTCTTGACCTGGGCACTGATAGAGGATTCGTCGGTGACATCAGGAAGGGTAGTCAGTACGTTCTGCTCCTCCCCGGTCTGGGAGGTGTAATCGATGGATACGATGTACACCACAGATGTGTACTTGTAGACGCCTGGGTCATAGTATCCGAGGGTCCAGTCGTTGTAACTCCACTTGTCGTTCACGTAGATGTATTGGGCCCAATACGCCCAGCTGGTGGACGAACCGAGATTGGTGCTGCCCTCGATGCCGAAGAAGGAAGTGATCCAGTATTGGAGATCGTTCCCGTTGGAATCGACACTGGTGATGAATTTCGACTCGAAACCGTTGGAGTTCATCGCATCCATGACCACCTCACCCATGTTGCATCCGTATCCCTCTATCCAGAAACCGCTGATGCGGTCATCGGTGGTGAACGCCTCCTGCACCCTGGCATCTTCGCTGTCATATCCGTAATCGAAACGGATGAACACATAACCCTTGCTCTCGGGCCTGAAATCCGGTGTGATATAGACATTGGAACCGTTCTTCATCTCCTGCCCGGACATGTGCAGGCAGTAGGTGGTGCCGCTGATGACCTGGGAATTTGATACATCATCGAAACCCACGGAGGCCCAGTCATGGGTACCGAGGGGCATCCACTGATGGATGTTCCAGTATTCCGGGCTCTGTGCGCTGACGTCATCCACCGACTTGATCATGCCCAGTCTGGTGTACTTTATCTCCATGCCAAGGTTGCTGCAGGCGCTCTCGATGATCTGCTGAACACTGGTGCCTCCGGTTACTGTTTCGGCATATGTTCCGTCGGCTCTTTCGATGAACACGCGCACGTCCTCCGCCGTAGCCGCATCTGATTCGCTGGACTGTTCCAGCACAATGAATACCGAGGCCGCAATGACGGCCGCGGACAGAATCAGAAGGAAGGACGTCCTGCGCATGTCACACACCTGCCGCTCTCTTGGGGAGCACGTAGATCTCCCCGTCCTCGTCGGTACCTACACGGGCATCCACCTCGTAGACGTCGTGGATGAGCTGGGCGGTGACGACCTTCTTGGGGTCGCCGAACCCGACGATGTTGCCCTTCTTCATTATGATGCACAGATCGCAGTACCTCGCCATCAGCGATATGTCGTGTTCCGCCACAATGACGGTCATCTCGCTCTCGCGGGCCATGGTCTGGAGGTATTCCATGACATCCAGCTTGTACTTCATGTCCAGGTGGGAGGTGGGTTCGTCCACCAGCATCACCTTCGGCTGCTGGACGTAGGCCTTGGCGATGAGGGCACGCTGCTTCTCTCCGGAAGAGAGCAGAGACAACTGCTTCCTGCGGTAATGGTCGAGACCGAAATACTTCAATGCCTCGCGGACGGCCTTCTCATCATCGGGGGATTCCCACCAGACCTTGTTGACGAAGGGATACCTTCCCATCATGACCAGGTCCATGACGGACATCCCGAAAGTGGGTCCCGGTTCGGCAGGTACGTTCGCCACACGGCGTGCGATGTCTATGGGGCGGAGGGTGGAGATGTCCTCGCCGTCGATGGAGATGGATCCGGTCCAGCCCTTGTTGATCTTGGAGATGCACTTCATCATGGTGGACTTCCCGCATCCGTTGGGCCCGATGAGGCCGATGAGCTTCCCTTTGGGAAGGTCCAGGTCGATGCCGTGCAGGGCCTCGAACTCACCGAAGCTGATGCGCAGGCCGTGTATACGGAGCATGATGTCCGCCTCGGTGTACTGGTCCGAGGTAGCGGTGTACCGGAGGGATTCATCCGTCATATTCGCGCCCCCTCCTCATCAGCATGTAAGCGAAGACCGGGGTACCGATCATGGCGGTGACCGCTCCGACGGGTATCTCCGTGGGGGCCATGGCGACCCTGGCGATCAGATCGGAGAACAGCATCAGGCAGGCACCGAGGATCATGGATGCGGGCATGATGAGACGATGGTCCCCTCCGAGGAACATCCTGCAGGCATGGGGGATGACCAGTCCCACGAATCCGATGATACCGACGAATGCGACGCAGATGGAGGTCAGGACAGAGGCCACGATCATCATGAAGGCCTTGAACTTCCTTACGTTCAGTCCGACCTGACTTGCCTGATCCTCTCCCATCATGAACAGGTTGAACTCCCTCGCCCACATAAGTGCCAGCAGTGAGATTCCAATGGCCGGGACGAACACCAGGAAGGCGTTCTCCCAGGTGATGCTGGAGAACGATCCGTACAGCCACCACATGACGTTGGCAAGGTTGTCCTTGTCCATTGCCAGGAAGAGCGTCTGCACGGAGGAGAACGCCAGCCCGACTATGACTCCCGCCAGGATGTAGTTGGTGGCGGAACCTCCTGCCCCTTCGGAAACCAGGATAGTGATGGAGAAGGCTACGAGACCCCCTATGATGGCGGCTATAGGTATCAGATAGGTGCTGTGGGCTCCCAGGAACGGGATGATCGATGCTCCGACGGCGGTAACTGCGATGGCGAAACAGCCCGCTCCGGAGGATACTCCGGTGATGTAGGGGTCGACGAGCGGATTGCGGATGAGTGCCTGGTACATGCATCCCGCGACGGCCAGTCCCGCCCCCACGCCGATGGCGGCGACGGCCCTGGGGAGCCTGGAGTGGTAGATGTAAAGCTCCTCGGTGTTGAGGCCCTGTCCGCCCTTCTGGATAGCGGAGATTAGCGAGGCCAGGGCACGGTCTATGGGGATGATTCCGCCGGAGGAGATCGAGATGGTCACCAGGAACATCAGGACCGAGAAGATCAGACCCGCGAGGACGATAACCCTGAAACGTCTTTTCTTGATTTTAATCTCGCTCTCGTCGCTGTTGACATCGGCTATCTCGTTGCTCATCCTGTTGTAGGACGAACGCATCCGCCTAATCAGGCCGGCCGCCGGGCCACGTCCTTTCCTGTCCTTGTCCGGACCTTCGTTCTCTGCCATCGTTTCACTTCCTGTACATTACGAATGCCACTATCGCGGTGAGCGCGGCGGCCGCATAGAGCGAGAGCCAGGACCAGTGGAGGAGCCCTTGTGATTGGTAATCTATGTCGGAGGTTTCCTTGTCGATTCTCCCGGGGATGTCGGATATGCAGTACAGTGTCCCGTCGTCGTTCCCGACGTAGATCTTGCCGTCGATGACCGTGGGGGTGGACATGCAGTACGCGGTGCTGCTGCCGGGGGACAGCTTGATCGCCCATATCTGGTCACCCGTATCGGGGTCGAAACATCTCAGGGCACCTCCGACCGGCCATTCGGCCAGGGTACTGTAGTCCGCACAGTACAGCCTGCCGTCGCAGTACACCATCCCCCCGCGGGTGGAGGCGTCGTTGGGGTTGCACCAGAGGACGTGCCCGTCTGTGACCGACAACGCGTAGAATCCTGCCTTGGCATCGGTTTTTACATTGTTCTTGTCCCATACCTGGGGCTTACCCGCTTCCGACGAATACAGGGCGGGGGATAGGTAGGTATACACCGTATCTCCGACCACGACTGGGGTGCTCCCGAACAGTTCCACCTTCCACAGGATTTCGAAGGTCTTCAGATCCACCAGTTCCGTGAATCCGGTCCTGGGGGACATGTTGCCGTCATCGCAGAGGACGAACGCTTTACCGTTCCCTGCGGGAACGACCTTCACGGCACCGGTGCCGTAGGAACCGAGGTCGCCGAACATATGGGTGCGGAGATTCTCGCCGGTATCGGCATCGACGCAATACACGTATCCTGCGTAGCTCCCGGATACGACGGTCCTCACGCCGTCGACGTACACAATCGAGGGGGCGGAGAAATAGAAGCATCCGCGGACGGATTCGTCCGGCAGGCATCTCCATAGTTCGGTGAAACCAGCATCTCTGGATACGGAGTAGCAATGCATGGCCCCGTCATGGGTGTTGAAATACAATGCCCCGGAGTCATAGACCGCCGAGGTCGGTCCGTTGGCGAGGACTATCCCGGTGAGGGATGCGGTCGACTCGTAGGTGTAGGTGTAGGTGTCGAACACACCGGCGAAATGGGCCGTCTCCCCCGACGGCACCAGCTCGGATAGTACGGTGCCCTCGAACCTGTCCAGACAGTAGATGTGCCTGTTGGAGGAGGTCACCACCAGCATGTCCCCGATGAGTACGGGTGTACCGATCTCATACTGGGATGCGCTTCCGGAGGTGTTTATCGAGTACGAGAAGGTCCATGCGACCTCGTGGTTGATGGTGTCCACACAGTAAAGGTGGGGTTTGCGGTTGGTCCCCGAACCGTGGATGTCGCCTCCGGTGGTGTAGTACACCAGTCCGTCGGCGGACAGGATGGAGCTGTAGACTCCGCCTGATTCCGATCCGATGTACCATTCCAAGGGGGAAGCGGCATTGGTCGGTCCGTTGGAATCGGAGACGCCCGCATTAGAGGAATTGCCACGGTACGACTGCCACGAATCACCGAAAGAGGGAGTTACCGCAGGCTTGATGGACGGCAGGGGGTAGAATCCCAACGCTACGGTCCCGCCGGTGTACGCGGTGCTCCCGTCGGCCTCGCCGTAGATCCACGCGAACGAGTCCCAGATGTAGAATCTCCAGACGCATTCCTGCGTCTTCACCGTGGTATTGGACCGGCCGTTGACGGTATCGATGGTGTCCCCGGTCGCATGATATCCGACGGAATTGGCCTCCAGTACGGAGGAGGCGATGCTCAGGAGCGTGGATCCCGTGCAGCTGCCGATGCTGTACCAACAGGTATCGCCGTTGCCGTAATCGATCAGCAGCATGTCGGAGTTGTATTCGGCCGCTTCGCTTCCGTCCGTACAGCATACGGGCATTACGAAGAGAAGACCCAGCAGTATTGCGGCAAGTGCCCTTCTCATGTCAGCAGCACCCCCTCGGTACCCTGGTATCTCAGGTACTGCTGGTAGTCGTCGCCGAAGTACTTGGGACAGCGGTCCCAGTAATCCGCCTTGGTGAAGGAATCGGGGTCAAGGACCTTGGCGATCAGTTCGGCGGTCGCACCCAGCCTCGCTCCCGGACGCGAGAGGAGATCCGCGGATTTACCGGAGAAGATGAAGACCTTCTTGTTCTCGAAGGCGGGGGTATCCTTCCACATGCTGTTCAGACTGCGGAGGACGTTCTCGTACTCGCGGTCGGAGGTGATCTCCTCCCCCTCGTAAATGATGATAATGGCATCGGGCTGTTTGATGTAGATGGCCTCCCTGTCGACCATTCCCCAGGATGAGATGTTGGAGAACACGTTGGTGACCCCGATGGACTTCAGGATGGTGTCGGCATAGGTCCCGTCCCCAGCCACGTACGGCGAGTCGGAAGTGGACAGGGAGATGAATGCCTTGCAGTGCTGGATGTCGGTGACGGCACAGATTGAGTCTATGGTGGAAGCGAGCTGTCTGTTGTATTCGTTGCCCTTCTCAGACATACCGATGGCGCTCGCGGCGATCCATATGTTCTTTAGAAGGTCGGACACCTCCACCACCTCGTAGAGGACCACCGTGTTGATGCCAGACTTGCGGAGCTTGTCGGCCATGGAGAGGTGTTCCCCCACGCTGCCGTCCAGGAAGACTATGTCGGGACTGACGGATACGATGAGCTCGTAATTGGGGTCGGTGTATCCGCCGACATACGATATCCTGCCGGAATCGTATCTCTCGTCCAGAACGGCGGGATAGTTGCTGAACTTGTCGGTCGCCACGATGAGGTCCAACGCACCGACGGCCACCAGGGTCTCGGTGACGGACGGTGCCATGGTTACGATGCGCAGATCGCTTCCGTACAGGTTCTTCCCGTTGTTGGCATAGCTGTAGTAAGTGTGTCCGGTGGAATCCACCGACGGCATCATATTATCGACCGAGGATGCGCGGGCCCAGGAGATGAGCTTCTGGGAACCTACGTCGAACGTCTGGGGATCGTCCACTTTGGTCCATGAACGGCTGTTCTCCGACCCCGAGACTATGTACATGCTCCAGCTGGAGGAGACCAGGTTGGCTTCGCCGTCGATGGACGACACGTTACCGTACACATCCTTGACGACATCGTATCCCGCTATCGCGCAGGCCTGTTCAAGGGCCTGCACGCCGTTGACGCCGTTGCCGAGGTCCATCTCCACCCATCTGACGTTGTAATAACCGAAATCGACCATCACGCCTTCCTTCTCGTCGACAGGGCTCGCGCTGAGACCTATCATAGGCGCGATTACGCACACAGCGACGACAATCACTGCGGAGATGCATACCTTGAACTTCACAGCCTCCACGGCGGACACCCCGGGCCTATGGAGAAATATTACACCATATCCCTCCACAGGGGTCGCGGTACGATTTTCCGGAAATCATCCAGCATCGTGATGATATCCCACAATCCAAATATTGGCTATATAATTCAGTCCGCCGATTGAACGGTTTTCCGTGAAAAGTTAGTATCCATTAACCACAGGATAGGAAGGGGTTTCCCGGGAGGCACACTCCCGGTAAGTTGTTTCATGAATCGGTTTAAGCCTTCTCTGCCCTCCTGATGGCGCACAGCATGACGATGGTGAAGACGACGATGATCACCGCGATGCCGATGAGGATCGGGATATCATCGGCAGTGTTGATGCCGGAGATTCCGTATCCGATGACATATGCGGAGAAGTGGTCGACGGTGAAGGTCACGGTCTTGTTCTCTGCGTCGTAGGAGACATTCTTCGCCTCGGTGACGTTGCCGTCATCATCCACATACCATACACTGAGTCCCTGGGTACCGTTGGTGGCGATGTAGGGCACGGTGATGGTGACGCCCTTCATCTCATTGTGGAGGGCGGCGGAACCTACCGAAGCGGAGAGATTGAAGACGGGGTTGTTCCCGACGACGGATCTCTGCCTGGCACTCAGAGAGTTCACATCTACAGGAGTCACGGAGACAGTGACCTTTCCGCTGGCTCCGGTGTCGGAGATGGCCTTCAGGGTATCGGCGGGGATGGAGACCTGAGTCTTGTTCTCCGCGGATACGAGGAGGGTCGCACCGGCATCAGCGAGCTTTCCGACGGAGTCGGAGGATACGGATGCTGAGGCACCCTTGTCGTCCGAGGACTCCACGGTGACGGACTTGTCGACGTTCACGGAGGCATTCTCGGATTCGACATCGCCGATCTTCTCGACGATCTCATCGATGACCGCATCGGAGACCTGACCGTTACCGGAGGGCCTTACCACGGTGTCGACGGAGACCTCGGTGACGTTTCCTTCGGAATCCTTCTTGGTCTCGGTGCTGACGGTCTTGCCCTCATCGGAGCTCACGTTGGTCTCGGTGGTGTTTCCGGAGGTGTCCACGACGGTGGTCGTGGTGGAACCGTCCTGTTCCTCGACCTCGTAGGTGAGGGTTCCGTCATCGGCCTTGTTTCCGTTCTCCACGACCGCGTTGATGGTCATGGGTCCGAGTGCGACGGTGTCCGCGGACAGGCCGTCCCACCTGACGAATACCTTCCCTTCGGGAACCTGGGGTATGTCTGCAGGGGCGGTTATGGTGTTTCCGTGCTCCACACTGATCTCCGCGAAGACGCTGTCGCCGTTCATGAAGATCACAGCGTACTTGTTGATCTCGAACTTGGCGAAGAGGGTGATGTCACCTACGGTTCCCTTGGCGATCTTGGTCACCTGGTTCTGGAATCCGCTGTCGGAGAACCAGCCCTTGAAGGTGTATCCCTCCTTGACCGCATCGTTCAGGGCGATGTCGTCGGTCTCGACGGTGAAGTCGGAGACGTTGGCGGCATCGTTGGTACCGCTGTCAAGCTCGTATGCGACATGGTAGGTGTTGATCTCGAACTTGGCGTAGAGGGTGACGTCGCCCACGGTTCCCTTGTCAATCTTGGTGACCTGCTGGGTGAAGGCACCGTCGGAGAACCATCCGACGAAGGTGTATCCGTCCTTGGAAGCATCCTTGAGGAGGATGTCGTCGGACTCGATGGTGAACGATGCCACGTTGGCGGCATCGTTGGTACCACCGTCGAGCTCGTAGATCACGGAATAGTTCCTGGCAACATACTCTGCGGTGCAGACGAGGTCTCCGGAGAGGATGCTGACAGCGTTACCCTCGGAGTCCTTGAGGACGAAGTCATATCCGACCTCCTCGAATTCGGGAAGGTCGATCTCAGAACCGATCGCTCCGTAGGTGGAGTAGATCACCTTTCCGTCCCCGTCCTTGATGGTGAGGGTCGCCTCCTTGCCGGGGGTGACCAGGGTCAGTCCGATGACGGAACGGTCGCCGATGTTGTCGGCGAAGGTGTAGGTGCTCTTGACGCCGCTGTCATAGTACACATACTCGGTACCAGCTACAGGAGTGCCTCCGACCGCGAAGTAGTGGCTTGCGGTGTAGTTGTAGAGCGGGTGGTCCGCGTCCTTTCCTCCGTATTGCCACTTGCTCATAGCATTGCCAAATCCATCGGTCAGCTTGACCCAGGCGTACCTGTCAGCCATGGCGACGGGGACGTCAGCCACAGCGGTCGTATAAGTCCTAGCGGAAGCATAGGGGCTTGCCTTGTAGGTGAAACTGGGCTCAAGCGAGTAGATGTCTCTTTCTGAGACGATACCGAGGCTGCGGAACGCACTCTCGGCGGTCTCCCCATATGCGGCATACCATACTGCCTCGTCACCGTTCTGCACGAAGAAGTAGAACACGTTCTTCTCAGGGGTGGTGTAGGAGTAGATCTGTCCAGAATCGTTGTACCAGATCATCTGTCCGTCGATACCGGCGCGGACGGCCTGCGAGTTGTAGTCGCACTCCTGGTCCGCGGAGGTGGTACGGGACATCACGAAACCGTCTGCGGTAGCGTGGCATTCCGCAATGACCATGGTGGTTCCGCTAGAGGTGTAGTAGGGGATCATGTACACATAGGTCAGGTATCCGTTGCCTGCGTTCGCATAGGACGCATCCACCACGATGGAACCATGGGATGTGGCGAAGGGCACGCTACCGAGAACGTTACCGGGAGTTCCGTCGTCCTTGATGTCGAAAGCATAGAGGAACCCTCCCGCACAGATGTATCCGACGCCGTTGCTCACGACGAATTCGGAAGTGAAGGACTTCATTCCGTTGAAGGTGTAAGCTCCGGGGGTTCCGAACTCGATACCGTTCACCGCGACGTAGGCAAGCTTGTCGTAACCGGTGGTGGCGATGGCTCCGAAGAGTCCCTGGGTGTATCCGCTGAGGAAGAGGACTCCGTCGTGATAGGAGAGCCATCCGTCATCGAGGTAGTAGAAGTCGAGATCGCGGATTGCTACGTGTGCGGAGGCTCCGGTCTTGAGATTCATTCCGGTGAATCCCCTCTCGGACCCGTCCGCGTAGACTCTGTACACATAGTCTCCGACGAACTCGCTCATGGCGAATCCGTAGGATGCGTACACGGGCTTGTCGAAGGTTCCGACCTTCTCCAGACGCATCACTCCGCCGGTTGCCTTGGCGGCATCGGCGGGGAAACGGTAGAGATCGCTTCCCGAAGTGTAGAAGTAGCCGTCGTGGAACTCCACGCCGGAGACGCTCCTGTCAAGGGTGAACAGGAGGTTGAGGTCGAGATCGTAGACGTTCCTGGTGAAGTAATCCACGATGAGGCCGTTTCCGTATCCCAGCTGGTGGTAGTATGCCTGGGTGCTTTCGGACTCGGCAGTTGCCACGATGTATCCGGTGTCGGACTCCACCTTGTAAAGGGCGGGCCCTGCGCGGATGTATACGTAGTTGTCGACGATCAGAGGCACGGATGCATGGCCGGTCCACTTGTCACCGCCCATGTCAACGAATCCTCCGGCAGACCAGGACCTTACGAGCCTGGCCAGTTCCTCGGAGGTGGGGAGTCCGGCATGGGTCTCGGAGACGAGTCCGGAACTGACCGAGGAGTACCTGTAGGTGAGGGTCACATAGACATCCTTTCCGTCGAGGTCAAGGACCAGATCGCCGGAGGCCGGGCTGGTCATCACCTCTCCGTCCACGGTGTGGTACACCCAGTCGAGGAGTTCGTATCCTTCATAGGGCACCGCACGCAGGGTCAACGAAGACATATCAATTATGTCTACTTCGGTGACCGCCTTTCCGGATGCGAGAACCTGCGCGGCGGAGGTGTCTATTACCGCCTTGTGGGCCCTTGCGGCCCAATGTGCTGTCAGCACCAGCCCGGCAGAGGTATCGGAGGAGATATCGTACTTCTCTCCGGCTGGGGTGTACCAGCCATCGAGAAGATATCCATCTCTGCAGAATTCAGGCACGTCGGAGGATAGGATGGACATTCCGAGAGGAAGGTACACCTTGACGATATCCTTGCCTGAGCTGGTTCCTCCGTTTCCGTCGAACGTCACCAGGGTCTTCTCGGCTGCGGACCTGTCCTTCGGGTCGAGAACGACCTTGTAGGCCTTTCCGGACTCTACGGCGAAGGAAACAGTGTCACCCTTGCAGGAAATCTCCGATCCGTTGACTGCAACGGTCACATCGCAGAGAGAGTATCCTTTGACGGAGACATTCGCGGAGAACGTTCCGTCGGTCACAGACATACCGGATACGGTGACTGCCTTGCCTCCTGCGGAGAGGGGGACATAGACAGTGACGCCGTCAACGGCATATCCCAGATAGACATCGGAAACATTGGCTAGGAAAGACACGTACTCGTTACGCATATCGGACGGTACGAGGACGTCGATTGAACCGGTCTGACCGGTGAAGGACAGAGCACCAAAATCGGCGAGGGGCGTGAGATAGATAATCTCGATGTCACCGCATCCCGACAGGATGTTGTCCTCCACAACGACATCTGGTTTGGCGATGCTGAGCCTGGAGACATTGCTTCCCATGAAGGCATCGCTCCCGATTGTCTCGATGTCGGAATCCGCACCAATCACATATTCGTCAGTTCCAGCGATAACAGCGACAAGTTTGGAACCGAACAGCAGTCCGCCGTTCTCCACCTTGAAGTGATCGTTTCCACTGCAGTCGATGGAACTCATTCCGCGGATTGCGGCGAGGTTGATTGCGATGACATCCTGGCTGATGGTCAAAGCGCCTCCTTCGAAGGCCTGGACGGTCTGATCCGATAGAATTGTAGCAACGGATGTCCATGGCATACCTTTGCTGGTAAGAATCTCGAATGCTCCTGCGGGGTACTTCGTACCGGGAGTCATATAGCAAACTTGCAAGTTTGTACAGTTCGTTAAATCGAGTTCACAGGGAATTTCATTGTACGGATATACTACATTTGTTCCGATTGTTTCTAGAACAGAACCACTTTCGAACTTCAGAGTACGTACAGCACCGTAGAATGCCTGGTCCCCTACCGAGATAACGTTCTTAGGAATCGTGAGTTCTGATATGGCGTTGATTCCTGCGGTACTACTGAACGCACGCACTCCGATGGTCCAGTACTCTGAGGAATCCTCGGGCAGAATCAGTTCGATTTCGTGGTTATCCCTGTATCCGAACGCTTCATCCCCAATCTTAGTAAGATTGGTGCATGCTGAGAGATCAATCTTAGTAAGACCCTTCATTCCGCTGAACGAACCGCCCCTAGTTTCATAACCATCGATGGTGCTAACTCTGGATCCTTCCTCGAAGATTATCTCGAAGTTGGTAGCAATGAGCGACCCGTGGAATGTCGGAGATGTGGTCATCGTGTGCGCGCCAGGTTCTACCTGTGACGGGGAGTTGCCCTCAGTAAGACATCCGAATGCACCATTAGATATGTATTCGACCTCCTTCGGAATCACAATCTTCCCAATCTGGTTTCCGAACGATACAGCCTCAACGGTAGCATTCTTACCGAACTTGGCGAACGCACCGGTCCCGATAGAAGTGATGATGAAATCGTCGTTTACCTCGACAAAATTCAAAGCGTTACACCAGAAGAAAGCCCCCTCATCGATGACACATGAGTACCCCTCTGCAGAAGAATTGAACTTCACGTGCGTCAGGGCCGTGTTGTAAGCGAACGCATACAATCCGATTTCGCTGATGCGGGAATCCTTCTGGAACTCTACCTCCGTGAGGTTGGTCCCATAGAATGCCTTCTCGCCGATGTACTGGACTGAATCGGGAATGGTCAGGTTCTTCAAGGAAGACAGCCCGAACAGATATGCAGGTACCTCGGTGAGTCCCTCTTCGAAGGTAACGCTCTCCAGTGCAGTGGTCTTAGCGAAGGGGAACATCTCCCACTCGATACCCTTGGGAATCTGCACGGTCTTGATGGAACCGTTCTTGTAGAACGCATACCCCATGACGTGGTCTATCTCCTTAGAGAATGTGTAGGTCTCGGCATTTCCATAGTATGCAACAAGTGTCTTGCCCTCATCGGTGGTGAGGTTTCCCTCTGCATCCAGAGAGAACGCTCCGCCTTCGGACATGGCAATATCTACATTCGGATTGAATGCACCCGTACCGATATGTGTTAAAGTACTGGGAAGAGCAACCGGGAACTTTAGATTCTCGAATGCGAAGTCTCCAACATAATTGACGACAGAACCTTCTTCGAATGTAACTTTAGCGACATATTCAAAAGCGTTAGTGCCGATTGTTTCAACAGACTTGGGAATTATTACCTGCAGATATTCAGGTAGTTCTTCAGGTGTTGGAGTTGGAGCATTACCGCTTGCGACAGGAGTGAGCAGAACGGTTCCGACCTCATCGCCATAGTTGTCATCGCATCCATGGACACGAAGCTGATAACCGCTCTGGTACACGGCAGACTGGTAGAATCCGGATTTGATCACGATGGTGACTTTGTAGGTGTTACCCTCACAGATTACCGCAGAGACGCTGACTAGCCCTACTAATTCCTGCGAATCGCTGTCGATGTACGGATCTACGTCCTCTCCGTTTGAGTCGGTGAGGGCCGCATAAGCGACCGCAATGGGGGTAGTGCCGGTCAGAGTGACGGTCGTGTCCTCCCCTTCAGGGATCTCGAGGTTGATGGATTGACCGTAACCAGGGAACTCGCCGGAGATCGGAGCATTACCGCTTGCGACAGGAGTGAGCAGAACGGTTCCGACCTCATCGCCATAGTTGTCATCGCATCCATGGACACGAAGCTGATAACCGCTCTGGTACACGGCAGACTGGTAGAATCCGGATTTGATCACGATGGTGACTTTGTAGGTGTTACCCTCACAGATTACCGCAGAGACGCTGACTAGCCCTACTAATTCCTGCGAATCGCTGTCGATGTACGGATCTACGTCCTCTCCGTTTGAGTCGGTGAGGGCCGCATAAGCGACCGCAATGGGGGTAGTGCCGGTCAGAGTGACGGTCGTGTCCTCCCCTTCAGGGATCTCGAGGTTGATGGATTGACCGTAACCAGGGAATTCGATACCAATTAAACCAGACTCGGTGGGAGAGGTGGGCTCACCAGAACTAGGCACATAATCCTTATATTTCGATCCACAGCTTTTAAACGCATTGTTTCCGATCTTAATCAGATTAGAACCATCTTCAAACACTACTTGTTTTAAACCTACGAAACCAACGAAAGCGGAATCTTCAATCTCGACAACAGACTTAGGAATGAATATCTGCTCCACCATATTCTTTTCAGGAATCGAACTAATTGCCCCGAGAGAGTTCGCCCCAATCTTAACAACAGGATAGGGCTTTACTTTTGTGATATCCGAATCATCATACACAACTGAGGGAATGATGAGTGTTGTAGCCGTTTTCGCAACTGTTACACTTTTTATTGTTGCATATTGGTCTTCCAATTCAAAAGACCACACATAGTCCTCATCGGAATATGTGTATCCTGACGCTGCCTCACTAGATTCGTTCAACATTTGAAAGCTAGTCGCTACAAAGGAACAAATGATTGCAAAAGCAACGAGTACATACTTTGTTTGTTGATGCATTCAGGGCCCCCATCGTATTGCTGGGCCTAAGATTTTGTTTTTCGTTTTATATATGATACATCCGACAGTAGTGTTACACTTCCCCAGGACCTACAGACATGACACGCATACTGACTCAGTTCATGTTATGAACTTACGTAGTAAGATGCCTCCAACCTCTAAGCACATTTACAAGTATCCTGCACATTATATGTGACTACAAAGCCAACGTTAGGAAAATGAAGAGAAGGGATTGATCAACTTCAACCAAAACGAAATATTATCTTAAACCTAAAGGGGCCGAGGGTTTCCCCTCGGAAAAAGTTTCACCAAGTATAGGTGGACACCTCATATTGGAATGTGAATCCACATGCAGGGTTGTAGTTTCCTACAAGCTTGGAGTAATATCCAAGAGTATACTGGAGATAATCCGTATTAGGGTTCGTCATATTACAGATGTATGACGCCCAGTAGATGTATGTGGAATAGTTGGATCCAAAATCACTATCGGTTCCGGCACCAAATACAGTGTCTATCCAGGAATAGAATGTGTAGTACGTGGTGTTGTTGGGATTGGTGTGAAGTTCGAAGGTGACTTCCTGTCCAAGAACCTGTCCGGGAAGGGCATTCTTAAGTGCCTGGTATCCATCGGATCCGTATCCATATATCACGAGTCCAGCAGACAATTTGGCTGCGGTTAAAGTAGTTGTACTGAAACCATTTTTGGAGGTGTATATAGTGACTTCATAATTATCGGGAATCTCGATGCTACCCGTCATATCCCTAAGATGGAAGCAGTACCTGTACTCAGCGGTCTGAGTGATCTGGGTGAGTCCGACCATAGCCAGCTCGGCGGCAGCCCCTGCAGGAATCACAGGAACGCCGTTGTTCATAGTAACTGTACCAGGAACGATTGCGATGTTGGCGGCTCCGGCGGAACTTCCATCAGGGAAAGTGGTGGAAGCGTAGTCAGCGAAGGGCCTGTACCAGCCGATGGCGGTCTGGGCCTCAATCCACTGAGAGTTAGTGTTGTCGTATACAAATACGGTGAAGGTCGCAGAGTTGTTGACGGCTGCGATCTCTCCGTAGTTGAGAGAGGGATTGGTACCATCGGTCCAGACAGCCGCACCGGTGGCATAGGTGAGGGAATATCCGAGAGTGTTCGAAGCTGCATCGACGGCCTGTTTCAGGTCGTATGCGGGAACATTCACGGCATCCCACTGGTTGTTCACATAGTAGTACACATTGACCGATCCGGTGACGGTAACGTCTGCCGGGTCAAGGCAATGACAGCTCGAGGGGCAGGTGGCTGCGGAGTCATCTGCGGCATCCACGAGCACAGCGCATCCGACGGCGACCATCAGGAATGCGCTGATCCAAGCAAATAATACTTTGCTCATCTTGTTCAAACTCCATTTCGTGTGACGGATGTCCCTCACGTCACTATGTAGGATTTCGATGTTCGGATATATATACCAAACCCCGACCTAATCGATTTTCGACCGAAACTTACTATCCATTAACCACAGGAACGTGAACACTTAATCAACAACAATAAAATACCCCGCCGAAGTTGGAAGGGTGATGGCAAAAACACCTCGGAAGAAGGTCACCTACGTCATGCCCAACAGCGACCTGAACTACGGGAGGGGCGTCCCCGCGGACCAGCTCCCCAGGGTGAAGATCAAGGAGGACGACGTGTGCACCTGCCCCTACTGCTCAGGCAGGTTCGTGGCCGAAGGTCCGAAGGAAATCGAAGCCCCCGCACCCGCCGAGGATTGTAATATCCTTACATGCGCGCGCTGCGGCTATTCCTGGAACAGGAGGAAGAACAAACCCAGGAAATGCCCCAGATGCCAATCCTATAAGTGGGAGAGCGAGACCTACCCCTTCACCTGCTCCTCCTGCGGACACTCGTGGACCTCGTCCAATCCCGAAGGCCCGGTCAGATGTCCGTCCTGCCGCACCACCAAATGGATGGAGTCCAACGCCCCCGTAGAATGGGAACCCGAGGACATACCCTCTGACGAATACATCACCAACGTCATCTGGAGGGAATACGAGAAGGGCAGGGGATGTGCGGAGATCGCGAAGATGAACAACGTCCCCATCATGAAGGTCGTCAACACGATCCGTGCCGTGAACGGTCCGTCGGGGACCATCAGGATGTGATTTCCGAGAGACGTTTCTTTAAATATGCTCAGGTTCAAAACTCATTTCTATTGTCATTTGAATACGTTTCTATACTCATTCAAATGTCATTCCGATCTTTCGGATACAACCACGGGTTATGCATCCGCCCCGATAGGGAACTCAGGCAGTTCAATAGAAATCCAGCGCCACGTACATGACAGCAACCATCGCATCCCTTTTGGTGTCCGCCCCGCAGACCAGGAGGACGTCGCCGTCCTTCATCCCCGTACCTTCCTTCGTCTTGAGGAACTCCGACCCGCAATCCGTCGTCAGCACCATGTGGGGCGGGAGCTTGAGTACGCCCCCGCTCACGATCCAGGTGGTGCATCCCGTGGCACCCATCAGCGTGGCGGTGCGCACCTGCTGGAGACCGTTCAGCACCTGGTCCCCCATGCCGGGTACCCTGACCGCCTGGGTGAATCTCCCCAGCACGAACCTGGGGTTGGGTCCGATTTCTACAGGTTCTATCGGGAGTATCTTGAGTAATTCCGCTCCGAGCTGCGCGATCCCCACCCCCCTGCGCGAACACTCCACCAACCTGTCCGATTCCATCTGCGCGATCAGACTGCGTACGCTGGCGGGACCGAGGCCCAGCATCTTGCAAATTTGGGTGCGCCCCATGTAATGCTTCCTGCTGAGGGCCTCCAGGACGTACATGGCATCCGCGTCGCAGAATTTCTTGCCGGGGCCACCCGTGCCTTTCTCAAAAATCAGCATGTCCCGACCCCCTCTGATGATACTGTCATAGCAGCGCCACCCCCGTCGCCGCCGCGGCGCATCTCGCCACCGCTTCGGTGTCCGCACCGACCAGGATGTACGCGTCGCCCTCCGACAGCCCCGCGGCCCTCAGGCCGCGGACGAAATCGGGATAGTCGTCATCCACCACGGTGTCCCGGGGGAAGACCACCCTCCCCCCGCGCATTACGAATACGGACGCTCCGTCCGCCCCGTTCCTCACAGCGACGTCCCTCTGGCAAAGCCCGTCCTCCACCAGCCCGGCGATGCCGCCGACGATTACGCCGCACTGGCAATTCCCGGTGGCGTACGCGTCGCAGCGACAGTCCACCAGCTTCATGCGGAACTGCGAATACACCTTCCGGCCGGTGTCGTTTATCGACGTCCCCCGTCTCGCGGTGTCCACCAGCTCCCACTTCCGGAGCACCCGGATGAGACTCCGAACGCTCCCCTCCCCCAGCCCGGTGACCTCGGTCAGCCTCATGCGGCTTGCGTGGTCCTCGTGCATGAGACAGTCCAGCACCGCGTACACATGTCCGTCGTTGTAGCGGAAGGCCGGACCCAGGGCGTTATCCTCCAGGATCCTCACTGCGGATACCTCCCTCTGAGCACGGAGATGTAGGGGGATACGATGTCCAGCACCTCCGACAGGGACTTCCTGTGCCTTCCGGCGATTCCTACCGTGCCCATGCCGCACATGAACTCGTGGAGGATCTCGGCCTGTTCGGGGGTGAATCCCCACCCGATCATCTCTTCCTGTTCCACAACCTCATTACCGAAATCCGCGAAACTGCGGTAAAGCTCCGCCGGCGGGGCACCCTTCCCCCTGGGCACGACGGTCTTCTTCTGGGTCTTCGATTTTCCGGAGGCGAAACGGACCTCGCTGCGGTCCACCGGACCGCACACCGGGCACCTGATGACCTTCCCGGCCGCCAGCGGATCGAGCCACCGGGAGGAGCATATCCTGCACCTGATCTCCACCTTATCAAGATACCATTTATCCGAGGCGCATGCCGGACAGCGGAGAGGGTGCGACATCGAGGTGACCCACTCGTGTCCGCACCTGAAACACATCACAGTGCGTGCGTTCCTGCGGTCCCACAGGGTGGAACGGCATGCGGGGCATGCACGCGGACGGACGGAATCCGTGCGCGGATTCCATCTGTGGCCGCACATCCTGCACATGCAGGCGTACGGATGCCTCTCGGTCGACGAACGCTCGCCCTCGCGGTTCGTCTCCACGATGCGTGCGAGACGGTCCATGCCTTCCCTGAATTCATATTCGTCCATAGCGGGCACCTTGGTTTATTCATCCATCACTCATTATCAACTAATATATTATCAGTCAAAAACTGTGAATAATGTAAAAAGTAGCTGAATAATATGTAACAAAAGGGAAAAATCTGTAAATTTTGTAAATAGTTAGAAGAGGTCAGAACTCTTCTGATTAGGTATGGTACCAGTAAGGTTTGAACTCAACAATCAGTCGGGTTCATATTCAAATCGTCCCACGATCCGCACATACGATAGTATATAAATGGCGTTGTAGATAGGAGACACGGTGAGAGAATGGAATCCATGACTGCCAGTAAGAAATATCAGGAAGGGGTGAAGAAGGTCGGCCCCGGCTGCAAGTTCTACTACAGGTGTATTTTCGATCCCGTTCCCAACAGTGATCTGAAGGATCCTGCCAAGTACGGAGTAGAGTCTGTTTCCGATGACCAGCAATCCTGAGAAGCTCCTCCTGATAATTGCTGGACCGAACGGTTCCGGTAAATCCTCGCTGGTTTATACGACAGAGCTCAGCATCGATCTTGACAAGATTATCAATCCCGATAATTTCGCCAGAGGTCTGTCGGATGAGATCAAGGATCCGCTGGAGAGATACAGGATTGCGATGGATTCCTGCGAAGTACTGAGGAATACTCTTTTGGAACAAGGTAAATCATTCGGTTTCGAAACGGTAGCATCCAGAGAAGATAAACTCGAGTTCGCAAAGAAAGCCAAATCCAAAGGGTACTACATCGACTTCATCTTCGTAACGGCAGGTACTCCGGAAAAGTGTTATGAGAGGATCCAGTCCCGGGTGAAGATGGGGGGCCACGATGTCCCTAGGGACAAGGTGTTCTCCAGATTCGAAAGAACCATGGGTTTCCTCCCGAGTTACCTGGAACTGGCTGATCACGCGGATGTCTGGGACAATTCCGGGGACCGCCTGGAACTCATCTGTACGAAGAAGGACGGTAAGATCGAGCTGACTCCCGCCGGACGCATTTCTGAATGGGCAAGGAAATACTTACCGGGACTCTTTTGAGACAGACGCCCTTATCTGTACCGGCGATGTCAGCCTGTTCATTGCTGTGTTTCCGACCGCTCGTATAATGCAATAGGGTCCTCGGTGAATATCGAATCGTTCACCACGATACCGCTGTCCACATAGGCCGCCTGGATCACGTCGAAGGACGATCTCACGTCTTTCAGTGGCACTCCCTTCTTAAGAGAGATCGCCTCCTGGCACATGCCGACGAAATGTAATGCCAGGATCTCCGCGTCGAAGGAGTTCAATCCCAGACGCTTCATGAAATATTCGATGTTGAGCTTGTAATCGTCGCGGTGCTGGTGGAAATCGTCGGCGATCTGCGACCAGAACTCACCGTACTCGCCGTGACCGGCCCTCCCTATGAACGATTTGATGTTCAGATTGTACCTGCGGAGCAGTTCTTCCACATAGCACGCGGTCTCCGGCACAGCCTCGTTCCAAAGATACACGCACCCGACCTCATCCTTGAACAGGTAGGTGAGCTTGCGTTTCCCGTCCTGCCAGAGGATGACCTGCTGGTCAGAATCTCCGGTGGAACAGCCGCTGATCACCAGCCCGCAGCGCGGACAGATGGTGGCGTTGCTCTCGGAGACCATCCATTTGGTCCCGCAGAACCCGCACTCCCTCTGGCTTGTCCCGCGTTCCCCCTTGTACGAACATCTGGGACACAGGGTACCTGTGGTCTGGGGAACGAATACCGAACCGCATTTAGAGCAATACCTGACGGCGGGCGGCTCGTTCCATTTCTTCGACCTGCAGGAGGGACAAGTCTTCACATCCTTGGAACTCTTCCCGCCGTTCGAGGTCCACTTGTACCCGCAACGACGGCATTCCAGTTTGATAGCCATCTCGTTCCATTTGACCGACTGGCAGTTCGGACAGCGTGAGGGCACCCCGCGGGAATTGGTCCACACATGGCCGCATTTCTTGCAGAGGAACTGCTGCATCCTCGGCTCGTTCCATTTCGCCGATTTGCATACCGGGCATTTGAGCGGCAGTTTACCTGTACGGGCCGCCCACACATGGTCGCATTGGTTGCAGTGATGCTTCCGGGCATCCAGGGTGTCGAATATACGTCTCCCGCATTTCGGACAGGGTTCGTCCTGCGTGTTCATAATCCATTCGGTACCGCAGAACTCGCAGGTGTGGTCCTTCTCGATGCGCACGTCGTACCGAGCGGAACGGCAGCGGGGACAGATCTTGGGTTTCTTATCGGAACGTACCACCCAGAGATGGCCGCATCTGTAACAGAACGCCTTCTTCCCATCCCAGGATTGACTGCCCATGAACGATGCCTCAGCGCAGGTATATGCATATTGGATATAACTACCATTGTTTTTTATCGTTGAATAAAATAACTTCGGATCATGTGAAGCCGATGCCGAAGATATTGCAAATACCGTGATTGATTGTTTGCAATGCAATCGAATCCGATTTTAGCGTCTTTTTGTGGTAAACGGTACCTTTTTCGACCTACGAGTGCCCACATTATACCGATTCGAAGAAGTTACCGAAGATTTGGATCCTGTAAGCCGCGGACTTCCGTAACGTGAGGTATAATTGATCATGAAACCCTCGTAACTGCCATCTTCTGGTGTAAGCTCCTGAACGAGAGTGCGTTCTTCGCCCATACGATTCCTCTTTAGTCTGAACAAATAGTTGGCAAAGTTTCAAAATGACCTGTTCAAGGTCGCCTGATTGGGGAATGTATCTAGAATTTAAACAAAGCTCTGAAACAAAACGGCGTCATATCAGAGTTTTCATAATTGTGATGATTGGCGATTGGGCATTTTATCGGTTTATGCAGAACCGTATACTTTCGAGTATAAACTGTCTAGAACCCGTTGAAAACGATTGGGAGTATATCCCGTCGAATCCTACTCGATAAAGCCGTTTTAAGTCCGTTCAACTTTTTCTATTTTCAACACATCTGGCACATCATGAAAAATGACACATTTTCCCAGAAAAACAGATACCCTGACGGAACCGAGGAAAGATCAGCGGCGGCGTATACGGACGCTACTGAGCCCGAGGAAAGAACATCTCCCCGCACTTGTGAGAACGGAGGCGGATGCATGAGCGTAATTCCCGAAGCACCTCCGGAGATCGAATCGTACGTCTGCGGGGACAGGATCCTCATCCGTCCTTTCCTGGACCACACCTACTGGAACGAGGATTGGCACAGGGCCCTGCTCCGCTATTTCCGCCCCGGCTACTTCCACATGTTCGTCTCCGCACCCGGGACCGAGAAGACCGACATGATGGTCAGTCTGATGCAGAATCTCCTGGACCCGAAACTCAGTCCAGAGACCAACTGGAGATTCCTGACGAATCTGTTCTTCACCTACACCGACGAGAACGGCAGCAGGACGGCATACCCCAAAGGAATCACCCATTTCCACACCCTGCGCTGGGCCCTGGAGACCATTGGCAGACTGAAGGCGGAGGGCAACAAGGTCTGCCTGGTCATCGACGATCTGCAGGGATCCTACACCGAGTTCGAGGAAAGGAAGAAGAAACAGGATCGTCTGAGCGAGACGATCAGATACCTTGTGAACAACAGGAAGAAACTGGGCATCATGGTATGGCTCGCATCCGACAGGGACTACACGGAGTTCGACGACTATCCCAACAGAAGATGTAGTTCCGATGTACTCTGGAGGTTCGACTACGGTTCCTCCAACGATACCGCCAAAGCGGCCAAGGTTAGCTTCCCGGCGAGAAACTATTGGTTCAGTTCAGGACTGACGAATGCGGACCTTCTCCTCACTCCCACATCCTGGACCAAGAGTCCCAGCGAGAAGAAGAAAGGGTTCTTCATCGACCGTACCGGGGCCGCTCCGGTCAAAGAGGGGGAGAACTTCGACGGCATAGGCATGTGCCGGGAACTCGCAACGGTTTCATCACTCGATGCATGGTCGGTCGTAGGGAGATATCTCGAAAGCTCCAAGATATGCACAACTGCGGCATCGAAGCCCGGCAGGGATGCCGAGGTCGCACTGAAGCTCAAGAACATCGGGTTGACCGACGAGGCCATCGAATGGGTGCTCTCGGTGCCGAAGACCACGCTGAGACGCCATGTGGAGAAGAACGGGGAGGTATGGGGAGTGTCCCAGTATCAGCCGTTCCTGTTCAAAAAGGTCAAGGCCTCCGAAAGAAGGACTTTCCTGGAGGAGGCGGGCCAAACGAATGATGGACATGCGGATGAAAATTTGTCCACCACCGAAAAATGACGTGCAGGGAATGACCGGGTGCCCCGCGCGCCATCTATATATATCTTGCACCCCCCGGTTTTCGGGGGGTAAAACGTGAAAGACTCCCCGTAACCCGTCATGGGATCGGACGCGGTGGACATTTTTCTCCGTCGGGTTCCTGCGATGCCGATGTACTCCAAATCCTCTTTCATGTGCACATTTGGTTCACTTCTCTTCGTTTTCCCGTCGGATGCAGATTGTTAGAACACGGCCAAGAACGGACGGATTCCCTTCAGAGATACGGAGACATGGGCCGCGGGGAGAAACTCGTTCTGCGGGCAGTATACAATTTGCCGGAATGTCGGCGAACAATCTCTTTTTTGAGTATAGTTAGCTTCGTAGTGAAAAAGTGATGAAAGTGAAAGTGGTGAAGTGTATTAGCGGATAGTGGTTCCGGTCCGTAAAGGTGCCCCGAAACTGTCCGAAATCGGGTTCAGAAATAATTCGTTTTTCGTAGATGAATCCAGTATTGACTACGAAAAACGTCTATTTCGGATGAAAATCATAATCTAGTCTGAAATTGAAAAAATTTAGCCAGATAGTAAAAAAGCGTGGAGAGGGGGATTCGAACCCTCGAGTCGTAAACGACATCAGATTAGCAGTCTGACGCCTTACCGGGCTGGGCCATCTCCACAGTGAATCGGTGTAAAACGTAGTATTATAAAATCTGAACGGGGGAAAAACGGGTCACCCGAGGATAGGGAACCTCTTCACGGGGGGCAGTTCCTTCCACCATCCGTTGACGGATAGCTTGTCGAATCCGCCCAGGAAATAGACCGCCAAGGTCCCGACTGCCAAGAGGATGTGGTCGTCTATGATCGGATTGTCCGCAGGCGGTACCACCAGCGTGTACATCACCAGCAGAAACGCCACCATCCCGAAGGTCGTCAGCTTGGAGGCGAACCCGAGCGTCAGCGTGATCCCCAGCACCAGAAGTGCCAGCAGCAGTACGATATCCACGGCGAGGTTGCCCGCGATGGCGGTGTAATGACCTTCGAAAATGCCGTCGGTAACCCAGACGACGAAGGATGAGGGGACCCTCCCTGCACGAAACCCTGTCCGGCGGGGGTCGCGAAACCCAGGCCGAACATCTTGTCGAAGAAGGGCCACAGCATTATCCATCCAAGAAGGATGCGGAGCACCGCCAGCACGTATCTGCCGGTCTCCTCCCTGTCGCGGAACACATCGAAGTCCATATCAGACGGATAGAATACAAACTGGGAGATAAAGACAGGGGTTACAACGTTCGATAATTAACTCGCGACAATGATTGCTGCCAGAACCGATGCCGGCATCAGGATGATGCCAGGCATCCGCTCAGCAGGATCGCCCTCTGTTCCTTGTACCTGCTGAATGTCTCCGTCTTCATCAGCAGTTTGCGGACAGCTCCTTTCATCGTGAACGCATGTATCGACTCTCCGAAGAGACGTTTCACGTCGCTGAATCCGCATTCCGATTTCCACCGGCGTCCGTAACCGCTTTTCTCTACCCATTCCGCATACGGCATGCTGCACCAGAGCCTGGTCGCCTCTCCTCTGTAACGAGAACCGCCGTTCACAGGCTTAGTGTTCACTTTGAAGCTAGTGACGAATCTTGTCCTGAGTCTTCCGCAGATGTGATCGAAGTTTTCCGCCGAGCTGTATGCCCCGTCGGCATACACGGTGCCGATACGGTGGCCTGCGGCCACCGCTGCATCCAGCAGGGGGATCATCAGCGGCGAATCCCCCACAGTCTTGTCCGTCACCGCGAACGCGATGACTTCTCCCGTATCCACATCGGACAGCACGTGGAGTTTCAGCCATCCCCTGCGTTTCGGGCCCGTCCCCCATTTCTCCTTCCTCCAGAGACAGGTGTTCGAAAGGTTGAATCCGGAAGAATCTATGCCTACGTTGCGCGGGCTGTCGATGACATTGCTTCCTGATTTGACGATGTACGTTCCGCCATTCTCTGAAAGCATCCGGTCCAGCATTTCCGCAGAACGTTCGAAGAGTCTGGAATACGAAGGTGCCCTCATGCCGCGGTCTTCCAATATGGCCGCCGCCAAGCCGGCGGCCGTACGGTATGTGCCCCTGATCAGTGTCTGGAGGGATATGATCCAGACAATCATCGAATCACAGAAAGAATATGGTCTCCCGACCTTCCCCGAGTTCATCTCCGCCAGTTCCTTCCGGAACAGCGGGATCCAGTTTCCGACCGAAGCCGATTCCCTGGAGAATTCGACCGGGGCGAGGTTGTTCGCCCGCTGTTCTTCAGAGGTCGGTTTCCTCGGCGGAAGCTTCTCTTTCTTAGGCGGTTCGGCGAATGTACCCTTAACCTTCACATCGTAGGGGGTCATCCGAGCATCGGTCTTTAAATTCCTCTGAGCCTTATTCCTTCTTGTCATCTGTTGTCATCTCCAGGTGGCCGCCCGCAAGGTGTGGTAATCGTTACGGGCGTACTTCTGTTTTCGAATGAGCCAGCAGTTGTTTTTACTGGCAGTATACAGTATGCATTTCTACTATTTAATACCGAAAAAACTAAATATTAGAAGTGCACACGAAACGGTGGTTTATTTAAATACTATTTCCACTGGAAACTAAAACAGGCGGTCGAGATTATTACAGATCGGGGCTGTCACAAGTCATTCAGAGAATTGCCGAACGTTGTAGTCAAGTGGGACACCTTTATATATGACCCCAACTTACGACAGTCTGCTCGTAGGAGGGTCTAAACCGCCCGTTAGCACTACGAGGAGGAATTGTATTGGCAGATAAACCAACCGTAATAGTTGTGCAGAAGGCACTTGATAGTGCAAAGAAGCGCAAATTTGTTGAGACGGTTGAGTTGGCCATCAATCTCAAAGATGTTGACCTCTCCCTTCCTAAGAACCGTATTCAGGAAGACATCGTTCTCCCCAAGGGACGCGGAAAGGAAGTCAAGATCGCTGTGATTGGTGGTGGCGAACTTGCCTTGAAAGCCAAAGACGTTGCTGACCTTGTGATTACTCCCGAGGAACTCGGAACTCTCGCAGGGAACAAGAAGCAGGCTAAGAAGATCGCAAACGACATCGATTACTTCATTGCCGAGGCACCTTTAATGGCGCAGGTCGGTAAGAGGCTCGGTACCGTTCTCGGTCCTCGCGGAAAGATGCCTAAGCCCATCGCACCCGGAGCAGATCCGGCTGCCCTTATCGCAAACTTCCGTAAGTCTGTGACTGTTAGGACGAAAGACAAGAAAACTTTCCATGTCCCCATCGGAACCGTCGAGATGTCTGCAGATGATATCGCTGAGAATGCCGATCTCATCATGAAGCGTGTTGAAGGACACCTTGAGAAAGGATCCCACAACATCGCATCCGCTTACATCAAGACCACCATGGGTCCCGCGGAGAGGTTGCTCTGAGGAGGTCTAAGGATGGCACACGTTGCAAGTTGGAAGAAGGAACTCGTCGGTGAAATCGTCGAGGATATCAAGAACGCGCCCGTTGTCGCGGTCGTCAGTATGCAAGGTATCCCCGGCCAGCAGATTCAGGCGATGAGGGCTGGAATGCGCGGACACGCCAAGATCAAGATGACCAAGAATAACCTTATTCGCCTGGCTCTTGACGAGGCTGTTCAGTACAAGCCCGGAATCGATGCACTTGCTGAGCACGTCGATGGACAGTGCGCCATTGTCACCACCGACATGAACGCTTTCAAGCTTTTCAACAAGCTTAAGGCGACCATGTCCCCCGCGCCCGCAAAGGCCGGTGACAAAGCACCCTACGACATCGTTGTCCCTGCCGGACCCACCCCCTTTGGACCCGGACCTATCATCGGTGAACTTCAGAAACTCGGGCTTCCCGCTCAGATTATGAACGGAAAAATAACCATCAAGAAGGACACCACTGTTGTCAAGGAAGGAGAGGCAATCTCCGCTGACCTGGCAGCAATGCTTCCCAAGCTGGAAATTCTTCCCATGATCGTCGGAATGGACGCGAAAGCAGTCTACGGCGACGGAATCGTTTACAGCAGGTCTGTTCTGGACATTCCTGATGATTATTACAGCAATATGTTCGCTACGGCCGCGCACGACGCACTCGCAGTGGCAGTCGAGATTGCATACCCTGCAAAGGAGACCCTGCCCACTCTGATTGCGAAGGCATACAGGAGCGCCTACTCGCTCTCTGTTGAGGCCGCGATACCGACTAAAGAGACAATTGGAGCGCTTTTTGCCAAGGCAGACAGTCAAATGCTTGCCGTAGCTTCTGCAACCGGGTACACTAACGACGACATCGCAGCAAGGATTTCCTCTGCACCCGTCGCTACCGCAGCAGAACCCGTCGCACAGGCGGAGCAGAAAGCAGACGAAGAAGAAGCCGAAGAAGTAAGCGAAGACGAGGCAGCAGCCGGTCTCAGTGCACTCTTCGGATGAAAATAGGAGATGAATGAAATGCAGTACATTTACAGCGCAATGGTCCTCTACTCTGCTGGAAAAGAGATTACCGAAGATGCTATCACGGCTATCCTCAACGCAGCAGGCGCAGAAGTTGACGCCGCAAAAGTCAAAGCACTCGTTGCATCCCTCGAGGGAGTCGACATCAAGGAAGCTATCGCAAACGCTTCCTTCGCCGCTCCCGCAGCAGCAGCCGCAGCCGCACCCGCAGCCGCAGCTGACGCACCCGCAGCAGCACCTGCTGAGGAAGAAGAGGAGAAAGTCAGCGAGGACGAGGCAGCAGCTGGTCTCAGCGCACTCTTCGGATGAGCTTTTCGACTTGATCGGATACTTCAAACGCTTTACCTTCACAGGGGCTTCCGCCCCTGTAACTTTTGATATGTGGTGCGGACCATGGATAATGAGGAAAGAGTCATCGTGAGGCTTTCTTCGGACGACCTTCTCCTCCTGTCCGAACTGGTGAACCGCCATGATTACGCCTCAGAGGCGGAGGCCGTCAGGGCCGCCGTGGAGTCCCTCCTGGAATCCAGGTTCTCACCCGAGCAGAGGGCGGAGGTCCTGGAGCGCCTGAGGGCGCGCAGCGAGCTGGATCTCAACGACTTCACCGCCGACGGCACCGATGCGGGAAAGGTCCTCACGGACGTCATCGCCAAGGGCCTCGAATCGGACAGGAAGGATGAGTGAATGCCGGGCACGCTCGTGATAGGTTACGGAGGCTACGGATGCAGCTGTGCCAGGACCTATTCCGAGAGGTACGACAGCCCCGTCCTCCTGATGGATTAC